>ORJL010818646.1_pt1 | contig 33767 bp, 27 predicted proteins | sample 1779941 | NCBI WGS metagenome assembly ORJL01 (sample SAMEA104232317, study PRJEB22302) | groundwater metagenome | biome: forest; feature: aquifer; material: groundwater | place: USA | collected 2011-08-07 | depth 5.8 m | reverse complement strand
CAAGCTCGGCCGCGAGGCGACCGTTTACGACACGGAACTTTCCTATCCGGCCATTTATCGCGCCCTTTCCGATCCTAAAGACAAGGGTTTGATCGGGACCGTTGAATTTTTTCCTGAAGAAGGCAAATATCATTACGACGGACACCGCGCGTGCAAGACGCGCCTGCATCCGCGGGAAACCAAAAAATATATAGGGCTCTGTCCCGTGAGCGGCAAGCCGGTGACCGTCGGCGTGATGTCCCGCATTGAGCAGTTAGCCGACCGGCCGGAAGGCGAGAAGTCAGCGCGTTGGCGGCCGTATTTCAATCTGATCCCGCTGCCGGAGGTGATCGCCGAGGCCAAGGGCGTGAGCAGTTCTGACGGTAAAGCTGTGCAGGAACTGTATCACCGCCTGTTGGCGCAACTTGGCAACGAGCTTTCTATTTTACAGGACGTTTCTTTAAAGAAAATCGAAGCGGCGGGAGGAGACCTTCTCGCGCGGGGGATCAGCTGCATGCGCGCAGGCAAGGTCGATATCGCCGCGGGTTATGACGGCGAATACGGGACGATCCATCTTTTCTCCAAAGAAGACCGTCAGAAAAAAGAAGGCCAGCTGGCGCTTTTTAATATCAAATAAAAAATGACAAATGTTCAATGTCAAATAACAAATGAATTGATAATGGCAAATTCTCAATTTCAATTTGTCATTTGGAATTAATTTGAAATTTGTCATTAGCCATTTGGCGTTCATTTATGTCTCTGAATGATTCTCAACTGCGTGCTGTCGCTCACCAGGGCGGGCACCTTTTGATCGTCGCCGGGCCCGGCACGGGCAAGACGCATACGCTCACTTACCGCATCGTGCGTATTAGTCAGCAACTTAAAGCCGGTCAGCGCGCGCTGGCCATCACCTTCACCCACAAAGCCGCTGAAGAACTTCGCGAGCGCCTCGCAAAACATTCGCCCCAAGCGCAAGATAAGATTTTCGTGGGGACCTTTCACAGCTTTTGTCTTTCGTATTTGCGTGAGCATGCCAAAGACGCGCCGATCAATATTGCCACCGGCGGTGACCTGGAACATCTGGCCGCAAAGCTTTGGCCGCGGGAACCCAAGCGCCAGCTTAAGAAGAAACTCCATGCGATTCTGCAGCAGAAGACGCGGGGAGAAATGTCCGGGGACGTGGCGGCTTACAACGCCATTCTTAAGGCCAGTGCGCTTTGGGATTACGACGATCTGTTGTTGGACGCGGCAAAACTTTTGTCTTGCGCGTGGAAAACGGAATTCGCGCACGTGTTTGTCGATGAATATCAGGACATCAACGCTCTTCAACACGCGTTGCTGAAAGAGTTTGTCCGTCTTGGTGCTACTTTGACGGCGATCGGCGACCCGCACCAGGCCATTTACAGTTTCCGCGGCGCGGATGTTTTGTTCTTCGAACGTTTCAGCGAAGATTTCCAGGACACTGCGGTTTTGTCGTTGTCGGACAATTACCGTTCGGCGCCGAATCTTTTGAAGGCCTCAGGACAGATCGTCACGCGTGAAACGCCGTTGGTCAGCGCGGTCACGGCCGAGATTTACCGGCAGGGACAACTGACCGTTTATGAGGCCCCGACGGATAAAGCCGAAGCGGAATACGTGGTGCATCAAATTGAGAAGATGGTCGGCGGAACGAGCATGTTCTCGCAAGACAGCGGCCGGGTCACCGCGGCGCCGTCAGTCGCGCGCAGTTTTAAAGATATCGCCGTTTTGTATCGCTTGAACGCCCAAAAGGTTGTTCTGGAAGAGGCTCTGTCCCGGCACGGGATCCCATATCAATCTTCTGATGAGAGGCCGTTTATCGAGCTTGCGCCGGTCCCTGAACTGGTCGCGCTTTTAAAAGATCTCCGAAATTCCGGCACTTTAAGCGACGCGATGGCAAAGCTTTCCCAAACGGCCGTTGGAGAAAAGATTCTCAAAGATAGCCGTCCCGCCTGGAGAAAGAATGTCGAACGGTTCGTCCGCATGGCCAAAAGGTTTGATCGTATCGAGGAGTTTCTCGATCATCTGGTCCTTCAGCAACCGGAAGACGCGATCGAACGGCGGGTCGAGAACGTTAATCTGCTGACGCTTCATGCCGCCAAGGGACTGGAATTTCCGGTTGTTTTTATCATTGGCTGCGAACAGGATCTACTGCCTTTGGCGATCGTGGACATGATTTCTGATCCGGAAGAAGAGAGGCGTTTATTTTATGTCGGGATGACCCGGGCCAAAGAGGTTTTATATTTGACCCGTGCCCGGCGCCGGCGTCTTTTCGGCCAAGGGATGTCCAACCCGCCGTCACCTTATCTGGGTGACATTGAACATCAGCTCAAGGAATACGACCAGGCGCAACCGTTGCGCCGGCGCAAAGACAAGCCGGGATCCACCCAATTGGAATTTTTCAAGGCCACTTAAATTTAACATTCCCATTAGTTTATCTTCTGATTTGCCAAAAATCCGTTGCTATTGACGGGGGAAGTCCTATAATGACGTTTGTTCGGGTTTTTCTGCCGGAAACAGTGGTTTACCTTAAGAAGTTACAGGACAAATTTTTCCATGGCCTCTCCAAAGATCCTTTTGGTCGAGAACGACAAGGAACTTGTCGGCTCCATCGTTGACCTTCTTCAGGCGCGCAATTACACCGTAGATGTCGCTTTCAGCGGCTCTGACGCGCTGCAGCGGCTCGCTCACGCGCCGCAGCTGGTCTTGATCGACTATGCCCTTGCGGACATGCGCGGGCTTGAGGTCTGCAAAAAAATAAAGGCTGACGAACGCTGGCACGGCATGGCCGTCATCGTTTTGACCGACTCGGCGATATCTCCGGAGGAAATGGAAAATCTCTACATTTACGGGGACGACCATCTTGCCAAACCTTTTGATCCGGAAGAATTGCTTACCCGCATTGAGATCCTCTTGCGCAAACACCAGGGGGTGCGCCTGCCGCAGGAGGGGGAACATATTATTACCGCGGAACTTGACCGGATCCTGAAAAAACAGCTGATCGTCCCGTTTTTCCAGCCTATTTATTCGTCTCCGTCGATGGAGATCCTGGGTTTTGAGGCTTTAAGCAGGCCGTCGACGAACACCTCGTTAAGCAATCCGGAACTGTTCTTCAAGGCCTCGTTGGCTTTTGGCGTGTATACGGACATCGAGAAACTGGCCTGGCGCAAGGCCTTTAGCGAGTGGAAAAGGCGGCTGGGGCGGGGAAAATTGTTCTTGAATTGCACCCCTTATTTTATCGGCAACAATCCCATGGAGCACGGGTTTTTTGCCGGGCTCGGCGTGGACCCGCGCGCGGTGGTCATCGAGCTGACCGAGCGCACCGCGATCCATAATCATGACCTTTTTCTTGAGAAGCTCAAGGAGCTCCGGAGCCTGGGCATGCATATTGCCGTCGATGACGTCGGCAGCGGGTTCGCGAGTCTGGATACGGTGGCCGAGGTGCAGCCGGACTACGTGAAGATCGACCTGAAAATGATCCGCGACATCCATGTTAATTCGCTGAAGAAGAACATCGTGCAGTCGATCATCGCGTTCTGCCGCCAGAGCAACATCCGCACTATCGCCGAGGGAATAGAAGAACGGGCCGAGCTGCAGATCGTCCGCGACCTGGGCATCGACGCGGTACAGGGGTATTTGCTGGGCAAGCCGTCACCGGAAGTGAATAAAGATATTTTTGATAAAAAGCCGGTTATATAGCGGCGTGTTCATATCCGGCGCGAAAGGATCATTGCGCCTGGCGCGAAGCGGAGAAGTTCGTTATCTTCCAGCCGTATTTTGTTTGCCGCAGTTCAAAAACCCATTCTTTGCCGGAAGGCAGAACGTTGTCAGCGGAGAATTCGAGGGTCACGAATATTTGGGCTTGGCGACGGCGTTCTTTTTTATCCAGGGTTTTTTTGGTGATATGATAAGAAAGCAGGCTGTAGGCCGGTGGGGCGTTGCTGGGGTCTTCCCAGTATTCAAATGTTTCCAGGATGGCGCCGCTTTTCCAGCCGTCAAGCACGGTGGTGACGATCCGGGTGACCTCGCGCCGGTGCAGGTAAGGCGTTAAAAAAAGGTTACCCAGCACAAATAATATGACAGCGGGGACAGCGAACCAAAGTGTCTTGTCGCGCATGTGTTCCTCCGGGATATTTTTAAAAACGTTTTTGTAGATAGTTAAATTACCATAAATCAGCACTGGCCACAACAAAATATGGATAAAACATGGATAAAATCAGTAATGTCCGGGAATCTTGCGCCTAAGGCCCGGCGGGTGGGCGCTTGCCTTGTGTTGTGTTTTTTTTTGACGGGATGTGATCTTTTGTATCACATGCTCCACAAGGAAGGAGCGGAAGAGAAAGAACTGCTCGGGGACATGGTCCCTTTCCAGAAGAACCCTGCCGCGCAGGAGGTCCAGGCGCTGTTGTCGGTTTATGGGTACAGTCCGGGCAAGGCCGACGGTGTGATCGGCCTGCAGACCCGTAACGCCATCGAAGAGTTCCAGAGGGACAACGGGCTTAATGAAACGCGGTTCGTGGACAAGGCCACGTGGAAGAAGCTCATGGTCTTTAAGGAGAATAACCTGATCGTCAAGGGCCAGTTGAATGTTAAACTGGTCCAGGCGGTTTTAAGGGAGGCGGGGTTCGACCCCGGTGCCATCGATGGCAAGATGGGGACGAAAACGAAGAACGCTATCAAGGCCTTTCAGCGCGCGAGCGGGCTTACGGCCGACGGCAAGATCGGTTACAAGACCCTTGCCAAATTAAGTGAATTTTTGTCAGCGCAGCAAGAGGCGAGCCGGTAGATTCCTGACGAACGGCTTGCCAGGTCTTGCGTTTAGTCGTATAATGCTTTTTTAAAATTTGCAGGATGCTAAAAGATGAAGATCCACGAATATCAAGCGACAGAACTGTTCCAGAAAGCGGGCATTGCCGTTGTCAGCGGCCAGGTGGCCACCGACGCGCAGGAGGCCGCGCGCATCGCCGATAAAATAGGATATCCGGTCGTGCTGAAATCCCAGGTCTTGGTGGGCGGCCGCGGCAAGGCCGGCGGCATCAAAAAGGTCAATACTCCGCAGGAACTAATGACGGCGTTCGCGCAGTTAAGGGCCTTGAAGATCAAGGATTATCCGGTGGAAAAGGTCCTGGTCGTCCGCGCCGTTAATATCAAGCGGGAATTCTATATCGGGATGACGGTGGACACCTCGCGCAACGATGTCGTTTTGATCGCCAGCGCCGCCGGTGGTGTGGACATCGAAGAAACCGCACAGAAGAACCCCCAGGCCATCAAGAAATATTACCTTGAGGGCAACCCCCAGGTCGGCGGGAAGAAGTGGCAGGCCTTCATTGAATCCGTTTTTGATGATCCCCATTTTCAGGTCAAAGGCACCGAGATCTTCCGCGGCCTTATCAAAGTGTTCTTCACCCACGATTGTTCGCTGGCGGAGATCAATCCGCTTGTTATTGATGATCAAGGACAGATGTTCGCGGCGGATGCCAAGATCAATTTTGACGACAACGCGCTTTTTCGCCATGAAGACCTGATGGCGTTGCGGGATATCCGCTATGAAGAGCCCGACGAGATGGAGGCCAAGAAGTACGGCTTGAGCTTCGTGCGGCTCGAAGGCAACGTCGGGTGCATCGTCAACGGCGCCGGCCTGGCCATGGCGACGATGGACATTGTCAATCTCTCCGGGGGGGCGCCGGCCAATTTTCTGGACGTGGGTGGCAGTTCGAACCCGGAAAAGGTCGTCCACGCCTTGCGGATCATTTTAAGCAATCAGAAAGTAAAAGCCGTTCTGATCAACATTTTCGGTGGGATCACCCGCTGTGACGACATCGCCCGCGGGCTCATCGACGCCCAGAAAAAGCTGAATTTATCCGTGCCTTTGGTCGTGCGCCTGATCGGGACCAACGAAGAGGAAGCCAAGGCCTTGCTGGCCCAGCATAATATCCGCACTTTTCCGACGATGCGTGAGGCCATCGGCCAGGTTGTGGGGATCGCGAACCAATGAGTATTCTTTTGAACCAGAATTCGAAAGTGATCGTCCAGGGCATAACCGGCCGGGACGGGTCGTTCCATACCCAGCAGATGCTTTCCTACGGGACCAAGATCGTCGGCGGGGTCACTCCGGGCAAAGGCGGCCAGGAAGTTTCCGGCGTGCCGGTCTTTAATACGGTGGCGGAAGCGAAGGAAAAAACAAAAGCGGACACGGCGGTCATCTATGTCCCCGCGAAGTTCGCCAAAGACGCGATGTTGGAAGATATCAAGGCCGGGATCAATCTTGTCATTTGCATCACGGAAGGGATCCCGGTGCTCGACATGGTGGAAGTGATGGGCGCGCTCAAAGGAACCGGGATACGGCTCATCGGCCCGAATTGTCCCGGGGTCATTTCTCCCGGAAAAAGTAAAGTCGGCATTATGCCCGGCCACATCCATAAACCCGGCCCCATCGGGATCATTTCCAGGAGCGGGACCCTTACTTACGAAGTTGTTTACAGCCTCACCTACCACGGAGTGGGCCAATCCACTTGTGTCGGCCTCGGCGGTGACCCGATCATCGGGACGCGCTTTGTCGACGTGCTGGAGATGTTCATGCGCGACGACCAGACCAAAGGCGTCGTGATGGTCGGGGAGATCGGCGGCGAGGACGAGCAGATCGCGGCGGGATATATCAAGAAGCAAGCCACCAAGCCTGTCGTCGGGTTCATCGCCGGACGCACCGCCCCCGCGGGCAAGCGCATGGGGCACGCCGGCGCGATCATTTCCTCGGGCGCCAGCACGGCGGAAGCCAAACGGACCGTTTTGAAAGATGCCGGTGTGGTGGTCGTTGACTTCCCGGAGGAGATCCCGGCGGTATTCAAGGAGAAGCTGGGAAAATGCCTTCATGACGCAAAGCTCCCTTAAAAATATCTTTTTATCCTCAATTTATCAGAACGCCGGCAAGACGTCCATATCGCTGGGCCTGTACAAGATTCTTCAAGAACGCAAGATCAAGACCGCCTTTATGAAGCCCATCGGCCAGCAGTATGTGCACGTGGGCGACCTGGATATCGACAAGGATTCCTACCTTATCGCCGAGGTTTTTCATACCAGAAAGAAATTCCAGGAAATGAGCCCGGTGACGATCGGCCGCGGCTATACCGAGAAATACATTTTTAATCCGCATAAAGAAAAATTGCAAGAGGCCATTCTAAAGGCTTATAACAGCCTTAAGCGCGGCAAAGAAGCCATGATCATTGAAGGGACAGGGCACGCGGGGGTGGGGTCGGTCATTGATTTTTCCAACGCGGATGTGGCGAAACTTCTGGGGGCCAAAGCGATCATCATCAGTGAGGGCGGCATCGGCAAAAGCATCGACGAGATCGTTCTGAACAAAGCGCTTTTTGACCTTAAAGGCGTTGAGGTCATCGGGGTCATTGTCAACAAGGTCATGCCCGAAAAGTATGAAAAGGTCGAACGTGCTTTAAGGCAAGGGTTGCTTAATAAAGGGATCAAGCTTTTGGGGGTCGTTCCGCTCGATCCACTGTTGAGCACGCCGACGGTCGAGCAGGTGAAGAACGCTTTGAATCTAAAGCTGCTGTGCGGGGACAAGGGTATTGGCCGGCGGGTCAAACACACGATCGTCGGGGCGATGGAGCCGCACAATATGATCCATTATCTCAAAGAAGGCACACTGGTGTTGACCTCGGGCGACCGGGTGGACAATATATTGCTCGCTGTAAGCTCCCATCTGGCCCGCGAGAGCCAGGGGTTTCATGTTTCCGGTATTATTCTGACCGGCGGATTGCAGCCCACACCCAAGATCATTGATCTCTTGAGAAAAAGCCAGATCCCCATTCTGATCACGGATGAAGATACCTATACCGTCGCCGGGAAGATCGAACATCTGATCTGCAAGATCCAGAAATCTGACAAAGACAAGATCGCTGAAGTGACCACGCTGGTCAGGAAATATGTGGATGTAGACGCTATCTTGGCCAGCTTCCCTGACAATGCCTAATTCGAGACCGAATAATCCTGTTTTTCTTTTCGATGGTTTGCGTACTCCTATCGGCTATCCTTACCGGGGATTGAAGGAGTTTACCGCGGTCCAGCTGGCGGCTTTCGTCATCAAGGGGATGTGTCAGCGCGGCAGGATCGACAAGCGGTGGGTCGACCAGGTGATCTTGGGCAATGTCGTCTCCACCGGGACAGGGCAGAATCTGGCCCGGCAAGCCGCCCTCGCGTCCGGGCTACCGGCGACGGTGCCGGCTTTTACCGTCAATAACGTTTGTGGTGCCGGGTTGCAGGCGGTCATTCTTGCCGCCCAGAGCGTCGCGCTGGGCAAAGCCGATCTTATTTTGGCCGGCGGGACGGAAAGCGCCAGCCAGAGCCCCTACTTCGTGAAGCGGACGGAAGCCGAGAATTACGAGAGAAAGATCAAGGACCTGGACCCTATGGATTGCCTGCAATATGACGGGTTGTTTTGCCAGCTTACGGGTCGGAAGATGGGTGAACTGGCGCAGAAGATCGCGCACGAATTTGATATCTCCCGGGAAGAGCAGGACGATTACGCCTTTGAAAGCCACCGCAAGGCCTGTTTGGCCCAAAAGCAGGGCAAGTTCAAAAAAGAGATCGTTCCTTTACGTAATCATGAGAAAATGATCAGCCATGATGAGCATCCACGCAAAACCCTGGAGCGTGCCTGGCTGGACAAACTGCCCCCTGTTTTTTGGACGGGCGGCACGGTAACTGCCGGCAATTCTTCTCCTTCCTGCGACGGGGCGGCCGTGGTCGCGGTGGGGTCGTCGGATTTTAAAAAGAAACACAAGCGTAAACCCCTGGCGCGCATTATCGGGTACGCGTCGATCGCGGGCATTCCGGAAAATGTTTTTGAATCCACCAATGCGGCCATTGAAACGTGTTTGAAGGAGTGCCGCCTGCAACTGCGGGACATCGACCTTTTTGAGATCAGCGAGGCGTTTGCCGCCCAGATCGTCCTGCTGGAGCGAAGAACAAAGATCCCTCGCGCGAAGATCAACGCTTTTGGCGGAGACCTCGCCCTGGGCCATCCCCTGGGTACCGCGGGGGCGAGGGTCCTGGTGACGCTTTTGAATGTCTTGCGCGAGCGGAAGAAAAGAAGAGGGTTGGCCTGCGTTTCCTTCGGTGGCGGCGGCGCCATCGCGATGGTGATCGAGCGGGTGAACTGAAATTCTCCATTTGAATAATTCTTCTTGAATTTTCATTAGGCGGGTGTTATATTTGAGCCTTAATCTTTTTTAGGAGAACCAACCCACCTTGTTTTTCAAAGTAATTACCCGTGATTGGTTAAAACGTAGATGGCGACTTTTCACATTAAACAGGGACGAGATATCAGGCTCAAGGGCGCGGCGCCCAAAGAGGTCGTTGTTCTACCTTTGCCGCGACAGGTTGCTGTTATCCCGTCGGACTTCAAAGGCATCAAGGCGAGCCTTTGCGTGAAGGCCGGCGATGCCGTGAAGGTCGGCACGCCGCTTTTTGAAGACAAGCATTGCCCGGAAATAAAGGTCGTTTCTCCGGTCAGCGGCCGGGTCGTCGCCATCGATCGCGGCGACAAGCGTTTTCTCCAGGACATCCTCCTGGAATCCGATGGCCGGCAGGAAGCCCTCCCACAACCCAGATTTTCCAGAAGTGAAATTCCCGGCCTTTCCAAAGAAGTGGTAGAAAAAGCGCTTTTACAATCCGGCCTGTGGCCTGTTTTGCGCCAAAGGCCATTTTCCAAAGTCGCCCACCCGCAGCAATCGCCAAAATCCATTTTTGTCCAGGCCATGAATACCGAACCCCTGGCCGCGGACGTCGATTTTATCTTGCAAGGCAAAGAAGAGCAGTTCCAGGCGGGGCTGGATGTCCTTGCGCGGTTAACGAAAGGCAAAGTTTATGTGTGCGCCCGGCAGGGATCCCAGCCGAAGGCGTTGACGCAGGCGCGTGATGTCGAAACGCATTATTTTGCCGGGCCGCATCCCGCCGGCAACGTCAGCACGCACATCCATTATCTTGACCAGATCCACAAAGGCGAGCATGTCTGGTACGTGCAAGCGCAGGATGTCTTGCGCATCGGTTCTTTATTTCTAGAAGGTGTTTATTCGCCCGAGCGCGTTGTCGTTGTCACCGGAGAAGGTGCGGACCGCAGGTTTTACGCCAAGACGATCGTCGGCGCCCCGGTCTCCATATTATTAAAGGGAAGCGATCCAAAGGGGATGCGTTATATTTCGGGAAGTGTTTTGGCGGGCCGGGAAGTCGGCAAAGATGGATATTTGTCTTTTTATGATTCCCAGCTGACGGTCATTCCCGCAGGCGGGAAAAGAGTGTTGTTGGGATGGTTATCTCCGGGATTCGACAAGTACACTTTTTCCAAAACATTTGTTTCTTCGTTCTTGCCGGAGAAAAAAGAGGTTTCGTTGACGACCGATAAGCAGGGCAGCGACCGCGCCATTGTCCTTAACCACATTTATGATTCGCTGGTCCCGCTGGATATCATGGTGTATTTTTTGCTTAAGGCCGTCATTGGTGGCGATATAGAGGAAGCGGAGAAGCTGGGCATCCTTGAGTGCGATGAAGAAGATTTTGCTTTGTGCAGTTTCGCGTGTCCTTCCAAAACGGATGTGGGCGCGGTCATTCGGGAAGGTCTGGAGTTGATTGAAAAGGAAGGGTAGATTGGTAAATGGTAAATAGTAAATGGAAAAAGATGTTTTTTCTATTCACTATTAACCATATACCATTAACAAATATTTCTTATGAAATTTATTGAAGAACAGTTGAAAAAAGTCGGGCAGTTATTTGAAAAGGGTAAACCGCTCGAGAAGTTTTATCCGCTTTTTGAGGCGATGGACACCTTTTTATTGACGCCGGGCAAGACGGCGACCAAAGCGCCTTTCGTGCGCGATGCCGTCGACATGAAACGCGTCATGATCTTTGTGGTCCTCGCGCTTATCCCCGCCACGCTGATGGGGATCTACAACACCGGCTATCAGATCGAGATCGCCAAGGGGCTGACGCATTCGTTCTGGGGCGCGATCATTGAGGGCGCGTGGAAAGTCATTCCGATCATCTTGGTCAGTTACGCGGCGGGCGGATTTTGGGAAGTTTTATTCGCTGTCACGCGCAAGCATGAGATCAACGAAGGATTTTTGGTCACCGGCATTTTGTTCGCGCTCACACTTCCGCCGTCGATCCCCTTGTGGCAGGTAGCGGTGGGGATCTCTTTCGGCGTCGTTTTCGGCAAAGAGATCTTCGGCGGCACGGGGATGAACGTTTTTAATCCCGCCCTGACGGCGCGCGCGTTCGTGTTCTTCGCGTATCCGGCGCAAATTTCGGGTTCGGCCGTGTGGGTGGCGGTCGATGGATATACCCGCGCGACACCACTGGCCGTTGCGGCCGCGACACCCAAAGGCGCTTCTGTGGTGCAGGCCCTGGGGGATGCCGGGTATAATTTTCAAAATATGTTCTTGGGATTCATTCCGGGTTCGATCGGGGAGACCTCCGCGCTGGCGTGTTTGATCGGCCTCGCGTTCCTTTTGATCACCAGGGTCGCCAGCTGGCGGGTCACGCTCGGTTGTGTTTTGGGGCTTTTGACGATGGCTTCGGTATTTTATTTATTGCAAGGGCCGGACAGACTGGCCTTTTTCGCATTGCCGCCGTACTGGCATCTGGTGATGGGCGGGTTCGCTTTTGGCGCGGTTTTTATGGCGACCGATCCGGTTTCGGCCGCGGCGACGAATACTGGGCGCTGGATCTACGGATTTCTGATCGGCGTTTTGACCGTTTTGATCCGTGTGGTTAACCCGGCGTACCCGGAAGGTGTCATGCTTTCGATCCTGTTTATGAACGCCTTCGCGCCCTTGATCGATTATTTCGTGGTGGAAAATCACATTAAGAGACGACTGCAACCTAAAAAATAGTTGCAGTAACGAGAAACGATTTTATGAACATCAGCAGCACACGGTACACATTTATTTTCGCGATCATTGTTTGTGTCGTCAGCGCGGTCATGCTGGCGACCGTTTCCGAGGGGTTGCGTAAACAAAAAGAGCTTAATGAAGAGCTCGATGTCAAAAAGAACATTCTCAAGGCCGTGGTCTTGAAGGACCCGATCGCACCAAAAATGAAGGGTCCGGAGGTTTTGAAAATTTATGAAAGCAAGATCGAAGAGCACGTGATCGACAAAGACGGCAATATCGTCGAAGGCAAAACCCCGGCCCAGCTTACGGAAAAAGACAAGGAGCTGTTCCCGCTGTATGTTTATAAGGAAGACGGCCAAGTGGTCGCGTACGCGTTTCCGATCGTTGGGCAGGGGTTGTGGTCGACGCTTTACAGTTATCTCGCGGTGGAAGCCGACGCGACGACGATCCGTGGGATCACCTTCTATAAACACGGCGAAACTCCGGGCTTGGGCGGAGAGATCGAGAAAGAGTGGTTTCAGAATAATTTCAAAGGCAAAACGATTTATTCGGTCAAAGATCGCAAGTTGACCCCGACTGTTGTTGTTAAAGGTAAGGCCGCGGATATTGTCAAAGGGGATGAATTGAATTATCATATAGATGGTATCACGGCGGCGACAATAACCGGCCAGGGCGTTACGGATATGATGGCCCGCTGGGTCAAGGTGTACGACGCGTATTTAAGCAAGGTACGGAAAATTTAACCGGGATCCCGGAGGTGGGCTATGGGTGAAGCATTATTATCCAACAAGAATAAGAAAATCCTTAAGGACGGGTTTTGGGACACTAACCCGATCACGTTTCAGATCCTGGGGATCTGTTCGGCGTTGGCGGTGACCACCCAATTGAAAGCGGCCATCGTTATGTCGTTGGGCCTGACGTTCGTCACGGCCGGTTCGAACGTGGTCATTTCCCTGATCCGGAACTTTATCCCGCCGCAAATTCGTATTATCGTTCAGCTGACGGTCGTCTCGGCGCTCGTTATCAGCATTGATCAGCTTTTGCGGGCGTATATGTTTGATGTCAGCAAACAGTTGAGCGTTTTCGTCGGGCTGATCATCACCAACTGTATCGTCATGGGGCGTTTGGAAGCCTTCGCGATGAGTAATCCGCCGTGGAAATCGTTCCTGGACGGGCTGGCCAACGGCGTGGGGTATAGCGTCATTTTGATCCTGATCGGGATCATTCGGGAGATCCTGGGGTCAGGGACATTGTTAGGGTATCATGTGATCCCCGCGTCAGTGTACGCCCAGGGGTATGTCAATAACGGGATGATGGTCCTGGCGCCGGGGGCGTTCTTCCTTTTGGGCATTATCGTCTGGATCCAGCGTTCGATCTCGGGATATAAGGAAAGTTAGGGGAGGAAAAGCGATGGATATCGTACATTATGTGAATCTGGCGATCAAAGCGATCTTCGTTGAGAATATTCTGCTCGCCTTCTTTTTGGGGAATTGCTCCTACATCGCGTGTTCCAAAAAGATCGATACCGCTATCGGGTTGGGGATCGCGGTTATTTTTGTTATGGTCATTTGTACCCCGGCTTGCTGGGCGGTGAAGCATTTTTTGCTGGCCAAAGGCGCCTTGCAGTGGGCCAGCGCGAATTTAAAGGGCGTGGACCTGAGCTTTCTTATTTTTATTTCATTCATCGCGATCATCGCGGCCATGACGCAGATCATCGAGATGCTCATCGAGAAATTTTCTCCGGCTCTGCACAGTTCGCTGGGGATTTTTTTACCGTTGATCGCGGTCAATTGCGCGATTTTGGGCGCGGCGCTTTTTATGGACCAGCGCAATTATAATTTTATGGAATCGGTCGTATTCGGGCTCGGCGGCGGGATCGGTTGGGCTCTGGCGATCATCGCCATGGCCGCTATCCGTAAAAAGTTGATGTATTCGAACATCCCTGCTCCGTTGCGGGGGCTGGGGATCACGATGCTTCTCTCCGGATTGATGTCCATGGGATTTATGTGTTTTGCCGGGATCCGATTATAAATTTGAACATTTTTTAACATAAGCGAGTTCAAAGTGCCACTTTACCTTTACGTTACTATCAGCACGGTTGTTTTTACCGCCGTTATCGTCCTTCTGACCGCCGTTATCATCCTCATCAAGATCAAGGTCATCAAGCCCGGTGACTGCAAGATCTTCATCAACGACGACCCTAATCCTATTATGACCGCGGCCGGCGGGACTTTGCTGGGAACGCTTGCCAACAACAAGATCTTTGTGCCTTCAGCCTGCGGCGGCGGCGGGACGTGCGCGCTGTGCAAGTGCCAGGTTCTCGAAGGCGGCGGCAGCATCCTCCCCACCGAGACCGGACAGATCAACCGCAAGATGCAAAAAGAGCATTACCGCCTGGCCTGCCAGGTCAAGGTGCGCAATGACATGAAGATCCGGATCCCCGACGAGATCTTCCACATCCAGAAATTTGACTGCACGGTGCGCTCCAACAACAACGTCGCCACGTTCATTAAGGAATTGGTCATGGACCTTCCATCGGGGCAGAATTTGAACTTCAAGGCGGGCGGTTACATTCAGATCGACATCCCGCCCTACGACGTCAGTTTTAAAGATTTTATTATTGAAGACGAGTACCGTCCGGATTGGGACAAATACAAGCTTTGGGACCTTAGGTCCAAGAATGAAGAGCCGATCTTCCGCGCGTATTCGATGGCCAACCACCCGGCTGAAGGAAATCGCGTGATGTTAAACGTCCGTATCGCCACCCCGCCGCCGAAGGACATGTCTTTACCGCCGGGAAAAGCGTCATCTTATATTTTTAATCTGAAACCAGGCGACAAGGCCACGATCAGCGGGCCCTACGGCGAATTTTTTATCAAGGATACAAAGCGGGAAATGATCTATATCGGCGGCGGAGCGGGCATGGCGCCGATGCGCAGCCACATTTTCCATTTGTTCCACACCTTAAAGACGCGCGACCGTAAAGTAAGCTATTGGTACGGCGCGCGCTCCAAGAGAGAGATGTTCTACGACGATGAGTTCAAGGACATCGCGAAAAACTTTTCAAACTTTACCTACAATGTCGCTCTTTCCGAGCCCCTGCCTGAGGACAACTGGACCGGGCTTAAGGGGTTCATCCACAACGCCGTCTACGAAAATTATCTCAAGAACCACGCGGAGCCCGAAGAGATCGAGTACTACCTCTGTGGCCCGCCGATGATGATCGCCGCCGTACAAAAAATGCTCGACTCCCTCGGCGTCCCGCCGGAGATGATAGCTTTTGATATTTTCTAACTCACTGCTAGAAGCAGTGAATTAGAAAATATCAACCCCTGCGTTTTAGTTCGTTCCTTTTGCATGGTCAAAAGGAACGAACTTGGCAGGGGTGATATCTTTTAATTTGGCGAGGTGTTTAGGACTTCACGGTGTCCTTATCACATTCTTTCGGAGATTTTCCTTCTTTGAGGCAGGCGCAGTCGTCGGGGTTGATGGAACAGCCCTTGCGCAGGGCCTTGCGAGAGAAGAAAAGCCCCACGGCCATGAGCCCGAAGGCGAGAATCAAAACGACCAGTGTGGCGAAGAATTCCATAGTTCCAGTATAGACCAGCTTAATTTTAAAAGCAACTCGTCTTTAGGCTTAACCTTGATTTAGGTCATCCGGATATCCGGTTACCCCAAACTTTAAATTCTTTCTTTCCCGCAATAATCTTTATGTTACAATACCCCACTGTATGGCCAAGACAGTCCATAAGAAGCTCAATATCAGCCCCGCCCAGGAACTTGAGATCCTGCGCCGGATCGTCGAGATCACCAATTCCTCGCTCGATCTGAAATCGACCCTCGATGAAGTCGTCAAGGCGCTCAACGACATGACCCGCGCGGATTCGATTTTCGTTTATCTCTTCGACGAAAACCGCACCCAGCTCACCCTGATGGCTTCCAAGACCCCGCATAAAAAGGAATTGGGAAAGGTCATCCTCAAGGCTGGAGAGGGTATCGCCGGCTGGGTCGCCCGCGAGAGCAAGACGGTCGCTATTAAGCAAAGCGCCTACAAGGACCCGCGTTTTAAACATTTTGATGTTTTACCCGAAGACAAATACGAAGCCCTTTTGTCGCTTCCCATCATTTACAAGGGAAAATCCATCGGGGTCGTCAACATCCAGCACCGCAAGCCCCACGAATATTCGAAAAGCACCGTCGATCTGCTTTCCATCATCGCCCAGCAAATAGGCGGCGTTATCGAGCACGCCCGTTTGTACGAAGAAACCAAGAAGAAAGCGGTGCAGTTCGACAGCCTGGTGAAGGTCAGCCAGTCGATCACCTCGGAGAGTTATCTCGACCAGATATTGAACCTCATCGTGGTCGTCACCGCCGAAATGATGAATTCCAAAATTTGTTCGATCATGATCCTCGATGAAAAAGGCAAGGAGCTCGGCATCCGGGCGACCCAGAGCCTGAGCGAGGAATATAAGAAGAAGCCCAACGTCAAGGTGGACTCGAGCGTCAGTGGTGAGGTCATCAAAACAAAAAAGCCTTTGACCGTGTACAACGTCTGCGAGGAGAAAAAATACAGCTACCGCGACCTGGCGGCCAAAGAGGGCTTGACCTCGATGCTGTCGGTGCCGATGGTCGTCAAGGACAAGGCGATCGGGATCATCAACGTTTATACCAAAGACCCGCATGATTTTATTCAGGAAGAGATCGACGTCCTGCAAATGGTGGCCAATCAGGCGGCGGTCGCCATCGAGAATACGAAACTGATGGAAGAGGCCATCAGGGCCAAGGAAGCGCTGGAGACCCGCAAACTCATCGAGCGCGCCAAGGGTGTCCTGATGCGCCTGAACAACCTCAGCGAAGAGGCCGCCCACCGGCTGATCCACAAAAAGAGCATGGATTCCTGCCGCTCCATGAAAGAGATCGCCGAGTCCGTCATTTTGATGGACGAGTTGCGCAGCGGGAAATAGTCCCCTTGGATATTCTATGAAAGTCAGAGACAGCGGCATGCCGGAACAAGCGTTGTGGGAGAGTTTTTTTGATGCTCCGCTGATCATTCGAAAGCTGGGGGTTACCAGGACCATCGGCGATGTCGCCGAGTTCGGCTGCGGATACGGGACCTTCACCATCCCCGCCGCCCAGCAGACCAAAGGGAAAATCTACGCGCTGGATATCGATCCGGAAATGGTCACGGCGACACGGGCGCTGGCCCAAGAGCATAAACTGGACAATGTTGTCGTTGTCCACCGGGATTTTATCCTTAAAGGGACGGGCTTGCCGGACAGGAGTGTCGATTACGCCATGCTCTTTAATATCCTTCATTTAGAAAATCCCGTCAAGTTGTTGCGGGAGGTCCGGCGGATCCTTAAAAACAATGGTCTTTTGGGGATCATCCACTGGAATTACAATCCGGCCACGCCACGGGGCCCGTCGCTGGATATCCGTCCCAAACCCGAGCAATGCGTTGCGTGGGCGCTGCAAGCGGGATTCGGGCGTCCTTTGCAATACGATCTAAAACCGTATCACTATGGTATTGTTTTGCGCAAATCGCGGTCAGTAATGAAGTATTGACAAATATTTCAGCTGGATTTATACTTCGTCTGTCCCAAGTGAGGATCATCGTTGACAAGGACGTCAACATTCTTGAGTAAGTTTAAGAGAATCGGTCAGAGCAGCCCAATTATCCTGTGGAGGAGAATTGGGCGTTTTTGTTTTATCCGCCAGAGGGCGGATAAAACACCCTAAGCGACCCGTTGGGGAGCGCAGGGCCACTTCTTATCATGACAAAGCGCAATCACACACAATTAATTTGTGACATTGGAGAGTTGGTCGGTTTATTTGTCGACACGACGAGCCTGGAGGCCTTTCTGCAAAAGATCGCCGAGATGGTTTCCGAACATATGGGTTCCGAGGTCTGCTCGATCTATCTTTATTACGACGATACGCAGGAACTGGTCCTTAAGGCCACACGGGGTCTGAGGCCGGAGGCCATCGGGAATGTCCGGTTGAAGCTGGGCGAGGGTTTGACCGGGATCGCTATGAAAGAAATGCGCCCGATCTGCGAGCGCAACGCCAGCAAGGCGCCCGGCTATCGTTATTTTCCGGAGATCGGTGAAGAGGTGTATGAGTCTTTTCTGGCTGTTCCGATCGCGCGCGGACAGACCCGTATCGGCGTTCTGGTCATTCAGAACAAACGCAAAGATTATTTTGACGCCGAAGACGTCCAGGCGGTACGGGCGATCGCTTCCCAGCTGGCCAACACCATCGAAATGGCGAAGGTCTTGATCAGCCTCGAGGAAAAGCGTGAATACACGTCGCCGGAGCCGATCAGTGAACAACTGCGCCGCATTCCCTGCCGGATCGGTTCCGCGGGGATGGCCGTGGGCCGGGCCATTGTCGGGGACGAATGTTACTCGCTCCGGGAAATCAAAGAAGCGGTGAAGAACAAAAATTATAGTCTCGAGGATTTCCAGGCGGCGTTGCGTCGTACTGAGAGCGAACTTGAGGCCATGCAGCGGCAGATCGAGGAAAAGCTTGAGGATGTGGCATCGCTTATTTTCGCGGCGCAGATCCTCATGCTCAAGGACGAAGCGTTCGTTGGGGCGATGACCGACCTTATCCGCCAGGAGGTTTCGCCGCCGGAGGCCATCATGAGCGTCGTCGAGCATTATGTCCAGATGTTCGGCAAGCTTTCCAACGACTATTTACGCGAAAAACGCCAGGATGTCCAGGACATCGGCAAGAGATTGCTGCTGCATCTTGTCGGCGACCGCGAAGGGTTACAAGATCACAAGGGTGGCATCATCATCGTCCAGGAGCTCTACCCGTCGGAGCTTTTGAAATTGTCTTCACAGGGGATCCAGGGGATCATCCTTTTAAGCGGCGGTATCACTTCGCATCTCTCGATCCTGGCGCGTTCGCTGGAGATCCCGATGGTCATCACCGAAACGCCGCAGCTGCTGCGGCTTCCTGCCAACACGCAGATCTTTCTAGACGCTGAAGAAGGTTTTGTGCATATCGATCCGGCGCAGGGCGTGCTGGATCTTTTTGACAAGATCCGGGCCCAAAAACAAAAGCCTGGGGCGCGCAAGCTTCCCGCGGCGGCCACCAGGAAAACGGCGACGAAGACCAAAGACGGCACCCGCGTCCAGCTTTTGGCCAACCTTAATCTGTTGAGCGATCTCAAACATGCCAAAGCGGTCGCGGCGCAAGGGGTAGGGCTTTACCGGACGGAGTTCCCTTTTATTGTCCGGTCGGATTTTCCGACTGAAGAAGAGCAATATATCGTTTATAAAAAAGTGGTCGACGCGCTCGATGGCCAGGAACTGACCTTCCGTACGCTGGATATCGGCGGCGACAAGATCCTTTCCTATTATGATTACAGCAAGGAACAGAATCCTTTTTTGGGCATGCGCTCGATCCGGTTTTCGCTAAAGCATAAGGACGTGTTCCGCCAACAGGTGCGGGCGATCCTCCGGGCGGGGCTGGGGGCGGATTTAAAGATCATGTTCCCCATGATCTCCTCTCTGGATGAATTCCTGGAGGCAAAATCCGTGGTGCTTGAGTGTATTGAAGATTTGTTCCGGGAAGGGATAGCCTGCCACAAGAAACCCAAGATCGGCTTGATGATCGAGCTGCCGGCCGTATTAGAGATCATCGGCGATCTCGCCGAGGAAGCTGATTTCTTCAGCATCGGGACCAATGATTTTGTCCAGTACATGCTCGCCGTCGACCGCACCAATGAAAAGGTCGCGGAATTTTATTTACCGCACCACCCTTCTATTCTCAGGTCCTTGAAGAAAGTGATCGATGCTGCCAACAGCCACGGTAAAGAGGTCTCCATCTGCGGCGACATGGCGCATGACGAGCGCTACGTCTTTTATTTGCTGGGAATAGGCCTGCGGCGTTTGAGCCTGGATTCTTCCTATATCCCTAAAATACGCGCTGTTATTGAACGTATCGACCTGGATGAGGCGACGGAGAAAACGCGCCGGCTGCTGCGGTGCAAGAAGGTCAAAGACATCGACAAGGTCTTGGAAGAGGCGGCTTGAAAAAATAATTTTAAATTTGCCCCGCCATTTGTTTTGCTTTATATTATAGCCATGCTTGTCGTTAAGGCCCTGCGCATCGATTATGAAGATGTCACCGCGGTCGTTGATCTCAACCTTGAGATCTCTCAAGGACAAATATTCGGCTTGGTCGGCCCCAACGGTGCTGGCAAGACCTCAACGATCAAAGCCATCGCCGGAGTTCTGGAACCCACCTACGGCCACATTGAGATCGCCGGGTATGATCTCGATCTTCAGCCGGAAGAAGCCCGCCAGCGTATCGGTTATATGCCGGATTTTCCGCCGGTATACGAAAATCTCAAGGTATGGGAATATTGTGATGTTTTCGCGGCGGCGTATCTTATCCCCAGGCCGGAACGTTTAAAGCGGGTCCGCTACTGGGTCGAGCAGGTCAATTTGCTGGGAAAATGGGACAGTTTTATTCGTGACCTGTCGCGGGGGATGCGTCAGCGTCTGGTCCTGGCCAAAACACTTTTGAGCGATCCGGCGGTCCTGTTGCTGGATGAGCCGGCCAGCGGACTTGACCCGATCGCCCGCAAGGAGTTTAGCGACATCTTAAAACGCATCGCCAGCCAGGGCCGCGTTATCCTGATCTCAAGTCACATCCTCACCGAGTTAAGCGATTTTTGTAATGCCGTCGGCGTCATGGAAAAAGGACGCATGGTCGTTGCCGGGACCCTGGAAGAGATCCGTCGTCATATCGGCGCCACCGGCCAGCTGAACATACGCTGCGTCACTTTGGATGAGGGGAAACGGGGCCGATTGTTACAGACGCTCGCTGCTTCCACGTTCGTCCGGGATTTCCGCGAGGCCCAGCCTTTGTGTTTTCAGGCTGTCTTTAGCGGCAGCCGGGATGACGCGTCCCGCTTGTTGGGACAGCTGATATTGCAACAGGTCCCCATTTCGGATTTTTACGTTAAAGAAGCCAACGTCGAGGACATTTTCTTCAAGATCGGCGCCAAAGAGGTTACATGAGACTGCTCGACCTGCGCGACAACGCTTTATTTTTACAGAATTGGCGGGAACGCATGCGCCTGCCTTCAGTATTATCCGGCGTGATCTTAAGCACGGTCATTATTGTTTTGATCTTTCTTAACGCCTATCTTAATCCACCTGAGACCCGTCAGTATCTTGATGGTAAATATACAGCGGTGCCTATTTTCTGGCTGGATAAGGTCTTTTGGGATATTGGCGTCTTTCAAGGGGTGGTCCTGTTTTTGTTCGGCACCCTTGCCGCCAATAAAATGACGGTCCGGGAGCGTTCCAGCGGCACGCTGGATTTTCACCGTAGTTCCCCGACGCCGCGGGTCAACCAGTACCTGGGCCTGTTGTTCGGCGCCCCATCGCTGGAGTGGTGTTTATTTTTAGGAAGCTTTCTGGTGTCACTTTTGGTCTTCCTTTTTTCCAACATCCCCGCCGGGATCTTTGTTCAGTTCTATCTTTCGCTGGTCTTGTGCGCGGTTTTTTATCATTCCTTGGCCATCTTGTTCGCCGTGGCGGTCAACCGCAAGGGGGTCGCGGCCCAGCGGTCTTCCGGGTTCCTGGTCATCATGTTGAGCATGTACGGCCTGTCCGGCATCCTGTATTCGATGAACCTGGCCGTGTTTTACCATTTAACCTGGCTGCCGGTGTACGACCAGTTGTCGCATTTTGTCTTTGGCGCAACCGGATACCGGGACAATGCGTGGATCGTGGGCCAGAGGAAGGCGGTCTCTTCGTTCTTTACCGTTCCCTTGCCCCAGATCGTGTTATTGGCGCTTGTTCAGGTGCCGTTTTTGTCCCTTGCCGCTATCGGGATCTTCCGCAAGATCTCTTTTCCGGAACGCCAGATCTTTTCTAAATCGCAATTATCGATATTTAACGCGACCGTGCTGTTCTTGGTCGTGGGGAGCCTTTATTCGGCGATCTTTTACAACGCGTCGCGGTACAAATTTTCCTCGCGCAGCGAGATCTTGCCGTTTTTTATAATGCTTATCATCCTTCTGGGGATCGTGACCGTCCTTTGCACGACCCCGACCCAGCTGCAATTCTTGAAAGGATTGCGAAGGAGTGAGAAGATCGCCCTCAGCGGTGACAAAAAGATCCGGGCGCAAGGATTTCCCCTCGACGATGATCATAACAGCAATGTTCTGGCCATGATCACTTTCGCGATGACCGCGGCCGTGATGTTCGGGATCTTGGGGTTTTTGCTTCCTTATGATATGGATAAAAAGGTCATGGCTATGGCGCTGCTGTTGTGTTATGTGGCGACATCCGCGGGGATCCTGGAGTGGTTCCAGTTAAGCCGGCATCATAAAAAGGTGGTCCTGTTCTGGACGATCGTTGGCATCGTGTGGATCTTTTTGCCGATCCTCGGCGAGATCGTCCGAAGCGCTTCCAAAGAAAGTTATCTGTATCACGCGTTCCGTTCCTTTTCGCCTTTTTGGGGGGTTGAACTGATCATCAGGGTGTTGACCGACAACAAACCGTTCTATCGAACGTCTGGGGAGGATTTTTATAGCTATTTTGTCATGACGTTCATTATTAACCTTGTCAGTGCTGTTGTCACCCAGCTGCTTGCCGCGCAAGAGCGAAGGGCGCTGACCCGGCAGGTTTTTCAGAAAGCGCCGGAAATGTCAGGGTAATTTATGGCCACATTTTTTGTGGCCTTGACAAAATGTGAAATACGGGTTATATTTTGACAGTGTAACGGCTGGCCGACGATGGCCGGCGGAGATCGCGCGAGACAAAGACGTCCGGTGTTCCCGTTTCCTAGGGGATATCGGGCTTTTTTTATTTGACCAAGCCAGAAAGCTTGGTCAAATAACCCCTCCCGAAGGGAGCCTACTCGGCAACGCTTGATTTGCCGAACGCAGAGAGGCAAATCAGTTGGGGCAAGGTCGGTCAATAAATTTTCTTGACAAAAATCAACCCTAATTTTATACTGACTCAAATTTAGCGTCGATGTCTGTTGCGCAGGTGTCCATGGTTTTAGAAGAAATTCAAGGGCAATGAAGTCCTCGGATGGCCGGAATACGGCCGGAAGAGGATTTTCGTGTTTAGGGGAGTCTAAAAACAACATTCAGTAAACAAGGAGAGTTGCGATGGGCGCAAGATCACGCATTTCAGAGGTGGATATCAACGGAAAAGGAGAAACGACGATGGAGACAGTAACAGGTATTGCCGGTGGAGTCAATTCGATACAGGATCTTTACGGCAGCAACGTCTTTAACTTAAAGACGATGCGTAACTATTTGTCTGAAAAGGCTTATACGTCTTTAAGCAAAACGATCAAGGAGGGCGGCAAGCTCGACCCTTCGATCGCTGATGAAGTGGCCGATGCTATGAAAAACTGGGCGCTTTCCAAGGGTGCCACGCATTACACGCACTGGTTCCAGCCCTTGACCGGGTTGACGGCGGAAAAGCACGATTCCTTTATTTCCCCGGATGGTGAGGGCGGTGTGGTCCTGGAATTTTCCGGAAGTGAACTTATCCAGGGTGAACCGGACGCTTCCAGCTTTCCTTCAGGCGGATTAAGGCCGACCTTTGAAGCGCGCGGCTATACCGGCTGGGATCCCACAAGCCCGGCGTTCATTAAAGAAGGGCCCAAGGGCTCAACGCTGTGCATCCCGACGTATTTCGTCGGCTGGAAGGGCGAGGCGCTGGACAAGAAAACGCCCTTGCTTCGTTCGATGAAAGCTTTAAATAAACAGATCGAGCGTTTGGCCAAAGTCCTTGGCATTAAAGCGACACAAAAACCTTACGCGACATTAGGCGGCGAGCAGGAATATTTCTTGATCGACCGCAACTATTACAACCAGAGGATCGACCTCGTCCAGACCGGACGCACCTTGTACGGCAAAGAACCGGCCAAACATCAGCAGATGGCCGACCATTATTTCGGCGCCATCAAGGACCGCATTATCGCGTTCATGGAAGACTTTGACCGCGAGATGTGGAAGCTGGGGGCCCCGAGCAAAACGCGTCACAACGAAGTCGCTCCGGCGCAATATGAGATCGCCCCGATCTTCGAGAACCAGAACCTCGCTGTCGATCACAATATGTTATGTATGGAAACTATGCAAAAGGTCGCCAAGCGTCATGGTTTGGCCTGTTTGCTGCACGAAAAACCTTTTGCCGGGGTCAATGGTTCCGGAAAACATAATAACTGGTCAGTCACAGGGCCAGATGGCAAGAATTGGTTTTCTCCGGGAAGCAATCCGCATGAAAACGAACGGTTCTTGATCATGCTCGTCGCTGTTTTGCGGGCCGTTGATGAGAACGCCGCATTGTTGCGCGCGGGTGTCGCTTCCGCCGCCAACGATCACCGTTTGGGTTCTCACGAAGCTCCTCCGGCGATCATCTCGGTTTATCTGGGCGAGCAATTGACCGATATTATCGAGCAGCTTGAAAAAGGCGGGGCCAAGTCGTCCAAAGAGGGGGGAACGTTGGAAGTCGGCGTTGATTCTTTGCCGATCCTGCCGCGTCACGCGTCGGACCGTAACAGAACTTCACCTTTCGCCTTCACGGGATCGAAATTCGAGTTTCGCGCGGTAGGGTCTTCAATGAGCCTGGCCGGCCCGAACGTCATCCTCAACACGATCGTGGCGGATGCCATCGATGGGATCTGCACCGAGCTTGAATCCGCGGGCGGCGGGAATATCAACAAAGCCGTTCAGAAGCTTTTGCAGAATTATATCAAGAAGTACAAGAGGGTCATCTTCAACGGGGATAACTACACCGAAGAGTGGGCCAAGGAAGCCAAAAAACGCGGCCTTCCGAATTTAAAGACCACACCCGAAGCACTCGCCGTCACCAAGGATCCCAAAGTGATCGCGATGTTCGAGCGGCATGGCGTATTGACCAAGACGGAGCTCGTTTCCCGCTATGATGTTTACATGGAAACTTATAACACGATCCTCAAGTACGAGTCGGACCTGGCGGCCCAGATGGCCAAGAACATGATCATGCCGGCTGTTTTGAGCTATCAGGGCGGATTGGCGGAGACCATTAAGGCCGTTGAGACCAGCAACAAGGGCAAGGTCACCGAGACCCGTAAAGTTCTCAAGGAAATCACAACCTTGACCGAGACCGCCTGGGAGCAAATCGCCAAGCTTGAAAAGGCCAGCCCCAGCGGGAACGCGGAGAAAATCAAATCCGCCATGGAAGAGTTAAGGGAGACGATCGATACGCTTGAAGGTTATGTCCCGGCAGAGACTTGGCCGCTACCTTCATATTCGGAAATGTTGTTTTTATTTTAATCATTAAACAGTTTTAGTTGAGCGGATCAGCCCTTTGGCTCCTTGGTCGGTCAGACAGAAGTGAGCCAAAGGGCTGGTTTACATAAAGGATCATATGATTTTAATTATAAAGCACATTGAAATCGAAGGCCCCGAAACGATCGGCCAGTTTTTTGCCGACGAGGGATTTGAGATCAAGGTCCTTGATCTGCATAAGGGCGATTCTTTGCCAAAGGCGTTCGATCATGTCGATGCGCTCATCAGCCTCGGCGGGCCGATGAACGTTTATGAAGAGAAAAAATATCCTTTCTTGAAAGAGGAAACGGCATTCATTCAGCAGGTCCTGGAGCGCGGAATTCCGTTTTTGGGGATTTGTCTGGGCAGCCAACTCTTGGCCAAGGCCGCCAAGGCCACCGTGGGAAGCTCACCGGAGAAAGAGATCGGATTCGCGCCGGTCCAGTTGACCGCGGCCGGAAAAAAAGATCCGTTGTTTGAGGGCGTCAAGGGGCAATTCGATGTGTTCCAGTGGCATGAAGATATGTTTGAGGTTCCCGCCAGCGGCACGCTTTTGGCTTCATCAACGGTATGTCCCCATCAGGCGTTTCGCGTCGGCCCCTGCGCCTACGGCGTGCAATTCCATATCGAGATCACCGATAAAAGCATCCGGGAATGGTCGGATGCATACTTCAAGGCAGGCGACCGCGCCTTTGCCGAAAAGAAAAAGGCGATGCTCGCGGATTATCAGAAGAAAAAAGACCAATTCCACGGCGTTGCTGATAAAATATATTCAAACTTTTTAGATATAGTTTTACAGTCACAAAGTCACTGATGATTAGAAGCAAGAAGCAGAGAATTAAGAAGTAAGAAAAAATAAAGCATTAAATCCATATTTCTTCTCTTTGCTTCTTTGATTCTTGCGTCTTGTTTCTTTAAAGATATGCTGCGTATCGCCCTAGCCCAAATTAATCCAACCGTCGGTGATCTTCCTGGTAACCGCCAAAAAATCGCTGAATATATCCAGCGCGCCCGCGATCAAAAGGCGGACCTCGTCGTTTTTTCGGAATTGGCGGTCTGCGGCTATCCGCCGGAAGATCTGCTGTTAAAAGAACACTTTGTCCGCGACAATGTTAAATCCCTGCAAGCGTTGACCAGCGAGACCAAAGGCATCGCTGTGGTCGTCGGTTTTGTCGATATCGATAATAAAAAACGTTTGTATAATGCCGCCGCGGTCATTGCCGACGGCCGGTTAAAAGGCGTCTATCACAAGAAAGAATTGCCCAATTACGGTGTTTTTGATGAAAAGCGTTATTTCACGCCGGGAGATGATAACATTGTTTTCGTTCTTGGGGGACACGTATTCGGCGTGACGATCTGTGAAGATATCTGGATCGAGGGAAGTGTTTACCAAAAGCAGGTCAAAAGCGGCGCGGATCTCCTCATCAATATTTCCAGTTCGCCGTATGATGTGGGCAAACTCAAAAAGCGGCAAGAATTGCTGCGCAAAAGAGCGCGGCAAACCAGGGCGTTTATTTGCTACACCAACCTCGTCGGGGGGCAGGACGAGCTGGTTTTTGACGGCGGCAGCATGATCCTGGATCCGCGCGGCAAAACGCTCGCTTTCGGCAAACCGTTCGAAGAAGACCTGGTGGTCGCGGATGTTCCGGTAAAGCTAAAGAAGAAAACGTCCAAAGCGGTCGTGTTGAGCAAAGGTGTTTTTCGCAAAATATCGACACCGCTTGCGGCTCAGATCGCGCCGGAGGGGACTGACCCTGAGCGGATCTATAGGGCATTGGTTTTGGGCACGCGGGATTATATGCGCAAAAACAAGTTCCGCGATTGTTTGATCGGATTAAGTGGCGGGATCGATTCGTCACTCGTTGCCGCGATCGCCGTTGACGCGATCGGTAAGGGTAATGTCATCGGCGTTTCGATGCCGTCGCGTTTCACTTCGACCGGGACACGCAGCGACGCCCGTTCGCTGGCGCAAAATTTGGGGATCAAATTTCATGAGATCTCCATTGAGCGGATGTTCGAGGCGTACCTGGGACAGTTAAAGGAAATTTTCGGAGAACAGCCCTTTGGTATGGCTGAAGAGAACCTGCAGGCCCGCATTCGCGGCACGATCCTGATGACTTTGTCGAACCGTTGGGGTAGTTTGGTCTTAACGACAGGCAACAAAAGCGAGGTGGGGGTCGGTTATTGCACGTTATATGGAGATATGAGCGGCGGTTTTGCGGTCATCAAAGATGTTCCTAAAACAACCGTCTATCAATTGTCCCGGTTGGTCAATAAAAAGGCCGGTAAAGATGTCATTTCACAGAGTGTTTTGGAGCGGCCGCCGACCGCGGAATTGCGGGAAAACCAGAAAGACCAGGATTCTTTGCCGCCGTATGATATTTTGGATGGAATATTGCGTGAATACGTGGAAGAACACCAGTCGCTCGCGCATATGACGCGAAAAAATGACAAAGAGCTGGTCAAAAAAGTCATCGCCATGGTCGATTATAGTGAGTACAAGCGCCGCCAGGGGCCGCCAGGTATCAAGATCACGCCTCGTGCCTTCGGCAAAGACTGGCGCTTGCCGATCACGAACAAGTACCGGGAATCTTAGGCCGCAACACGTATTTTTTAAAGACGCATCGCTATATCCGCCAACAAGTTAGAAGCTTGAACAAAAGAACAATAAAGCGGAATTTTCAATTGCATTATTTTTGAAAATGAGTACAATAAAAAAGCTATGATACCCGAACAATACATGCAGAAACAGGGATTATACGACCCGCGCTTTGAACACGACAGCTGCGGGGTCGGGTTTGTCGCCCATTTAAAAGGCGAAAGATCCCACACGATCGTCCGAAACGGCATTCAGGTCCTGGAAAATTTGAGCCATCGCGGCGCTTGCGGATGCGATCCGGAAACCGGTGACGGCGCCGGGATCACCATCCAGATGCCGGACACGTTTTTGCGCAAGAAATGCGCGCAGTTGGGCATTGAGCTGCCGCCGCTGGGCGATTACGGCGCGGGAATTGTTTTTCTGCCACCCAGCGCGGAAGACCGCAATCTCATGGAGCAATGGACCGAGCATCTGATCCGCGAAGAAGGCCAGAAATTTTTAGGCTGGCGCGAAGTGCCGCATGAGCCTACCAAAATAGGCAGGGTCGCGCGTTCCGTGATGCCTGCTTTTAAACAGCTTTTTATCGCCCGAGGGAAAAATACCGCCTCTGACGCGTTCGAGCGTAAACTTTACGTCATCCGCAAGCGCCTGTATAACAAGGTGCAGGCTTCGGTCCTGAACCAGCGCAATTATTATTATTTCTGCAGCCTTTCCAATAAAACGCTTGTGTATAAAGGCCAATTGATGGCCGAACAGCTGGACCGTTTTTTTCCTGACCTTAGCGATCCGGACATGACCTCGGCGTTGGCCATGGTGCATTCACGTTACAGCACCAATACGTTCCCGACGTGGGCGCTGGCGCATCCGTACCGGATGATCGCGCATAACGGGGAGATCAACACCTTGCGCGGGAACATCAACTGGATGCACGCGCGTGAAATGCAGTTTGTCAGCAAGGCTTTCGGCAAAGACCTCAAAAAAGTCCTCCCGATCGTCGTGCCACACGGCAGCGACTCGGCGACGTTTGACAACGTCTTTGAAATGCTCGTTCTCTCCGGGCGTTCGCTCGCGCACGCGATCATGATGATGATCCCCGAGGCCTACAACGGCCACGAAAGCATGCCCAAGGAAAAGAAAGATTTCTACGAATATCATTCGGCCCTGATGGAGCCGTGGGATGGGCCGGCCTCGATGACCTTTACCGACGGGCGCTATATTGGCGCGGTCCTGGACCGTAACGGCCTGCGCCCTTCGCGTTACTGGCTGACCAAAGATGACCTCGTCATCATGGCTTCCGAAACGGGTGTTTTGCCGGTCGAGACGGATAAAATTTTGAAGAAATGGCGTTTGCAGCCGGGCAAGATATTTTTGATCGACACCCAGGCTGGACGCATCATCGACGATGAAGAAGTCAAGGCCGGATACGCGACCCGCAAGCCTTACGGCAAGTGGCTCAAGGAAAATTTGGTGGCCCTGGAAAGTTTGCCCAAGCCGAAAAAGGTGAATGGGTTTAACGCGAAGACACTTCTCGAACGTCAAAAAACTTTTGGCTACACGCTCGAAGACCTCAAGATCCTTTTACAGCCGATGGCCACGACCGGCCTGGAGGCGACGGGATCAATGGGCACCGACACGCCGCTCGCGGTTTTATCGCAGCGCCCGCAGCTTCTCTTTAATTATTTTAAACAGCTTTTCGCGCAGGTCACCAACCCGCCGATCGATTCGATCCGCGAAGAGGTCGTTATGGACGAATCCGTCATGCTCGGTAGCGAGGGGAATCTTCTTGATGAAACGCCGGAGCACGCCCACCGCCTGCGCGTCGCGCGGCCGATCCTGACCAACGAAGAGTTAGAAAAGATCCGCCACGTGGCTATCGGCAGCCTTAAGACAACGACGCTATCGTCGGTCTTTAAAGCGGCTAAGGGGCCGGAAGGCCTGGAGCCGGCCATGGAAAGATTGTTCCGTGAAGCGGACAAAGCCATTGAGGAAGGTTACACGATCCTGGTCTTGTCTGACCGCGATGTCAATAAGGACAACGCCCCGATCCCGTCTTTGCTGGCCTGTGCCGGATTGCATCATCATTTGATCCGTCAGGGGACACGCACCAAAGTGAGCCTGGTCTTGGAAACGGGTGAGGCCCGCGAGATGCACCATTTTGCCGTGTTGATCGGTTATGGGGCGAACGCCATCAATCCGTATCTCGCTTTTGAAACGATCGAAAATGAAATTCGGGAGAAAATTTATCCGGAAAACCTCGACAGCGCGCACGCGCATAAGAATTTTTTGAAGGCAACGCACAAGGGATTGCTGAAGATCATCTCCAAGATGGGCATTTCCACGATCCAGTCGTATTGCGGGGCGCAGATCTTCGAGGCGGTCGGTTTGGGCGAAGAATTCGTGAAGAAATATTTTACCGCCACACCGTCGCGCATCGGCGGCATCGGCATCGAGACCGTGGCCGAGGAAGCGTTGCGCCGGCATACAAATGCCTATCCGACGGAAAACGTCTACGACGCGATGCTTGAAGAAGGCGGCGATTACCATTGGAGAAAAGAAGGCGAACACCACCAGCTTAACCCCAAGACCGTGGCCATGCTTCAACACGCGGTACGCAGCTGCAAATATGAGCTTTATAAACAATTCGCGCAGATCGTTAACAGCCAGGAAACAAATTTTGCCAGCATCCGCGGGTTGATGAAGTTTAAAAAGGGTAATCCTGTTCCTATTGAAGATGTTGAGCCGGCTTCCGAGATCGTGAGGCGTTTTGCGACGGGCGCGATGAGCTATGGCTCTATTTCTAAAGAGGCGCACGAGACGCTCGCCATCGCGATGAACCGCATGGGTGGATTTTCCAACACGGGCGAGGGCGGGGAAGATGCCGACCGGTTCAAGAAAGACCCTAACGGTGACTGGCGCCGCAGCCGTATCAAGCAGGTCGCGCAGGGGCGCTTTGGGGTGACGATCGAATATCTGGTCAATGCCGACCAGATGCAGATCAAGATGGCGCAGGGTGCTAAACCCGGTGAGGGCGGACAGCTTCCCGGGCACAAGGTCAGCAAAGAGATCGCCATGACCCGCCATACAACGCCGGGTGTCGGTTTGATCTCGCCGCCGCCGCACCACGATATTTATTCTATTGAAGATTTGGCGCAGCTTATCCATGATCTGAAGAACGCTAATCCGAAGGCGGATGTCAGCGTTAAACTTGTTTCCGAGATCGGTGTGGGCACGGTCGCCGCCGGCGTTTCCAAGGGCAAATCCGACCACGTTTTGATTAGCGGGTTCGAAGGCGGCACGGGCGCCTCGCCGCAGACCTCTATCAAGCACGCCGGTTTGCCGATGGAATTAGGCATCGCCGAAACGCAACAGGTTCTGGTGATGAACGACCTGCGCGGGCGCATCCGCGTGCAGACCGACGGGCAACTGAAGACCGGCCGCGACGTTGTCATCGCCGCGATGCTCGGCGCCGATGAGTTCGGATTCTCGACGATCGCGCTTGTTTCGGTGGGATGCATTTTACTGCGCAAATGCCATTTGAATACCTGCTCGGTGGGGATCGCGACGCAGGATAAGGAATTGCGCAAAAAATTTACCGGCACGCCGGATCACGTGGTCAATCTTTTCAAATTCATCGCTGAAGAAATTCGCGAGATCATGGCGGAATTGGGATTCCGCAAATTCGAGGACATGGTCGGGCGTGTGGATATGCTTGAAACCAGGGATGTCATCGATCACTGGAAGGCCAAGGGGATCGACCTGACCAATATTTTGCATAAGCCCGATGTGCCGGCAGGTGTTGCCATTCATCACGTTGGCCGTCAGGACCACGGGCTTGAAAAAGCTTTGGATAATCGTATTATTGCCGACTGCCGCGCGGCCATCGAGAAGAAAACGCCGGTCAAATTGAATTATCCTATCCAGAACACCAACCGTACCGTCGGGACGATGTTAAGCTCCGAGATCGCGCGCAAATACGGCCTGGCCGGATTGCCGGATGATACGGTCAAGATCAGATTTGAGGGTTCCGCCGGACAGAGCTTTGCCGCTTTTCTGGCGCGCGGGGTGACGATCACTTTGGAAGGAGACGCGAACGATTACGCTGGAAAAGGATTGTCGGGCGGGAAGCTGATCGTTTATCCACCGAAGAAGGCGATTTTCGTGCCGGAGGAAAATATTCTTGTTGGCAACGTTGTTCTTTACGGCGCCGTTTGCGGCGAGGCGTATTTCCGCGGCATCGCCGGGGAACGTTTTTGCGTGCGTAACAGCGGCGCTGTCACGGTCGTGGAAGGTGTGGGTGATCACGGTTGCGAATATATGACCGGCGGACGAGTCGTCGTGCTGGGTCCGACCGGACGCAACTTTGCCGCCGGCATGAGCGGCGGAATTGCCTATGTCCTGAACGAAACCGGCGACTTCGCCGGAAACTGCAATCTGCAAATGATCGGGCTGGAAAAGCTTGAAGAAGCGGCCGAGATCGAAGAAGTCCGGCAGATGATACAGCGGCATGCCGACTACACGAAAAGCCAGCGGGCTTTCAAGATCCTGGCGCTTTGGGAGGAATTCGTTCCGAAGTTTGTCAAAGTGATGCCCAGAGACTACAAACGCATGCTGCAAGCGATCCAACGGGTCACAGCAACCGGTTTAAGCGGAGAAGAGGCTCTTATGGCCGCGTTCGAGGAGAACTCAAAAGATCTGGCACGGGTCGGCGGAGGTTAGCCACGAATTTATGCTGATTCGCTACATCCAAGCCGCCATGGGCCATGCCGAGTTTGAGAAGATGGAAGACGGTCGTTACTTCGGGACCATTCCACCGTGCAAGTGTCTATGGGCGGACGGCGATACGGCGGATCGATGTCGCGAGGAACTCCAGAGCACGCTCGAAGATTGGATGATCGTCCGGTTGCAGCGTGGCCTGGACCTGCCCATGATCGACGGCATCGACATCAATCTGCGCCCGGTGTATGCCCAAACCGATCAGCAGGCGTGAATTGATCCGTCGAATGCGTATGTTTGGATGGCAAGGCCCATTTGGTGGCGGCAAGCATCAGGTGATGGAAAAAGCCAACCACTCGCTTCCCATCCCAAATCCGCACGGCAAAGACATGGATTGGACCGTCACGAAGCGAATCTTGAAACAAGCTGAAATCGATCCCGATGAATGGGAAAAGCTAGGGTGATTCAGCTTTTGTAGATATGCTCATTTCATACATCCAGGCGGCAATGCGCGAAGCTCACTACGAGTTGATGGAAAACGGTCGCTTCTTCGGTGACATTCCTTTGTGCGAGGGCGTATGGGGGGAAGGAACAACTCTGGAAGAATGTCGAGAGGACGTGGAAGGCGCGTTACAGGATTGGCTCGTCACCAAGCTCCGCTTCGGCCACAGACTGCCCGTGGTTGCGGGAATAGACCTAAATCCCCGCGGGGTGGAAGAGTATGCCGAAGCCCATTAGCTGGCGAGAGATGGTTCGACGTTTCCGAGCGCTTGGTTGGTCAGGTCCTTACCCAGGTGGAAAACATCCAACCGTGGTGAAAGGTGAGACCGGGATCGTGATCCCGAATCCGCATCGCGGAGACATTGACTGGTCATTGATGAAGCGGGTACTGAAAAAGGCCAAGATTGATCCCGAGGATTGGGACAAACTCGGACAATAACCGACATTGTTTAACTCAAAGACCACGAAATGGGAAAACCCACAGGCTTTATCGAATATCTCCGCGAGTTGCCGCTGGATCGCGCCGCGATCAAGCGCATCAAGGATTGGAATGAGTTCCACTACCACATGGGCGAGGAGAAACTCCGCGAGCAAGCGGCTCGTTGCATGGATTGCGGCATTCCTTTCTGCCACACTGGAACGCTTCTCAACGGGATGGCGTCCGGGTGCCCGATCAACAATCTGATCCCCGAATGGAATGATCTGGTGTATCGCGGCCTCTGGAAAGAGGCGTTGGATCGCCTCCACAAAACCAACAACT
>ORJL010728352.1_pt1 | contig 33812 bp, 33 predicted proteins | sample 1779941 | NCBI WGS metagenome assembly ORJL01 (sample SAMEA104232317, study PRJEB22302) | groundwater metagenome | biome: forest; feature: aquifer; material: groundwater | place: USA | collected 2011-08-07 | depth 5.8 m | reverse complement strand
TATTCAAAGTCCTCTATAATTAATTATAGGCTTTATCAACTATTAAAAGCAAAGTTAAGTATTTAAATTGGATATGATTATAACAAAAAAAATGGAAATTGAGCAGTTTACTGATAAGAATAGGAAAGAATGGGATGAGTTTTGTTTAAAATCAGATGATGCCTGGTTTTGGCATACAATTAATTTCATGGATTTTTCTATGGAATACTACCAGAACGCAAATCCAGTCAACAGGTCATTTTTAATTCGCAATGGAAAAGAAATCTTAGCTATCTTTCCCCTCATAAAAGAAGAGAGAGAAGAAGGTAACATCCTTTCTTACGCGTCTGTCCATTTTACGCCCAATCCTTGCTTCAGAAATAGTGATAGTGAAGATTTTAAGAAAAAGCTTCTCATTATGGGCATGAAAGAGATAGACAGAATTGCCCAAGAGGAAAAGTGTAAAGAATGTAGAATAGAATTAACGCCTTTAAGCAAAGAACACCTGCATAAACTGAGATATAATTACTTAATGGATTTTGACTTTTTTGAGACGTCAACAGTCACCCAAATTATTAAAATTGATCAAAACATTGAAAAAGTCAAACAAAATATCCGAAAAACATATCGGCACATATTTAATAATTATAAAGATAAAGTCAACTTTAATATTTATGATTATAAAAACATTGATGAAGAAACTTTTTTGAAGTATAAAAATATGCATCACAAAGATGCAGGAAGAATAACTAGAACGCAATCTACATTTAGATTAAATTTTGAATACATTAAAGAAGGGAAAAGTTTTCTGTCAGAAGTCACATTAAAAAATGGAGAACCATTAGGATACTCCCTATTTTATCTTTACAAAAATTGTGCTTTATACGGATCAGCCTGCAGTGAGCCCTCCTCTAATTTACCAATCAGTCATCTGGCCCAATGGGGGGCATTACAATATCTTAATAAAATAGGAGTAGAATATTATGATACCAGCAACCAATTTCCAAGCGTTCAGCTTTTGCAAGATTTTGATGATAAAAAGAAGCAAATCTCTTTCTTTAAACGAGGATTTGGGGGAGAATTACATCAGGTATTCAGAGGAAGGAAGTTTTATGATAAAGAATATTTTAAAAAAGAAGTGTTGAAACAATTATAGAATAAAAAGAGTTGTAAATCCATAATATTTAAAAGAAGCCATCCTACTGATAATAAATGAAATGGGAAATACTTTAGATGACAATCCTTTGAAAGATAATCCTTTCCTGCATTTACAGGGAGCGCATTACTCGGACAACCCTTTTCTTAAGCCATTAGAAAGTGCAGTAAAATATGATTATATCAATGCCCATTTACCCACAGAGAAAGAAGATCCGGTTTGTACCCGGCTCCTTCCGATCTATGAATGGACAGCTTCTGTCTTAATTGAGACTCTGGTCTCTCAAGCCTCTTTATCAGGATCAAGAGTACTCGATTTAGGGTGCGGCACTGGTGCAGCTACTCTTATGCTTCCCCAACAAATAAAAAGATTAAAGCTGGTTACAGGAATCGATGAGTCGCCGGGGATGTTAGAAGTTGCAAAGTATAAGTTTAACCAAACTAATGGAGAAGAATTCGAAACTAGGGTAAAACTGATTCTGGGCGGAACAATACCTCCTCGCTTAGAGGATTATTGGGCAAAAGCCAGAGCACAAACTGCTTCTGGTTCTGTTCCAGTAAAATTCGTTCAGGGAGATTTACGAAATATCACAACCCTGGTTAAAAAAGAATATGATGCAGCTATCGCAAATCACTCTTTGCATTGGCTCGGGGATGACCTTCCTCGTTTCTTTCAAGCACTTAACCAGGTCTTAAAGCCAGGGGGATTGGTCGCTTGGAATACGGCATCAGATTTCGTTAATGACCCAAATTATCCCTCTCTACAGTATGGATTTCATTATAATGACTTTACCGGGATGATCTGTGAAAAGTTAAGAGAACGCGGTTATACTATTGGCGATAATTACCAATTCAGAAAACCACGATGGGAAAAAAGAGAAATAGTAGATTATATTCAAGATAATGGTTTCTCTTTGGAAAGAACAAGAACAGTTCTAATCCATAATGATTTCCAACGCTATATCAGTTTTGATCTTCCTCTGATGTTAGGCGGGTTGGCCACTAAAGATGGTTCTCAACTGGGATTAGAAGAAATAGAACAATTATCTAGAGAAGTTGCTGCAGAAGTGATAACAGAAAGACGGGATTTTAGCTCAGACTTAGAGCATAAATATGGAGTTAATCCAATCTTTATAATGCGTAAGAATTAAAATGAACTGAAAAGTTATTTCTTTTAATTGATTTAAACAAACCGAATCTTAATGTTATATGCTTTATGCAAATTACTTTAATAACAGAGAAAATAGATTAAATAATTTTAACTTTCATTAGATTTAAATAGACCTATTTTTAAGCGTATTTTATGCGCATTGCCTTACTGGTTTCCGGGATTCTTTCTCAACAATACGAATCTTTAACCATAACCACCACTAAATTAGCAGAAAAACTTGCTGAAAAAAATCACGAAGTAGTAATTATTACCAGAAAAAAGTTTGCCGCTCCCACTATTGAACGTAAAGGGAAAATAACTTTCTTCAGAATAAAAAGTATTCCGCACTTCTCAGTTTATAATAAATTATTATCTTACCCGCTTAGTTTCCGAAAAATTCAAAAAATCATCGGTCCTTTTGATGTTATTCATGGATTTAGTGCTTCTCCTATCTTAATTCTTCGCAGTATCCTGTCCAAATATTTATTCTGCAGAAAGGCGAGAATAATCCATACCTTGAAATCTTATCCTATCAAAAAAGATATCACCTCAAAAAAGGGTAGTTTTCTGCTGAGCCGTATTGGTGATACTGGTTACGGACTATTAAATTTTGCGGATATGATTACGGTTCCAACCAATACTTATGCAAATAAGCTGATAGCCAAAGGAGTAAAGAAAGAAAAAGTCAAAGTGATTTCTTCTTTTATTGATTTAAATAAATATTTTCCTCAGAATAAAGAGGAGCTAAAGGCTAAATATGGGTATAACAACCAAAAGATAATATTTCATTATGGCTCGATGTGGGAAATTAAAGGAACAAATTACCTTTTGGAAAGCCTTCCTATATTAGTTCAGAACCATCCTAATCTTCTTCTTATTTTAGCACCAAGAAACAAAGAACAAGCCTTAAAGAAGTATATTCCACTAATCCAAAAACTTAAAATAGAGAAATATGTAAAATGGGTCTTAACTGAAATTAGAGTGGAGGATTATGTGAATCTGGCTGATGCTGTGGCTTTGCCTTATCCTCACCTAGAAGGTACTGAAGGGAATCCATCATGCTTTTTAGAAGCATTAGCCTGTGGAACGCCAGTTGTATCAACAAATCTTCCAGAGTTAAAAGAAGTTTTTTCCGAGTGCGCAATTTTAATAGAACCAAAAAATATTAAAGAACTGGTAAAAGCAGTAAATCTTGTTTTAAACAATAATAATTCTGAAAAGATTGAAAAAGGATTGGAAATAGTAAGCAAATTTAGTATTGATCAGATTACCCCTAAATTTTTAGAGATATATAACAAAAGTTAACATTTATTTATTTTAAAGTTAAAGAAAAATTTACAAGAATGTTCTTGTTTTTAACCTGTTCCTCTGAAGATAGTTTCTCCCCCTGAAGATAAGGTTCGATATATTTACCATTCTGGAAAATGAGATGGAAATCATAAGGAGTTTTAGAATAATCAGAAAAAAAAGTCTGGTCATCTAATAGTTCATACTGTTGGTTAAAATAATAATTGAATATTATTCTAAAGGTATTAACCGGACTGATGGTATTATAAAGTAATTTTTTACCTCCAGCTGGAAAGTAATAAGCACTAAGAATATAAGAGCGTTCATCTGCTCTTTCTTTATTAGGTTTCTGTAACCAGGTTGGATCTGATTCCGTTCCATGGTCAGCTTGAATAATTATAATTGGTGGTGTTGACGATTTTTTCAGAATCTGATCAATAAGACTTATTGTTTTCTTGTTAATAAAAATAACCTGATCAACATATTTATTTTTATCTTTCCATTGATTACCTGAAGGGTCATAGCCTACATTTTCAATTTCATTTCCCTCCAGATCAAAAACAAATGGAGGGTGGGGACTAATTATATGGGCAAAAGTAAAGGTGAGAGTATCAATAGAAGGCACATCTTCTAGTTTTTCAAAGCTGTAAAGAGCAGAGATATAAGCATCATTTGGAGCAAAAATACGAAGAGGAGTAGAACGCATAAAAACCAAGTTAAATTCGCTTATTTTAAAAGCACTATAAATTAGGTCTGCCATTCTGTTATCTTTAGTAGCATCCCACCAAGACGAAAGATGAACATACTTGTACCCAATAGATTTCAGAAACTGACCTACATGGTGATATTCTATCAATTGATATGGTATCAACCTGTCTTTGGAATCCTCTCCAGGATTGTTTGCTAAAAAATCTAAAAATTCCATATTCAAAGAAGAAGCAAGAGAAAGATAAGTGGTAAGGTAATTAGCTCTAGCTTCATCTGCAACATAAAAACCTCTTGCTTCAAGCTGCGAAAGAAATTCATGGTTATCATAGCCGAAGACTTTATTTAAAATTTTCTCAGAGGCATATCCGTCTAAAATGATATAATAAATATCCGGAAATTCTTCAGTCCCTTTTTCGATCAACTCTGGATTAAAATCAATTTGATGAAGGTCTAATCCTGAATTTTTGTTTAGATCAAACAAGTAGTAAGAACCTATCTGGACAAGAACTATTACCACCAGTACTGCTGAGAAAATGTTGAGATAATAAGTTATATCTATAAGCTTTTTCCTGTTCCGGATGATAATCAAAACCAGGAATAAGAAAGATAAAAGGAAGAAGAAAAGAAACATATTTTGTTGAATTAAGGTTATATGGATATACTTCAATGTGTTTATATTAAATAGGGATAAGATTTTTTTTCTTAACAAAAAGAGAATTATTAGTAAAGCCAATAGGATAAGCTTTATTTTTTTAACTGCAAACAGCTGTCTGACTTTCTTTTTTCTTAAGAGATAAAAATAAAGAATGAATAATAAGAAAATAAACAATAAGATAATAATTAGTCCCCAGAAAATAGGATTAATCTGCGGGGGTTTATAAAAAGTTTCAAAAATTCTCCCATAATTAAAGAAAAAAATAATAAACATAGAAGTTATTACGGCTGAGGTTGATCGGTCTTTAATTATTAAGGATAATAAAACATAAATTAATAAAACCCCTGCAAGGGTAATAATCAAAGGGGAATACATTTTTGAGAAAGACAAAATATGGATATTTTCTTTATAGATAAACAGTAAAATAAAAAGCATAAAGAAATAAGGGTGGATTATTTGTTTATTTATCATGATGATCCTCGGGTAATTTTTCCATTAAATAAATAGTCCGCAAAGAGTTATTGATTTTCTCTTTAGATCTTATTTTAAAAAAATCGCGGAATACTTTTTCAAAACTATCTATATTATACTCTGTAAAAATATCCACTCGGGAAGCCAATAATCTCATAACTTGAGGGTCTTCTTTAGGGACAAACTCGATAATGAGATACCGACAAATCTTAGAAAAGAAAAGGGCTAGATCTTTCAAAGGCACATTATTTGATATTGCTAAATGGTGAACTAAAGCTAAAGCAAGAACAAGATCCGCTGAACCCCTTCTCATAAAAGACATTCTCTCATTGCAACTCCAGCCAAGATCCGGGCTGGGGTTAGTAAGGTCAATAAGTAAAGGAAGCTGGTATGCTCCCTTCCTAGCAACTTGACGTAAATAATTTCTTTCAACGCAAGAAGGATCAATATCAAAAGCAACAGTAAAGATATTCTGGTCGGAAGCTAAATCACTAAAACTACCATCATTCGCCCCCAAATCCCAGACCATCTTTGGGTGGGTTTCCTTAAGATACAATTTTACTAATTTTTTCTTATGATCAAAAGAAATATCGGTGTAATTGCAATTACCAGAATAATAATTACTCCATTCAGTTTTTCTCTTTGATTGAGACAACTTTGTTATTATTTTCTTTAAACTCTTAATTATTCCTTTAAGCTGTAATAAGCTCAAAGAACGTTTAACATTCTCTTTAGATAACCCTTTCCCGGAATACATCTTCTGGGCTTTCGCATGTAAACTTAGATGAATCATAATTCCTAATTTTAGTTTTGATTTTAGAGGGAGCAAAGAATCAGCTAGATCCAACGGAATTCCATCAATATAAGAACGCAATAAAGAGTTTAAGCGATCATCTGTGTAAGCCATTAAAGCTAAAGGGGCGAGAAAATGTTGACAGAACTGCCGATAACCGGCCCAAGTCATTCCTTCTTGATACTTTGCAAAAGACAAGGTATCAATGAAGATTGGTTTAGATCCCATAAATTGAACATTATATCCGCTGGCATCTTTTAATATCATCCCATAATCTAAAGCTTTTTCCATAATATTAAGTGTTAGTATTGCGGCATCTTTAAGTTGACTAAAAGTCCATTCGTAAGGGTATGAAATAAATGGTATGATTAAAGGTTTTATTATTTTATAACCTATCTTCTTATTAAAAAATTCCACTTCAACTTCTTTATGAGAAACTAACCACCCGGATTTAGTTAACTCATTATAAAGCCCGGAATTCATTAACAAGGTGTAATCTGGTTTATAAATAAAATTAATCTGTCTATAAAGAATGCCATCTTTAAAGAACAAGAAACCATTTGGGTCTCTGAAAGAACCTGAAACTTTGGAGAAAGAAGTCATTTTTCTTAATTATTTTTTATTTTCTACATTTTTTAAAAAAAATGACTTTAATTTGTACCACTTAGCTTTTATTATAATACCTGCTGCAATCACCCCCCCTATGAAAATCTGTAGAAGCATGCTCCCGGCCCCGGGATCCAAATAAGCATAAACAGGAACCGAATTGATTAATAATGCACCCAATAGTAATAAGATCAGTTTTATAACTAAGATTTTCTTTGCCATAAATTTATAAGTATTACTGTTTTTATAAATTTATCTATTTTTAATTAATAAAAAATCTAATCACAGCAGAGCTGCGGGGTAGGTACCCACTTTGAGAAATCAATTTGGTATTATTACTTTAATCGATAATTAGGTATAAATCATTTTAATAAATAAGTTACAATAAGGTGTTGCTATAATTTTTAATAGGACCATTGCTACCAACAAGAAAATTAAAGTAATGGATTATATTTACCACCAATTCATTAATAAATTGTTAGAAACTATGGTTAAAACTATTTTCAGGTTACTTTCTTTGTTAATGGTCTTTAACCTTAACGAATATCTAAACTTCTCAAAAATCTCCATCTGCCTCTTTAGTTCTGGAATAGACTCTTCCGGCCTGCGCTGATGGAGCACTTCTGGGTCATTATAAAGATAAATAGAAATAGTTGGTTTAGGAAATAAGCCCAAGAGAATACGTTTAAACCAAAAGGGTACATGTTTCATCAGAACAATATCAGAACAATACCTATCGGTTATGACAATTTCCCCTTTGAAGCGTTGAGGAAGGATGCGAAAATAATAGCGCAGAAGCAGGTCCAAAGTAAAAATGGGGGCAGCGCAGGTATAAATCAATCTTCTTTTCCAATTAGAGATCTTAGTTAAAGTTAAATCGCCTTTTTCTATATCTTTCTTTTTTTCTGAATGTTTATATTTTCTGCCAAGAAAAGTAATGGGCAGAAAATGATCTCTTCCCCTGCCAGTATAGATCAAGGCAGTTTTTCTCTCGGTGGATTGAAGAAATTCGTTGAGCTTCTGGACTAAAGTAGATTTACCTGAGCCGTCCGGGCCAACTACGCTGATTAATGGTGCTAATCTGAAAGGATTTTTATACTGCCAGAACCAACGCCGGGAGAGAGCGCTGAAAGTAAAATAATTTTTGGGTTTTTTTAGGATAAAATAAGCTGCCAGCGAGTAAGTCTTGATTTGGTTGAAATTATTCTCTTTCACGGAAAGAAGCAGTTGTTGGGCTATGTTTGGATTGAAGATTTTAGAAAGCTTTTCATAAACATATTTCTGGTTGATTCTAGGATACAAAGAAAATAAAATCTGCTGATATTTGGGCTTAAAGAATCTTTTTCCTAGTACTGAATGAGTAAGAAGCATCAAAAAGGTATCATTATCTGAAGGGACAAAAAAGAAATCTTTTCTTACCCTATTCCGAATGATTTCTTCATCCATATAACACAAATCATTCCAGTAAACTCCCCCTATCTGGAAATCAAAACTTACTTTCTGTAAATTGATCAGTTTGAAATAAGCTTTATGCTGTAAAGAAAATTGAGGTTTACGTTTCTGAAAGCCGAATGGAATTAGAATCTGATCTACTTTAGCTAAATCTTTCTCGGCGATAACTGTATCCAAACTTTCGATATCTTGGGGTGATCCTGCTCCTAATAAGAACTCATAATTGCGTAGGACACAGTAGGATACCGACTCTTTATTGAATTCTTCTAAAACTTGCCTGAGGAAAGTTATCCGTTCCATTTTAAGTCTAATTTAAAGAAAATCCTGAAAAACGGATTTTCTAAAATCAAATAAGCAGAAATCCCTGCGAGCATTTACTCGCATTCATCCTTAAACATGAATGATCGGTATTTCTGCTTATTTGATTTAAAGTATGAGGTTAAGTAAGAGGTTAAGAAATCTTACCACTAGTGTTTTTTAAGGGTTATGATTTTAAAAACTATTTTAATTGATTGGAACGAATTGGAACAAAGATTAATCTATTTTAGACCAAACCGCCTCTTCTTTTACAAACTTTTTAACCAAAATAGTCCCCAGATAAACCATCAGCAAAGGGATAAGAATCAAATAAGACTGTTCTGGCCAGAACCAGCCAAAGCTAAACCTCACGAAGGAGAAGGGATAGAAGAGCATGATTCCGCTGGCGGGATCAAGATGATGAAGCATTAGATCTGAAAGAAGATGGCTGGCTGTGCCCAAGCCCAAAGCTAAAATAACTATCCTATAATTTGACTTAAATAAAGGTGCAATTAGAAAAATAAACAAAGCTAAGATCAAGGGGATATGAAAAGCAGTTAATACGGATAAACTTTCCGGGAGAGGAATCCATTTTTCCACTAAAAGAAGTTTAGTTAAAATATCTGGGAGAAGCGTTCCTAATAAAATTAGGCTTTTCCAGCCTTTCTTTTTTAAAGGAATTAGTTCTATCAGGACTAATCCAATAATCAAATGAGTCAACCAATCAGGCATTTTCAAAACCTCTCCAAGTGATTTTCCATTCTCTGAAAAAGAAAGCTAAGATAAAAAGACCGGCGAAAAAAGAAATAAAGTAGAGAACATAATTGTAATTATAATTGTGGATACTCAAAGCATAGATCGCTTCATTGGTTTTATAACCATAAACTGCGACTTCACCGTATTTAGGAGGAGTATAACTATTAGGATAATCTACAAAATAGTTCTCTAAATAGAATACAGGAATCTTTTTAGTGTTATGCAGAAGGTAAAAACCAGTTTTTGGATCGGACTCGAACTCTCCGGCATAAGCACCCATTACTGTTCTCTTATAACCAAACTCTTCGCTTCCATCTTTAAGATAAAAATGTTCTAAAGTCTTCTCTTTATCTCCAAAGTATAAACCATAATGAAATAAAGAAAAGATAAAGGGGATCAGAATTAAGAAATAAATAAAATATTTCCAGACGCTTTTTTTATTTTTTGACATCTTAAAGATTATTTGGGGTTTAAATGGTTAAGTTTATTTATTTCGATATAATTGATAATAAAATCTTAATTCTTTGAGATTAACCAGACCAAAGATTAAAATGAGGATTAAATAAATTATGGTAGCAACTAAAATGGAAAAGAAAAGATTAATCCAAACATTGTAAGTTAAGTTCTGTTTCAGGATGAGGGTAATCAGATACATGGATACGGCAGGAAAGACTAAGAGCAGCCATTGTTTTAGAGGTACTTTTAAGCCAATATGTTTTCTTATTCGCAAAGTAGAGGCTACCAAAGAAAAGAAATAACAGAAAGCAGTAGCAAAAGCAGCTCCATTAATTCCGTATTTTGGAATCAACAAAATATTTAATCCAAAGTTAGAAGCTGCTGCCAAGAATACAATAACTGTAACTTCTTTCGGCTTTCCAATAGCTGAGATCATATTATTATTAACTGAAGCTAAAATGTAAAAAGAAACTCCGACGAGCAAGATCTGGAAAGCTGTCGCTCCTGCTCCATAATCTATTCCGAAGAAGGTAGTTAAAAAGAAATTTGAGTAGACTATAATCGGGATCATGATGGGAATTATTAACACAAAGATATATCTATGCAATAAACTAATTCCTTGGGAAAGCCTTTTTTTATCGCCTTTTGCCCATAACTCTGAAGATAGGGGATAGATTACTGAACACAAAGCTTTACCGAAAAAGATGAAAATCAAAGCCGAAGGTAAGACGGCATTATAAATTCCAACTTGAGTTAAAGTTCCATAATAAGTTAAAACCAACGTATCCACATAGCCGATAATCATTCCTCCAACTGAAGTTGCGAATACAGGAATACTAAAAAAGATTAATTTTTTGGAAACTTCTTTGAAATCGGTGATTTTATGCTTAAAAAAAGAGCATTTCTTGAGCACAAAAGGGAAATAGATGAGGAACAAAAGGGGCGAGACCAGGACAAAAGCCCAGACCGGAGAAAAAACTCCGAAATTAAAATAAAAAAATAGGAGAATTAAGATTAAAACGATTAAATTCTTAACCAATTCTATGGTAGAATACAAAAACATTTCCTGAAAACCCTGAAAAACTTGTTTGATATTGGTAAACAAAATACTGAACAAGGTATAAAGCACCAACATATTTAGAATTGAAGAAGCCAGAGGATTCTTAAAATAATGTTCGGCCAGATAATCAGAGAGAATTAGAAAAACTAAAGCAATTATTATTGAACCAATAAGTTGGAAAGTAAAGACGGAAGTAACTGCAGTCTTTATCTTTTCCGGCTGGTTCTGGGCACGAAATTCAGCGATGTACTTGACTAAAGCTTCTCCAAAACCTAGGTCGCGGAAGAAAAGAAAAAAGATAATGATTGTAAATACAGAATAAAAAAGACCAAACTCTTCGATAGAAAGATTTCTGGCTAAGACTATTCTGGTCAGATAAGCGATAATCGAAGCTAAAACGCTAAAAAATAAGACATTAGTTGCTCCCCGCAAAGCTTTATGGGTATAAGTGGCCATGGCTTAAAAACAAAAATTGCTGTTTTTAAAGCTAGTGGTACGGGGTTCTAAGAAAGATTAGTAGTTCTTATTTATTTTTTTGTGCTGAACCAGAAAAATATAAAATGCAAGAATCTTTATCTTGGAGATCAAGAAATTTTCTACGTTCACATTTAAGTGGTTCGTCAAGCTCCTCTACAGTTACTTCACCATCATTATCTCCATCTAACCTAAATAGGAGCGCACCAAGACCATTAAGATCTGGTCGTTTACCATTTTGCTCTCTAAACCAATTATATTTAGCCCAGGCTTCTTCATCATCAATTTCAATTTCAAAGGATCCACCTTGAGAAGTAAAATCGTAATCTTTACTACAACCAGCTCCGGCTAGAGCCAGTAAACTTAATCTTGTTGCAATTGATTTATACATGTTCTTAGTTTAGAACTAAGCGTATATATAAATCTTTTGGTAGAATTACTCTTTAATAGTAGTTAAATTATTGGGAAGAAATAATTTGGGATTAATCCTGGTGATCTATCTCCCAGAGTTGCAGAAACTTTTTAAACTACTGGAAAGGAGATAATCATTAATGAAAACTGCTTTAATTACGGGCATTACTGGCCAGGATGGACCTTATCTAGCCAAACTATTGCTGGAAAAAAGCTATAAAGTTTACGGCACTTACAGAAGGACTTCTTCCCCAAATTTCTGGAGATTACAACATTTAGGCATCTTAGATAAAGTTACTCTTATTCCGGCAGATTTATGCGATATGGCTTCATTATTAGAAGCGGTAACTGTTTCTAACCCGGACGAAATTTATAACCTAGCAGCGCAGAGTTTTGTAGGTGCATCTTTTGATCAGCCTTTATTAACTACGGAAATTGATGCCAGCGGATCTACCAGATTTTTAGAGATAATTAGGCACTTGAATAAAAATATAAAATATTATCAGGCTTCTACCAGCGAACTTTACGGGGGATCAAAAGAATCTCCCCAAGATGAAAGAACCCCCATGGTCCCTAACTCTCCTTATGCGGTTGCGAAATTGCACTCTTTCCACATGAATCGAATTTATCGCCACTCTTACGGAATTTTTGCTAGTAACGGAATTTTATTTAACCATGAAAGCCCGCTGCGGGGAATGGAATTCGTGACCAGAAAGATAACCAATTCGGCAGCGAAAATTAAATTAGGATTACAGAAAGATTTGAAATTAGGTAATTTAGAAGCAAAACGGGATTGGGGTTTCGCTCCAGAATATGTTAAAGCCATGTGGAGAATGATGCAGCATCAGACTCCGGACGATTTTGTAATAGCTACTGGCGAGACTCATTCAGTTAAAGAATTTGCTGAGGAAGCCTTTGCGGCAGTAAATTTGAATTGGAAAGATCATATTATCAGTGAGAAAAATCTGCACCGACCGATGGAAGTGCACCAGCTCTGTGGCGATCCTAGCAAAGCTAAAGAAATTCTAGGCTGGGAACCAAAAGTAACTTTTCATCAATTGGTAAAAATTATGGTAGAATCAGATTTAAGATTATGGAAATTGCATCTTAACGGCAGATCTTTCCCTTGGGATGCGCCTAGTTTCCCTCAAGGGATGGATATGATCGCCAGGAATGTAACTAGAGATGCGGCTAGATCAATAGCGGCAGCTAATCCTAAAGCATTGAAGAAAGAAAGTTTTTTAGGAAAGATTTTAAGGTAAAAAGAAGAAAAAGAAATTAAGGTCTAGTTTTATATTCGGTTGGGCAAGGGGCAGCACTTACTCTTTTTACCATTACTACTTCAACATTACCTTCTCCAACAAAACCATCTATTTGTCCTGCGATTTGATAACCAGCTCTGGTATAAATGGTCTGCGCTCCCTGATTAGAATAATTGGTAGTAAGATGCAAAGTTCTTAAATGAATCCCTAATCCTCTTTGAGATTCGATAAACAGATCACTCGCCTCTGCAATAAGACGGGAACCGATGCCCTGGCCTTGTTTATCTGCTCTTACTGCAAACTGTTCTAAAATAGCAGTTCCATTATTAGGAGGATGGTTCATAAACCAGGCAAAACCGACAACTTCTTCTCCTTCTTTAGCAAGATAGACTTTCTCATGCCTATGAGCAATGGAACTGGAGAAAGAGTAAGCCACATTTTCCTCAAAACTGCCTGGACCGTAAACAAAATCCTGCCCTAAAGTATTTTCTAAAACGGTAGCTATTTGGGGTATATCTTCTAGTTGTGCTTCTACGATTTTTATTCGTTCTGTAAGATCCATCTTTATTCTTTCCTAAAATCATCTCCAGTCAAAGATTCTAATCCTAATCTGGTAGAATACATTATCCCGAGAAAACGCTTTGTTACTACTGTAAAATCTTTCTGCTCTACACATCCTTCCTGGAGCAATTTATTTATATCAAACATAGTTGCTAATTGCACCAGCTCTGGAACATGCTCAGCATCTTTTCGTTCTTCTCTCCATCTGCCGGAAATGAAATATTCTGCAGGAGCGTCTATTCTGCCCACCCAGACTGCATCTGCATCGCCTTTCAAAGGGTGGGAGGCAATTCCTACAAATCTAGGGGCTTCGATTAATTCTAATCTTTGGCCGTATTCTTCTTTTAATTCCTTAACTGCTTGCGCTTGGAAATGCTCTAAAGAAGGGGATCCAGCATAATCAACTCCTCCTGCTGCTGCGTTAAGATAACCTAGATATAAATTAGTATTCGTTCTTTTTCCTAGAAAAATTGAACCGTCTTTAGTTACGGGAACGAAGGCTGCTCCGATCGCTCTGGAAAAGAAAGCCCAAGAATCGTCATGCATTTCTCTTCCCATTATTTTAAGGGTTTGATTAACTTCATCGCTTCTATGGATATCTACTGCGGAAGCTCCGAAATAGGTTAAGCCTATTGGGACTACGATTTTCTGTTCTACTGAACTTTGACCGGCCACAGAATCGATAAGACTGTTCATGCCTTCTGACATAGGGAGAAGCACTTTCGTTTCTCTTCCATCGAAAACAAAATTCAGATCAGGCTGGTTCAATCTATACTTGCGATCATCCCATTTGCTTCCCTCTCCGTAATTCATCATTCCTGCGTATTTCAAAGCGGGAAATAATTGAGTGAGAACCGCACCGAATTCTCTAGGCTGGTTAGGATCATGGATATTAACCTGACCTAAACCCTTAGTAAAAACTACTTCTCTTCGACCAATCTGTTCCAGGGTTAAATCATATTGGTAATCTTTTTCCATTTTTATTTGTCTCCTTCTGTTTTTATCTTTTGATTAAACCATAATATATTTTCTATTCCCATCACTGTTCCTAATGGCCCTCTTCGTTCTGGGATGAAATAATTGGGAAGATGTCTTACTTCTTTCTCCTCTTCTGGATCTTTCCCAACATATACCACATACCCTCCTGCGTGACCTATTTTTCTTATCGCCGGCAAATCATTCCCAGAATCGCCGAAATAAGCCATCTGCTCCAGAGGTATTCCGGTTAGCTCAGAATATAATTGTACTTGCTTAGCTTTGCTTACTTCCTTTGATTTGATGTCCACTGCGTCTGCAGAGCGGGTTACTTCTACAAAAGGGAATCGTTTTTCTAAAGCTGCTTTGATCTGCGTATGTTTTCTTCTTAATAAATCTGAATTAGTTCTTCCTTCGGTGATAAAAGTAGGAGTGACATAGCCAATCATATGCTGATAATCCCAGCAATTTTCTTGATTGGCCAAACCATCGTAAAGACCAATCTCATCAGCAAAAGCATTGATTTCTTTAACCTGTTCCGGAGTTAAACCTCCCAAGATTATAGGTTTACCTGCATTCCCATTCTGATTAAATAAACGCAAAGCACTTTCTTCATACAAAATCCCTTCGTTTTGGTGCGGTTTATCCGGATTGATTAATCCTAGAAAAAAAGTATATTGTTCAGGAAAACAGCGACCGGAAGATAGGGTAAAACAAATTCCTTCTTTACGTGCATTTCCGATATATCTTCTTAAGAGTGAATCAGATCGATGCAGGTCTCCGCCCTCAATCAAAGTCCCGTCAATATCCGCAAGGATTACTTCTATCGGTTTTTGCATGATTGTTTCACTATTCTGGGATAGTGTTTATAAAGATTCTGGAAGAATTTGTTTTGATAACTAACCAATAAGATTAGAGCAGATTTTTTATTCTGGCAAGGAATTCTTTTGCTGACTGAATAGTCTGTTCTACCTCTCTTTCTTTAGGTTCAGCCGCTTCCAATCCGTAAAAAATCTCGTGCCTCTCTAACCGCAAGACATTTAATTGGTTAAGAAACTTTAATTCAATCTTATGGCCATATTTTTCTTGGAGATAAACATAAAGAGCGTAATGGCCCCTTTCTTTGTACCCGTCTTTAAACAAAAGTGCCCGGGAAGCATGGAACATGGAGGAGTAAGCATTAACTAAAGCCATATCCATTACTTTTAAAGAGAAAAGCTGTTCTGCTTTCTCTAATTTTTCTGCAGCCACCTCTAGTGAACGGAGAGCTTTTTCAGAACTAGGAAGATCTTTCTTCAGCAATCCTTGAGCTAAACATTCTTTTAGATCCATTATAAGACCACCGGCTTCTCTCCACAAAGGGGGATGCAATTAAAGACTACCTCTTTATAAAAAGTAGGATCTTTCTCTGCTTTTTCTTTCCATTCATGATAAGTATACTTTAAGTAAGTTACTTCGCGGGAAAGTTTCTTCTCTGAATTTAAATGAACTGGATTTATCTTCTTTCTAGTAAGGATTAAAAGGTCAAGATCACTTAACTTATCATCAAGCCCTTTAGCCGCTGAGCCATATAAAGTAATGCTGATCAATCCTGCTGAAGAGAATTTAGCCTGTATTTCCTGAACCAACCGGGAAAAATTTATTTCTGCTAAAGAAAAAAGAATTTTTGTTTGCCGAACTAAAGGAGAACTGCCATCAATTTTAAAAAGATGAGTTTTTCCGATTATCCTTCGGCTGACAAATAGGTTTTTTTCCAAATAATCCAAGCTAGTTTTAGCCGTGCTGGGTCCAACCCTAGCTTTCTTAGCAATATCCCGTAAACTCAGCTCTTCATTTTCCCGAATGATGGCTTTAATTACTTTAAAAAGAGCATATTTATGAATCATTCCTAAACTAAAAGTATTGTTCTATTTAAAGTTTTTGGTGTTTGTTTGTTCTTTAAATAAAACATATGTTATTTAAACAAAACAGAAGAAAAAGAAAGAAAAAAGCGAATTTACTTCTTCAACCTCAATTCCATCTCCGCCTCTTTGAGATCATGCTCGACCATCAATTTAACCAATTCTTTAAATTTGGTTTGAGGATTGAAGCCGAAAACTTTCCTAGCTTTGGAATTATCTCCTAGAAGAGTGCTGGTCTGGCTGGGACGGGCAAAACGAGAATCAAATTTGAGATAATCATCTGGATTTAATCCTACCACCTTAAAAGCTTCTTCCAGCCATTCCCGGACAGAATGTACTTCCCCAGTGCAAATGATATAATCGTCAGGTTTTTCCTGCTGCATTAAATTCCAGGCTGATTCCATGTATTCTTTAGCATAGCCAAAATCTATTTTAGTGTCTAAATTGCCTAGATACAATTCTGTTTGCAGGCCCAATTTGATTCGGGCAGCGGCAGTGGTGATTTTTCTGGTAACATAATCTGCAGTTCTTCGAGGAGATTCGTGATTGTAAAATATTCCAGTGCAGACATGCAAACCAAAAACGTCCCGATAAAATCTGCAAAGAGTATAAGCAAAGACTTTGGCAGCAGCATAAGGGCTTTGAGGCCTAAAAGCAGTATTTTCAGTTTGAGGATTCTCTACCGTCTGGCCGAACATATTAGAAGAAACTGGCTGGAAATATTTTATTTTAGGATTAATCTGTTTGATAATTTCAAGAATCCTACAGACTGCTGCGCCGGTAATATCACAAGAGTAATCGGGAGAGGCGAAACTCCAGGTGACATGATCCTGATCGGCTTCATTATAAATCTCGTCTGGTTTAACTTCGTTGATGATGCGATAAATGGAAGTAGTATCGGCTAAATCTCCTTTATGCAAAATAATTTTTTCTTCTTTATCTTTAATCAAATGATTAATGTTAACAGTATTTCCAGTAGCGGATTTTCTGATCAAACCGTGCACTTCATAGCCTTTTTCTAAGAGCACTTCGGCAAGGTATGAACCGTATACCGCGCTTATGCGTCTTGGCCGGTTATACCTAAAATTAGGGCTTTCTTTTTATTCATATTGTTATACCCCCTCCATTTATAATCATAACAGTTTACTGGACAACCACCAAGCAATTTAAAAAACTTTTCATTAGATTCTGTGAAAATCTTTATTTGATTGTGCTTAAGTAAGTTACTTCTTATTCCGATAATTCCTAACTGTTCAACAAGAAAAAGATTATCTTCTCGAGTAAAACCATCTGTTGCAAGTCTAATCTCATAATGCTTGGAATTAGGAAACTTTGATTTATTCCCAAATCGTATTGAACCATCACCTAAGAACCAATAAAGTATCGCTTCCTTTGACAGAGTCAAATCTTTTGGAACTATTTTCTTACCATTTGGATACCATCTTTTTCTAAATTCCAATAAAGAAGGATTAAATCGAGATTTTAAATGATAACAGTTCCATTTTTTATCTTCCCAAATAGGTCCCCAATCTAAAGGTAAAAGTAATTTAATGTGCTCTAAAAATTCTAAGTATTTACATCCTTGAGTATAACGACCGCAAAAATTATTGGAATCTATATGGCCGTCTCCCAACATAAGACCATCCAGAATATTTCTTTCTGTTTCATTGATGATTAGGGGGATTTTCCTACTTTTTGAGTTTTTAATTGCAATTTTAGCTTTAGTTTCCTCACTGTGATTTTGCCCATAAAAAGGATTCATCTGACCAAATCTAATCTTGGAGAAGTGTGCACACGTTTCTGGAGTGTGCTTTCGACCTTTATTTCTCTTTCCGTTTGCTGATTTAGCGCATTTTGCACTACAATAGGTTCTTTTCAGATTACGCTTTATATCAGGAACAATAAATATACTGCTACAATTTAAACAAGTTAAAGTTTTTGTTTTCATTTTGCCCCAAAATTAATGAAACAACAAACTTCTTAATTGTTGTTAATAATTGGATTATTTATTCCACCACCCTAAATTCCGGCAAAGGTACGATCCATTTTCCACCTTTCTTACGCCATTCAGTCTCCCGGGCATACATCTCTTTAAAGAAAGCGTAAGGTAAAACTAGAAAATAATCCGGCTGAGCTTTCCTGGCCACTTCTTCGGTAAGAATAGGTATGCCAGTTCCTACAGTATATCTGCCAAACTTCCAAGGGCTGCGCTCAGAGGCGGCAGTGATTAAAGTGTAATCTAATCCGTAATATTGTAGAATGACATTGCCTTTAGTAGAAGCGCCATAGACCCAGACGGTTTTGCCCTGGGCAGTTACTTGTTTAATGAAGTTGACACACTTTTTCTTATTTTCTTCCAGACGTTGGAAAAAGTCTAAATAAACCTGCTGGTTGCGGTAATCTTTTTCATCGAATTTAACTTTAGCGATACGTTCTACTGCCCCCGCGGGAAGATTTATTTTAGCTCCTTTCTTTTTAGCGTACAAACGATAGCTGCCCCCATTAACATCATTAATTTCTATATCAAAAATATCTAAACCGTTCTTTTCAAATAGATATTCTAACGAAGCATAAGAATAAAATTCTAGATGCTCTGCACAAATATTTCCCACATCATTCCCATCCAGCATATTCTTTAAACACATGAGCTGAGCGATAAAAATTCCATCTTCAGTTAAAGCCCGGGCTGCATCAGCAATGAACTGGTTAGGATCTTCCATATCATAAAACATGCCTAGAGCGGTAATAATCTTGGCCTTTTTTCCGACTACCGACCAATACTTATCATAAATCCAAAAATCGTTAATAAAATGGGTTATGCCCTGTTTTCCTTCTTCTGCTAGATTAGTAGCTGGTTCTATACCAACGGTAATGAGATTGGGAACTGTAAATTGTCTTAGTAAGGTGCCGTCATTAGAACCGATATCTAAAACTACATCTCCGCTGTTGAGGTTAAACTTTTTTTCTGCGATTTCAGCAATCTCTTTAAGAGCTTTTTTCATGGTCTCGGTAACTCCAGATTTGTACCAGTAAAATCTGCTGTAGAGAAGATCTTGAGGAGCAGTATGTTTCAATTGCACTAAAGTGCAATTTTCGCAAAAAATCATCTCCAGGGGAGCTTTTCTTCCGGTAGAGATATTTTCTTTAGTAGGAAAATCATTGAGGAATTGAGTGCCTAAAGAAAATAGAGGACTTAATTTAGATGAATTACAGACCCGGCAGGTTGTGCGGGTAGTATAGTTCGGTTCTGAAGTTATCTTATCTGTTTCCACCATTTTAGCTTAAGCTTCTGGGGGAGAAAGATTATTAATAAAGTTTCTGGTTCTCTACTCTACTTAAAAACTAATCTTTTATTCAAAAAATAATTCAATACCGAAATGACCAAGGCAACAATTACAATAGAGAACAAATAATATAATCCCATCACCACACTAAGCAGATAAACACCTACCCAATTCAAAGCGCTGATGAATAAAATAACTATTACAAAAGTTAAAAACTTACCTCTCTTTCTGAAAGTAACCAGAGAATGATAACCAAACAAAAACAAAATTTCTAGACCTAAAGCAATAGCAAAAGAGAGCATATGCCATAACTGAAATAATTCAGTTAAAAGATAAGTTACAGTTAAATTTAGAATTAAGCTTAATCCCCCCCCGAACAGAAATTTGAAGTAACGGTACCAATTCTCTTTGATCATAGACCTAAAATCACTCATTTTTCTAACCCAAATCTTAATTTTAAAACTTTTAAACCATAATCTTTACCTAGGCGAAATAAAGTCCATAAATCTCCATCAGATTTAGAAACTCCGCCAGGACGGACCTGATATTTACAGGGAACTTCAATTATCTTAAACTTATTCTGTTTGGCTTTATAGGCAAATTCGATGAAATATTCTCCGAAACCTTTTCGGGAGAAGTGTACTTGATCAAATACTTTTCTTCTTACCGCAGAAAAACCGGAAGTATAATCTCTTATCCCCCAGCCTAAAAATAACATAGCATAAGCATTGATTAAGATGCTTAATAAAACTCGAAACTTTGGGCGGGGATCTGCGCCGCCTTTTACATAACGAGAGGCGATGGCTACATCGTATCGATCTAATTTTGAAATTAATCCCGGAATCTCTTCCGGAGATAAGCCTAAATCGCAGTCCAGCCAGACGATGACTTTACCTTTAGCTGCCCGGATGCCATCATCTAAAGCTGAAGAAAGGCCTTTCTCCTTGATTCTGCGCATTAATCTCACTTTCGGATGATGCAATTCTTGCACTAGTTTCCAGGTCAGGTCAGGAGAATTATCGTCAACCACAATTATCTCTAATAATTGAGGACCTAAACTATTAGAAATCCGCTCAATTGCTTCCCGAATATTAGCCCGCTCATTATAAGAAGGCAGAACTACTGAAACAAAATGGATTAAATCTTTAATTTGAGTTATTTCTGAATCCAAGCTACAGTCACCCAGCTTAATTTCCTTAAAGGGGGGATGACCTGCATTAAAAAGTTATCTATTCTAGAAAGAGCATGAAAGAGCTTGCTGGCGGTTCTTTGATCTTTGAGCAGGAAAAACAGAAATAAGAAACAACAGGAAAATAGGTAAAATTCTTTATGCTTAGCTTGGATTTTCTTTAAGAACTTAAAATCGATATATTCTGGCTGGGAATGGCGGTAAGGAGAGAAAGTACGGTAAGGAAAAGCAAAGAGCCAAGACTTTAAAGTTTCAATAAAGATTAATTTTCCGCCAGGCTTAAGCACACGCAGACTTTCACTGATTACCTTATCTTTATCCTTAATGTGCATGAGTAAGGAATTAAAATAGACCAGATCGAAAGTATTCTCTTTAAAAGAAAGTGTTCCTGCATCCATTTTCTTAAGCGGAACCTGCTTGAAATTATTTTCCATAAGAACTTTTTTTGTTTCTGCCACACTTTTTTCAGAGATATCAATAGCGGTTAACTCTGCCCCGTTCCGGCAGAATAATAAAGCCTGGGCTCCGCTTCCGCAGGCAACTTCCAATAATTTCTTGTTTTTTATATCGCCGAGCAGATGGTAAGAGAAATCCACTGCGCTTTTATGCATAAGATGATCAATCAATTCAGTTTTACCTGTAAAAGAATCTGAATTCCAGACCTCATCCCAGAATCGTTCTTGGTTCATTTGCAGAATTTTATAATTTGGGAGAATAAGGATCTACCTTAACTCCTGGACCTCTTTAATCTTTTCCACGATAAACTCAATCTGCTCTTTAGTCAAGTGGCTAGAAGAAGGCAGATAAAACCCTTTCCTTTCCAATTCATCTGAACCAGGATATTTTCCAGTACAGTCAGGATAGTGGGGTTTGGGAGAATTAAGGTACATGGGCTGCTTATGCATGCCGATAAAGAAAGTCCTGGTTTCCACTCCTTTTTTTTCTAATTCTTCTCTCAACTGAGGCATAGTCTTACCAAAAGAATCTTGCACTAAAATACCGTACATCCAATAGACGTTTTTAGCCCATTCAGCTTCGGGGGGAGTAGTAATTCCTTTTACCTTGACTAAGAGCTGATTGTAAAGTTGGGCATTCTTTCTCCGAGCATTAACTAATTCTTCAATCCGTTCTAATTGGGCCAGACCAATGGCTGCCTGTAAATTAGTTAAACGGTAATTATATCCTACTTTAGGATGGATAAATCTGGGCTGGCCAAAATAATGATTTCTTAATTTTTTCATTTCTTCTGCCCATTGGTCATTATTAGTTACGACCATCCCGCCTTCGCCGCAGTTATGGACAAGTATTCCATGAGCAAAGTAATTATGGTTCTCATCTGTTTCTAGATTGTATACTTTTCCGGAATAATTCTTTTTAACGATTTTAGAGACTTTAACAATTTTTACTTTTGGATTATAGATAAAAGTCTTGATACGTTCAGATAAAACTTCCTTATTCTTTAACTCATTTTCCCAAAGAATAAGCGAGTCATAGCCAAGGTGGTGATATCTTTTCCTGCGAAGATCGTATTCCTCTGGTTTATGCCAGTAAGAACCAAGTAAATCTATTACTTTGCATTTTCCTTTCAGATGAACGAAGTCAGGAATTAGTCGGTCAATCCTTACTTTTAACCGGCAATCGCCATTATAACCAAATTCGCCAGGAAAATACTGCTCTAGAAAGCGCAGAAGATGCTGCTCTGATTTATTTGGTTTTAAGTTCATGCCTTGAAGATAATGCTCCCAATAAGAATCTTTCTCCATAGCACGGCGAACACCTTTGCTTACTCTCTCCCGATAAGATGGATCTTGCCCTAAAGCTAAAGCGGAAAGACGTTTCTTTTCTCTAACAACTGGATCTGCATTAATTTCTTTCATTTTTTGGCTGAAAGCACAACGATCCTCTGCAGAAAGAGCAGACCATCTTTTTGTATGGGATACGCTTAAATTCTGTCTTATTTCGTCTGAACGCTTTTTCCCCTTATTTGCCAGACCAATCTTAAGAGCTACTCGAGACCAATCAATCTTAGCATATGAAGAATCTTCTTCCGCATGCCTTTGGGAAATAACCAAAGAATGTTGCTGTCTTTTCTTTTCTGCTAAAGCCGGATCCATAATCTCAAAATAGGTTTTCCCAGTATATAGTTCTTTATAAGCTAATCCACGATAAATATATTGGATTACTTCATCACCAAGATTTAACTGATCAGCACTAACCCAGCCTTTATTTAAGACATAAACAGGGTGGTTAGGAGTAGTCTGGATGTGATTGTTATTGGAGAAAGATAGTTCTAATAAATCTCCGTTATAATCTCTTTCAAAAGTTCTGGTTACTTTTTTATATTCCTTTTGAGCAGTTTTAAGATTATAAGTAAGCACTAAATCCCCCACTTTAAGTTCAGATATTTTCTTCATTCTGCTTATACCTTTACCACCGGTAGGGGGACTAATTAAAATCTTTGTATCAGGAGGAAAACAGGAAATTATTTTATTGGCGTAAAAGCTAAAGGCAGCAATATCGCCTAAACTTCCTGTTTTTCTGCCTTTGTATTCTGCCCCGTGGGCTTCGGCAGCATCTTCAATCACATAAAGATTATGCTTATCAGCAATTCTTTTGACCTGATCCATATCCACCGGATGGCCGTAAGTATGCACGACCATAATCGCTTTAGTTCTAGGAGTAATTTTCTCTTCAATTTTATTAATATCAATATTCCAAGTATCTAATTCAGAATCAACTAAAACCGGCTTAGCTCCGGAGTAAATCACTCCATTACAGGAAGCAGCCATAGTAAAAGTAGGAATAATAACTTCATCCCCTGGACCAATACCTAAAGCTTCTATGGCTAGATGGATGGCAACAGTACCATTACAGCAGCTCACTCCATGCTTGACTGTACAATATTCAGCAAATTTCTGTTCGAATTTTTGGAGATAAGGTCCGGCAGAAGAAATCCAGCCGGTTTGAATAGTTTCAGTTACATATTTTAATTCATTGCCTTGTAAAGTTGGTTCGCAGACGGGTATCATTTTTTATCACCTAACATTCTTTTTTCCTCTTCCTTGCCCCGATAAGGGCCTTGTTTTATCTCTACCATTTCAGTCTCTTCTAGGAAAGTAAATCCATGGGCAGTATTTAAGACAACGGAATCTCCGCCGGAGATAATAATATCGCTGATCTTTTTGTCTTGATTTAATTCATCATACAAGTCAATCTTTATCTTTCCGGAAAGAAGATAAAAGAATTCCTGGACTGGAAAATTCTTTAATTCTTTAAATGGAATATGAGCATGGGCTGGAATGGTTTCTTCTTTTTGGCGATGATGGATTCCCATCTGAAAAGGAAATTGGTCCGGGCTGGCGAAAAGCATTTTCTTTCCGGATTCTTTTAATTCAGAGAAAGCTTTTCCGCGGATGATTACAGCTAAGAGTTTGCTGTTGTGTTCAACTCTTTCTATTGAATGATGAGAATTATCTTCTCTTTGAACCATTTTGAGTGTTTTTACGCTTTTGCTTTTAAAAAGGTTGTGGAGGTTAAGTTAAAAAAAGTTTACACTTCAAAAAATAGCCGGATTATTCCTCTTTCTTTAACCCCAACCAAAACACCAGCGGAATAGAGAGTAAAGCTATAATTACTTCTATCCACAAGATAAAGAAAGCAAATCCCTCGATAACTCGATCGAAACCTTGCGCTTGATAATAATCTACTGCTTGTTCAGGATATTTCCAGCCAACTGGATAGAACCAGAACTGATGAGTCTTGTCGATAACCTCATAAACACCGGAAGGAGCTTTCATCTCCCCGGCATAGATATTAAAGCTATGCTCGACATTAATCTCGGCAACTTTCTTCAGCTTCTCTTTGAAATAATTGCTGATCTGTTCTCCGGTTTCAAAAATACGCTGGAAATCTTCCGGCTTCCAGCCGCAGTTGGTCTTAGGATTGCATTCGATGTAATAAAGAGGAATATTACTAACCTGACCGGGAATCTGGCCCAGGGCATTAGAGAGCTCAGAGAAATAAGTTCCTTCGATATAATGCTTATCATTAAAGACCCAGGCATGGATGCCGCGGTAGATACGAGGATCTATGACCACTATTGCATTTTCAGGAATGTTTTCATGGACGTATTCTCGAAGTGCGAGAGTTATGGATTGAGAACGCAGCCCGGTGATTTCTTTTAAGGTAAAAAATAGGGGAATTAAAATAAGGAGTAAGAGTAATATTCCCACGACTGAAACTAATTGTTTCTTCAGTTTAGGAGAGAAGCTCTCTTTAGAATTAAATTTTTCTTTTAACTTCAAAATAGCAGGCCCGGAAAAGATGGATAAGATCATGGGAAGCCATAAGTAATGGCTGCCACTGCCGGTTTTTCCGGCAAGATACGCAAAGGGAATAATTAAAGAAAGTATAAATAATAAAACGCCCTGACGATGCTGGTTAAATAAATAAATTAGCCCGAATAGTCCTGCAAAGAGGATTAAAAGATCATACTGAAACAAGAGAATTATTTTCTGTTTGAAGTTACTATACAGGGTTGATGTTGACCAAGCTTTTCCTTCCATTCCCTGATGGACAGACTTCCCAATCCCCAGCATAGTTGAAAAGTAGAAATCGGTTATCCCTTCTTTAGAGTTAGTTAAAGATAAATAATTGTAAGAAAAAACTGGTAGAAAGAGCAAAAGAACAAGAACAATTACCAAAAATAAAGTCTTAATGGTTTTTTGATTAAAATTTATTCTTTGTTCGGAACGGTTAAAGAGCAATTTATGCTGGTAAAAGAGAAAAATTAAGATATAACTAAGTACAAACAGTAAAGTTAAAGTTTTTACTAAAACTGCTAAAGAAAAAAACAAGAAAGTAGGGTAAAGATAATTTAAATTGTCCGTATTTAAGAATTTAAGATAGAAAAATAAACTTAGAAAGATGAAGAAATAGGCCACCATATCCATCTCATAATTAAATCTCAGAGCAAACCCGGATAGAGCAAATAAGAAAGCTGAAAGTAAAGCTGATTTATTGTCCTTAAACAGTTCTTTAGTAATCAAAAAAACTAAGAATACAGCTAAAGCTCCAAATAATGCAGAAAAGAATCTCGCGGAGATGGCGGTAATCCCTCCAAATAATTTGTATCCTAAATCGGTAAGATAAAAAAACAAGGTGGATTGCTCGACCGTACCTAACTGTCCTGCAGAAATTATATTCAAAGGTAGAATAGAATAAATCATCTCATCTGTGGCAAGATCAATATGATCAGCAGCATAAAAACGCAGGATTAAAGCTAAGATAAAGATTACAAATAAATATAAACTGGTTTTAGTTAGTTTCATTATTTTCGTTACTCTTATTTTCCGGGTAAAACCAATGATATTATTAGGAAGATTATTAATTTTCAAATGTACAGATATATTTCTGGCCGTCTGAAGCTATTTGTCCACCGGCTCCTTGGCAGCAGTTGCTGATTTCACGGAATTTTGTGCAAAAAGCCGCACTGCGGGTCTCGCATTTCTCTTTAACGCAGTTATCATATCCCTCCTGACCAAGATTCTGCGAAGCCATAAATGAAAAGATAATCATTAAAAGTATTAAACAATACAAAATAATTAATAAGCTGTGTTGCAGCCAAGTTATGTTTGGGTTCATTTTATTTTTAAGACTATAAATCCTTTTTGGTAAACCATCTGAAACAAGCCAGATGATTCTATCTCTTTATATCTTTGAGATAATTTCTGTTTAGTCTCTTCATCACCATACTTCCCTTTAAACTTTTGGTAATCGATGGTAGGGTTAATAATAAAATATTCATACTGCTTATCTTTTAGGAAAGTGTACAATTCTGGGACAGTTTGATTTAATATATTCTCTTTGAAGATTAATTCATCTTCACACCAGCTGCAGCTATAACCGCCGAAACCAATAACTATCTTTTGTTTTACTGAATATAAAAACACTTTGGTATTTGGAGGGATGGTTTTAAACCAAGCTCCATACTCAAAAGCTTCAGGTATATTAGCAAAAGCTCCCGAGGTGGGCCAGGTAGCGGTATTTAATTCGTATTTTGGAACTGCTGCGGTAAAGATTATTCCAACTATTAACATAATCCCAATAATCCAACTGAAAACTTTTTGTTTACTAAGTTTAGTTAGAAAATAAAACCCTTCCGCTGCCAGAAGTGAAACCGGAATAGCTAAAACCATCCAGGTACGGAATGCTCCTCTGGCAATAGAAACCGGAAAGGTCATCCCATTAACTCCCCAAAAACCATAAACTAGCCAGAAGAGAGTTAATCCTAACCAGGCTTTTTCGGGAGTGAATAATTCCAAGCGATATTTCCATAAAACATAAACTAATCCAATTATTACAAGTAGAGAGATGATTACACCTATACCAATGGGATTATTAATCATATTTTCTCCTTTAGCATTAAAAAAGTCGCTGAAAGTGTAAGACCGAGAGGCAGAACCGCCAGGATTAGTTAAAGAGGTGAGAATTTTAATTAAGAAAGGTTGTTTTGCTGCGGCGGACTTGGCTGCAGTTAAACTAAGATTACCAGCTGCAGAAGCAGAGACTACCCCGTAATTTTTTAACATTACTGAAAAAGAATGTTTTAATCCCACAGAGATCCACCAAACTAAAGATAATAAAAATCCGCTAATTATCGCTAAAGTTTCATACTTATACCATTTTCTATTAGCAATAGAAAAAACTACTACATAAATCAATAATAAAGTGGTTAACTTCACCGGCTGTTCCATATTCTGACTGACCCAGATTCCAGCAACCAATAATAACGCAGGAACAGTCCATCTCTTATCTTGTTGGATCTGATGAAAAGCATAAAGCGTGGGAAAGAACAGAGTTAAAGATAAGGCATGGGCCCAGATAAAATGGCTTAAATAACTGGGTAAAGAGGCGAGAATAAAAGTGGCTAATAAAGCATGATTACGATTCCCAGTAAATAACTTCGCCCAGAGATAGAAAAACAAAAAGCCTAAAGAGATAATTAAAGCGTTAAAAAATTTCATGGTCCAGTTAAGATCTGGAGAAGTTTGGTGCAGAATGCCGATTAAAATATCATATGCGGGAGGATAAGGATCGATATAAGATAAAACTTGATCTTGTTTATCGGGGTAAAATTGAGTAAATACTGGATCGTAAGCAGTCTTTTCTAGTGCCACATATTTCATCCCTTCAGAATGACCCCAGGGGTCATCATCTTCCAAATAAGGATAGCTAAATGCTCCTTTAGCGTAGATGTAAAAAGAAATTAATACAATAAAGATTACCGCCAGTAGAGCCAGATTAGACTTTGTTAATTTAAAATAAGATTTAAAATTAGAAAAGTTAAACAAATTCGAAAGTAATATCTCTTTCTTCTTTATCCGTTGAATTAAATCATAAATTGGAATGATTAAGCTTAGGATCAAGAATATTTTCCAATCTAAGGGGATATGCAAGAAATTTAGAATGATGGATAAAATAGCAAAAATACCTAGACCAAGACCTAAATTCATTAAATGTCTCTCCCAAAAATCTTCTGCTTTCTTGACAAAATAAGTTGCGGAAAAGCCCAAGCCCCATAAATAGACAAAAAAGAGGATAATAGTAATTATACTAATCATATTTAGATTAAAAGATTAATGGTATTTAAAGTTAATTGGGATGGAGGAGATAAAAGCATAATTACTCCGTTTTAAAATAATATAATTCCAGTTCTTTATACTTCTGTTCTAAAAGAAGGGGATACTTACTTTTTAACAATTCCGGGTAATAATCTCCAGTTTTAATGTTTCGAGAAGAGATCAGCCAGAAATTCTTCTCTTTAGAAAGGGTTTGAAATAATTCTTTCTCGTTGATCTGAACTAATTTAGTTCTTTCATCCCAGGTTAAGTTCAAGTGCCTAAACTCATCTGGGAAATAATAACTATAGAGAAATAGATTTGATCCCGAACGGTCAAACAGAATTAAAGTATTTCCATCCGAATGCTCTGAAATAAAATTGATGGCTTCATCCCAGGGGGCTTTAGTAGTTTCGGTATAATAAACAAACAAAGTAGAGAAATTAAATAATAGAATAAAGAAGATTGCGATTAATTTTAGCTTATTAGACTTTATTTCTAATACTGCCCAAGCTAAAATAATAATAAAAATAGGAAAAATAAAAAAAGAATGGCGAACCAAAGCAAAAGAACGTAAAGTTGTATTTAATAAGATTAAATGGGCTATCCCGAACAATAAAGCAAATAATAAAATTGTTCTAATCAAATATTCTTGCTTAAATCTGGTGATTAAATACTTCTTAAAAAGATAAAATCCCAAGGGCAAGAATAATAGGACAAAAATTAAAGGTAATAAATAGAATATAATTCCTAAATTACTTAAAAATTCAGGTACCCCGCGCAAAATTAAAGTTTTTTGTAATAGGGGATGGCGGATCAAAGCCTGAAGATAAAGTATTTGCATTCCCGGTAGAAACAAGATAAAAGTAGATATTAAAGATAATAAATATTCTTTTAGAGATGGTTTGTTTTCTGGGTAAAAGAAAAAAAGAAAGATAAGCAAATGAAACAATAGTACAAACATAACCATATAATTAGTATATAAAGCAGTGAGGTTAACTAAAATGTACCCTAGGAGATAATATTTTCTTTTCGAGTTAAGATTATTTTGATATAAACATAAAAAGAGATAAGAAGAAAACAGAACTAAAAATCCAAAGAAGGCATAAGGCCGAGCTTCCTGGGCGTAAACCAGCTGAAGCATGAAAGTAGATAAAATTAAAGCAGAGACTAAACCAACTTTTGGGTTAAAGATCTTTTTTCCGAGTAGATAAATCAAGATTATCGAGAAACAATCAAATATAACCGATAAAAATCTTAAAGAAAATTCTTTCTCGCCAAAATAATTGATCCAATACTTTAATAATATAAAATATCCCGGGGGCATAAGTTCAGCATAAATAACTGAATCTATCAAGGCTTTAGTGTTTTCTGTACGTGCATGAATCAAAGTGACGGCTTCATCGGTCCAAAGTGATTCCGCAGTGAGATCATAAAATCTTAACCCGGCTCCTAAGAGAACAATTAGAAATAAACAGATTAAAACAGTTTTTTTATTAGTGGGATCGGGCATGATTGTATAGCACCTAAATACATTTAAAAAAATCTTGGGGAGAGATTAATCTTATTTTCTTTTTCTTCAACTCTTTAAAATCTTCTTTAGTGGGCATTCTAGTGAAAGTTGCTTTGATTTCATCTTGCTTGATGGTGGGAAGGGGTAGGTTATTATTTGCATAATTCTCAATGAATTCATTGAGCATCTGGCCGAAAGATTTAGCCAGCTGGTGATGAAGCTGGTAAACAGAATACTTTTGGTCATAAGCGAACTTCTTTTGGAAAATGATCTCTCCGGTATCTAATCCTGCATCCATGAAATGGATCGTCACCCCATACTGAGGATCATTATTTAGACGGTACCAGAAATATTGGGCTGCCCCACGATATTCCGGCAAATAAGAGCCATGAGCATTAATCAAACGGTTTCCTAAAGTGGTAAAAACATTCTTTTTCAGAATTTGGGCTACTAAACAGAGAACATAATCCGGATTAAGTTCTTTTATTTTGGCGAGGAAACTATCTTCACTAAGATCTGAAGTGGTAATAATATGAATATTTTGCTTTCTAGCTAGATCGGTGGTGGAAACTGCTTGGTTATCTAGATAGGCTTTACTCTTAATCATTTTATGTCCAGCCAACAAGAAATTATATAATTTTGATTCTACCAATTTATAGATAAAAAAGTTTAAAGATGACTTTCTAGTTAATTTGTAAGCTACTTTTAGCTGGCTAAAGAATGATTCACCGCGAAACTGGCTGGCCAGAACAACCGCTTTGATCTGGTGGGGATTTTTCAGGAGAATCTCTCTGGTTGCCACTATCGAAGCCATAGTATTCTGGGTAAAGATGATTATTTTTGCCATGAGTTGACTTCTTTTGCTGCAGGTTAAAACGATTTAAACCTTAACTGAAAAATTCTTTTCAGATAAAGCATTCCAAACTTGAATAAACCGGATAAAGTTTTAGCAGTTTTAGACTGACCTGCGCGACGATCTACAAAAGAAAAAGGAACTTCTTGGATAGAATATCCTTTCTTTCCTGCCAGGTACAAAAATTCAATGCAATATTCTCCATAGCCGGAATCAGATAACCTGATTTTATCTAAAACCTCTCTCCTGGCGGCAATAAAACCGCTATCATAATCTAAGACTTTAAAATTTAAAACTAAATTAGTAACGAGATTAATGAATCTGCTGGAGACAACTCTCAATAAAGGACGTTGATCTTTTCCCCCTTTAACATAACGTGAACCTACGGCAAGGTCCTTTTCTTTCAATAAAGAAAGCATGAGTGGTATTAATTCCGGAGGCATGGACAAATCTGCATCCATCCAGACCACATATTTTCCGTTAGATTGATCAATTCCTCGTTGGATAGCACTGGCTAACTTTTTCTCGTTAATTCTGCGGATAACTTTTACCTCTGGATCTTTGAGCTCTTCAACAATCTTCCAGGTCAAATCTGGACTATCATCATCTACCACTAAAATCTCTTTAGAATAAACAGACAAAGCGGTTTTTGTTCTTTCGATTAATGGTAAAATATTCTGAATTTCATTAAAAGTAGGGAAAATCACAGAAACTTCAGGCTGAACCGGGATTTTTGTTAAAGTCATCTTAGAATAATCTTTTAAATCTGGTTTTATATATCTTTTGGAAGTAAGGTTAAGTTAGGTAAACTTAAGCTTAAATAAAGAAAATCTACGGAGATTGTCAAAATGCTGAGCATTTTGACTTAGGAGTGCACCACCGGTCACATTCTATCGTTGCACTCCGAAGTTGCTTCTCAGCAACGACCGTTGGAAACGACTTTATTCTAATTTCAAAGTTGGAGGCTACAAGCAGTAGGGGGACTATAACCAACTTTGAAATAATCTAAGTATCACAACCTTTTAAAAGTATTTAACTTAAAAAGAGTAGATTGATGAAAAAATTAAGGGAAGAATTACTGAAAGTGCGTGGTTCTTTGAGCCAGGAAGAAGCAAGAGCTAAAAGTAAAGAGATTGTTAAAAATATATTGCAATTCAAACCATTTACAAATTCAACAAAAACTCTTTATTATCATCCTAAAGGTAAAGAAGCAGGTTTAATAGAATTAATGGATTTATCGTTAAGAGAAAATAAGAGTGTCTTCCTTCCGAAAACAAATCCCGCAGATAATTCCATGAATATTCATCAAATTAAAGATTTAAATTCTGAATTGGAGTTAGGAGAGTATGGAATTAAAGAACCAAAAAAAAGTTGTTCGGAGTTCCCAAGACAGAAATTGGATTTAATATTTATACCGGGAGTAGCTTTTGATCTAACTGGAAATAGATTGGGAATGGGAAGAGGCTATTATGATCGGTTTCTAAAAGATCTCTCAGCAATAAAAGTAGGCATTGCTTATGAATTTCAAATAATAGATAGATTAGAAGCGCAGGCCCGCGATATTCCGATGAATTATATAATTACTGAAAAGAGAATCATCGAGATTCAGAGAGAAAATAAAAAGTAGCAAGGATTAAATTTTAATCCATCAAATCAAAATGGTACAATTACTCAATGGAAAAGAAGTTGCAGAAAAGATTTTAATCGAACTAAAAATAAAAGTAGCTTCTTTGGCTAAGAAACCATCATTGGGGATTATTTCGGTGGGTGATGATCCTGCCTCTCAAGTTTATATCAAAAAAAAGATTAAAGCTGCAGAGGAGATCGGAATTAAAGCAAAACATTATCAATTAAAAGAAAATATTGAAGAAAGAGAATTATTAAATTTAATTGCAAGACTTAACTCCGATTCAGAGATGGATGGGTTCATCGTCCAACTACCTCTTCCTAAACAAATCCGCGAGGGTAAAATAATTGAAAGTGTTTCCCCTGAAAAAGACATAGATGGTTTTCATCCTTTCAACCAAGGAAAGATGTTTCAGGGAATAATTAATTCAGAAAGCCTGCTTCCGGCAACACCTTTAGGAATAATGAAATTATTAGAACATTACCAAATTAGATTAGAAGGGAAAAACGCAGTCATTGTGGGAAGAAGTAATATTGTAGGAAAGCCGCTGGCTTCTCTGCTCTTGAGTAAAAATGCTACTGTAACTATTGCCCATAGCAAAACTAAGAATTTAGCTGAACATACTCAAACTGCAGACATAGTAATTGCGGCTGTAGGAAAGCCAAATTTAATCACTGCGGAGATGATCAAGTCTGGGGCAATAGTGATTGATGTAGGAATCAATCGAGTAGACGGGAAACTGGTGGGAGACGTTGATTTTGAGAAAGTAAAAGAAAAAGCTGCTTATATTACTCCTGTTCCTGGGGGAGTTGGACCAATGACTGTAGCAATGCTCATGTATAACTTAGTCTCTCGAAAAGATAAAGATTTAAAATTAAATGATTAAAACTAATAAAAAGTAAGATTAATTCCATTCAAAAAAGATAAACTTAACTAAAATGAAAGTAATTATTTCCATCCCCGCCTACAACGAAGAGAAAACTCTTACTCTGGTCTTATCTGAAATACATCAGATAATGAAAGATACAGTTTATACTTATGAAATTCTGGTTTTAAATGATGGTTCTGTGGACAAGACTGCAGAAGTAGCTAAGAATTTAGGGGCGATAGTAGTTTCCAATAAGATCAATTTAGGATTAGCGGAAACTTTTAAAAGAGAGATGAAAGAATGTTTAAGGTTAAAGACAGATATTATCGTGCATACCGATGCAGACGGACAATATCATCCCCAGCATATCCCGGAATTAATTGAAAAAGTTAGAGAAGGGTATGACCTGGTTCTAGGGAGTAGATTTCAGGGAAAAGTTAAACATATGCC
>ORJL011820711.1_pt1 | contig 33848 bp, 19 predicted proteins | sample 1779941 | NCBI WGS metagenome assembly ORJL01 (sample SAMEA104232317, study PRJEB22302) | groundwater metagenome | biome: forest; feature: aquifer; material: groundwater | place: USA | collected 2011-08-07 | depth 5.8 m | reverse complement strand
CGCCGGTGGCGAGGGCGCGGTCGGAAAGCTCGGGGTAGGCATTGCCCCATCCGGGGACGACGTGGAGGCGGAACGGTCCACGCACCAGGTCGGGGAATCGCTGGTGGAGCGCGACCGCGACGCGGTCTTCGAGCGGGCGGACCAGGGCGAGGCCGAGGCCGCCGAAGTTCCACTCGCGGGCGGTGCCGGTGAGCATGACCAGCCGGCGCGCGGTCTCGTCGGGGGCGAGGGCGCGGTCTTCGATCAAGGTTCGTACTTCGGCGTTGTACTGCCCGGGGCTCGAGCAGGCGCGGATCAGGCCGCTCCAGAGGTCGAGCCAGCCCCGGGCGACGGCGAGGAGCTTGTCGTAGCCGCTCTTGAACCAGGACCCGAGCTGCCAGGGATTGCGGGCGTCGGCGAGCCGGCGCATGAGGTAGGGGAAGACCTCGCGGCCGCGCTTCTCGACCAAATGGAGGAACGCGCTCCCCAGGTCGAGGCTCCAGCCTTGGGGATGGCGGCGTTCGAGCTCGGGGTTGAGTTGGTCGGGATCTGCGATCTTCTCGCAGAGGGAGAGCGCGTCGGCTTGCCAGCGTTTGAGGTCGATCTGGCGGCGGTAGATCGCGAAGTGCAGGTCCTCGTTGCCGAACTCGAGCGCGCGCAGCGCCAGCTTTTCCCAGTACACGCGCTTCCCGGTCCAGGGCTGGGCCAGATGACGGAGGAGGAAGGGGGGGGTGCCCGCGGGATCGACGCGATAGAGTCCGACCGCGGTGGGCTCGTCCAGGGCGTACGGGATATCGAACTTGGCGAGGACGGTCTGGCGCCGCGCGGCGGAGTCGGCCTCCTGGAAGCGGACGCCCAGGTCCTCCTGCCAGCGCTTCTCGGTCTTGAGCCAGCCGTGCTTTTCGACCAGGCGCCAGCGGTATAGGCGGCGGAAGAGGTCGATGTCGTCGTCGCGGTCGACTTCTTTCAGCCAGGCGTCGAGGAGGTCGCCGATCGCGCCCTTCCAGCGGACCTCCTCGAATTTCCACTTGGGCAGCACGAGGAACGAGCTGAAGCGGGAGCGGAGGAACGGGCGGAAATGGGTGCGCGCGCGCCGGTAGAGGATCGGGCCCCAGAGCCAGGTGAAGCCGTCGAAGGCGCGCTGCGCGGCGGCGAGCTCTTCGAGCCGGCAGAGGAGGTCGGCGTCGGGCAGCCGGCCGTCGAGGAGGCGGCGGATCTCCGTCTCCATCGTTGGCTTGTCGAATTGGACCGGATCGGCCACGACACTTGCTCTCCAATGTCGCGGCGGTTCGCGCCGCTCTTCACCCGGCTCATGAAAGACTTCTCCAGTAGAGTTGGTTTCTGGTGAAAAAGTCTAACATCATCCTCCAGGTCGGTCAACGCATGACGCCTCCGATAGCCTCCTATTCTACTATCCGTGAGATTCTTCGCGCCAAGCGAAGATTCTCAGTCGCAAATCCGACGATGTCGGGGGAGGCTTTTTTCCTCCCATGCCTCGCCGCGCTCCATCGCGGGGGCATCCGGGATTGCGGACCACCGTCTCGACGAGTCCCTCCGGCTACGAGAAGGTCGCCGCCTCGCCTGAAATCCTCTTGCTCCGCGCGCGCGTCCCCTGCTACGTTCGGGCGCTCTTGGTCAGTCCCGGGGACCCGTACGCAGCGGAAGCCAGCTGAATGTTGCACCCGCACGATGACGGCCTGGGTCGGCTGGCGGTCGAACGGGGTTGCATCACGCGCGCCCAGATCGAGGCGGTCGTGGGTGAGGAGAACGGACGCGCGCCCGCGCGCCCGCTCGCGCTCGCCCTCCTCGACGCACGGTTGCTCTCGCGGGAGCTGGCGCTCGAGCTGCTGCGAGACCTGCCGCCCGCAGTCCTCGCGACCGGCCCGGTCGGGGCGCACGAGGCCCTGCTGCGTTTGGTCGAAGCCTGGCAGCCCGCGCCTGCGACCGGATTCGCTCCCGGCGACGGCGCTCCCGGGGTCGCGCCGACCCGCATCGCCTTGCCGGCGCAGGAACGCGGGGACCCGGCCGACGTCCAGGAGACCGTCCGGGCCCTCCCCGACCTCCCGGTCGGCGCCGCGGTGGGGCCGACCGTCGTCGTTTCCCTGCGGCGCGACATGCCCTCCGTGGCATTCGACACCGCGGCGGCGATCGCGGCCCCGACGCACTCCGACGCGCGCGGGCCGGGTCCTGGGCCGGCCCGCGCCGATTCCCCCCCGCGCCGGATCGGCAAGTACGAGCTGATCGGGGAACTCGGGCGCGGCGGCATGGGCGTGGTCTACCGGGCCCGCCATCCCGGGCTGCAGGGGACTTTCGCCGTCAAGGTCCTGCTCGCGGGTCAGGATGCCGACGCCGAGGCCGTGGAGCGGTTCCAGCGCGAGGCCCAGGCCGGCGCACGGATCCGCCATCCCGGCATCGTCGCCGTGCACGACTTCGGGAGCGAGGACGGCAAGGCGTGGTTCGCCATGGAGTACGTGGAAGGCGCCGGCCTCGACCGGATCCTGCGCGACCCGGCGGCGTTCGGACTGCCGCCCGCGCCGGGGGGACGGGCCGGAGGCCGCTCCGGGGCGATCGGGCTGCACCCGACCGCCGCGATCGAGATGACGCGGCAGATCGCGGACGCGATCCAGGCCGCCCACGACGGCGGCATCGTCCACCGCGACCTCAAGCCCCAGAACGTCCTGCGCGATGCGCGCGGGCAGCTCAAGGTCACGGACTTCGGCCTGGCCCGGCTGGTCGAGGGGGCGCCCGCCGGCGCCACGCGCACCGGCGTGCTCATGGGCACTCCCGCCTACATGAGCCCCGAGCAGGCGCGCGGGGAGGCGCGCCACCTGGACGCGCGCAGCGACGTCTATCAGATCGGCGCGATCCTGTACGAGTTGCTGACCGGCCGGCCTCCCTATCTCGGCGCGACGCCCATGGAAATCGTGGTCCAGGTGCTGCAGGACGATCCCCCGCCGCCGTCCCGGATCAATCCCCGCATCGACCTCGATGCCCAGACCATTTGCCTGCACGCGCTGAATCGCGAAAAGGACGGACGCTATCCGAGCGCGCGGGCGTTGGCCGAGGAATGCGAACGCTATCTGGCCGGCGAGCCGATCCTGGCCCGGCCGATTGGGCTTGCGGAGCGGGCCTGGCGGCGATTGTGCCGCAATCCCCTGGTCTTCGGGCTGGTCGGTCTGGCGGGCATGGCGCTGCTGACCTCCGCGGTGGCGCTGACCTGGGCCCGCCGGGCGGAGCGGGCGATGATCGATCGACACCTCCTCGAGTTGGATCGCCGGGGGCGCATCCTCGTGGACGCCGCGCTGGCCTGGCGGGCCGCCGGGCACCTGGACCGGCAGGCGCAGGTTGCCGCCCAACTGGAGGAGCCGATCCGCGAATTGCAACGCCGGGCGCCCGAGCGGGCGGAGGCGTGGTACTACCAAGGTCTCATGCTGCGCGCGCAGGAGCAGCGAGCCGAAGCCGAGCAGGCGGCGGACGAAGCCGTCGCACGGGCCCGGGCCTCGGCCGCGCCGCCGGAGAGCCGGGCCGTGCTGGTTCCGGCGCTCTACGAGCGCGGGGTCCTGCGTCTGCTGCGCCTGCGCACTCTGCTCGATGAGCGCCGCAAGGAACTGCTGTGGGAGCGCATGGGCCCGGCGCGGGAGGGGGACCCGTTCCCCGCGCCACCGGTGGACCAGGAGCTCGTCGAACGCTATCCGGACCTCGCGGATCTCCAGAAGGGGTGCGAGGAAGACCTGACGGAGGTCGCAGGACACGCGGAAGGGGACGAAGTGCGCCGGCTGACGGCGCGCGGGCTGGCGGCGCTGCTGCGCGGCAACGCCGGGGCGGAGGCGGAATCCTGGCTGAAGCGGGCCCGCGAACTCGACCCGCTGCGCGAAGAGATCCACGCCGGGCTCGCCGCCGTTGCCGAGGCGCGCGGCGACACGGCGCAGGCGCTGCGCTGGCTCCAGGAAGGCCGCTCGCTCGACCGCGGCAACCTGGGCCTGATCGACGCCGAGCTGAAGATCGTGCACCAATCGATCGATATCGCTCGGAGCCGGGGCGAGGACTCGGCGGCGCAATTCGCGCGGGCGCTGACGCTGCTGGACGAGCTGCTCCGATTCGGGCGGAACTCCGGCCGGCTCTGGCTGAGGCGGGCCGAACTGCGCTATGAGGAAGCGGTGAACCAACTGCTCGCGGGCGGCGATCCCACGCCGATGGTGGGGAGCGCACTGGAGGACGCGGCGCGCGCCGGGAAGGACGCCGTGGTCGGCCCCGACCTGCCCTACCTGCGCGGATCGGGGCACTGGCTGATCGGTCGCGGCGTCGCGCAGCGCGGCGGCGATCCGCGCGAGGAGCTGCGACTCGCGCTGGCCGAGTACGACCGCGCGCTCGCGCTCGCACCGGACCATGCCGGCGCTGCGCACCACCGCGCCTGCTCGCTCATCGACCTGGCGGAGGCGCGCGCCGAGCGGGGAGAGGACGCGACCGAGGACTTCGACCGGGCGATCGCAGAATTCGAGCGGAGGATGAGACTCGATCCCGGGCACGGCGAAGTGGTGAACAACGCGGGGGTCGCCTACCTCCAGCGGGCGAAGGCGCGCAGGGAACGCGGCGGCGACCCCGAGCCGGACTGCCGGCGCGCGTTCGTCTGCCTCGAGCGCGCGGTGGCGATCCTGCCCGGCTTCAGCGAGGCGCTGGCCAACCTGGGCAGCGTCTGGATGCAGTTGGGGGATCTCCGGCACGCGCGCCGGGAGGACGCGAGCGCGGAGTATGCCCATGCGCTGGAGAGCCTCGACGGCGCGCTGACATTGAATCCGCGCTCGTCGACCGCGCAGATCCGGCGTGCCGACCTGCTGGCCGCGATGGGGTACCTGGCCGTGGGTCGCGGGGAGGAGGCCGAGCCGGTCTTCCGCCGAGCTTTCGAGGGTTACGAGCGCGCGGACGCGCTCGGCCCGCGCCGCGGGGAAGTCCGGTTCCGGCGCGGCCTGCTGTGGCAGACGCGGGGCGACCTCGCCGCCGCGCGGCGGCAGGGCGGTATCCACGAGTACGAGCAGGCGCTGGCCTCGTACGACGAGGCTCTGGCGCTCGAACCGCACCGGGGCGACATCTGGAACAACCGCGCCAACACCTGCGTGACCCTCGGTCACCTTCATCGCGACCGGGGCGAGGACGCGGAGCCCTGGTTCCGCGAGGCGCTGCGCGGGTACGAGCAGGCTCTGGCGGTGCGCCCGGGAGACACGGAGACCCTTCTCAATCGGGCTTCCGCAACCACGGGCCTGGGGCAGGCCGTGTGGGTCCGCGGCGGCGACCCGATGCCGGACCTGCAGCGCGCGCACGAGGAGTTCGCAGGGCTGGGTGCGCTGCGGCCCGGAAACGCCGACGTGCCCTACAACCAGGGCACGACGAGCAAGCTGATGGCGGAGGTCCGCCACGCACGCAGAGAGAATCCGCTGCCGGAGTACCGGCGGGCGTTGGAACAGTTCCAGGCCGCGCTCCGGATGGACCCGAAGCACGTGAAAGCCGAGGTGAACCGCGCGGCCGTGCACCAGGCGCTGGGAGACCTGCGTACCAGCGGCGCGGATCCGAGGGAGGAGTACCGGACCGCCCTCGCCGGCTACGATCGCGCGCTCGCCGTCGACCCGGACACCTGGATGGCGCACCTGAAACGTGGAGTTCTCTTGGAGAAGTTGCAGCGGCCGGCGGAGGCTGTGGCCGCTTTCGAAGCCTGTTTGCGCCTGGTCGGAAACGGCATGCCGTCCGTGAAACTCATGGTGGCCCGGGCGCGCATCGCCGCCGGCACCGGCAACGAATCGGCCTGGATGGGACGGTTTCGCGCGGCGCAGCACGCGGTGGCCCGGGGCGACTTCGCCGTCGCGCGCGCCGAATACGCGGGTGCGCTGGCCGACGCCGGACCGGAGGGGGCCGACACCGCGCTGGACCGCGCCGCGCGCATGATGGCGCGCTACAACCTGGCCTGCATGGAGGCGACCGCGCCCGCGAGGAACGCCGCACCGTCGGCCGCGGAGGTCGCGGCGGCGCGCGATCGCGCCTTCCATAGCCTGGAGGAAGCGGTGCGCCTGGGCTGGGAAGACGCCGCCTACCTGAAGCAGGACTCGGACCTGGCGGGACTGCACGCCGATCCGCGCTGGGCACTTCTGGTCGCAAAGGCCGGCCGCGGAGGGAAGTGACCAGGCGCCAGCGGTAGAGGCGGCGGAAGAGGTCGACGGATCTCCGTCTCCATCGTTGGCTTGTCGAATTGGACCGGATCGGCCACGACACGCGCTCCCGAATGGCGCGGGCGATGATAGCCCGCCTCCATGCCTCCGCGAGGGCGGGACATCCCGGTCTCGGGGGAGTATTCTCTGCTCGGTCCTGCCCGCACGGGGAGCGGATGCAGCGGCTGGGGTGACACCGCAAAGACGGAATTCCGCCGCCGGGAGCACCTCGCGTCATGGCCGATCCGTCCGATCCGCTCGCGCAGCTGGTCGCCCTGGCTGCGCGATTCGGGGTCACGCGCGAGCAGATCGAAGAGTGCGTGCGCATCCAGGCGGTCGGCGCCTCGGCCGTCAACGCGACGATCACGGAGGCCGCGTCCGACCGCCTCGACGCGTTGCGCGGCCGGCCGATCTCCGAGATCCTCGCCACCCAGGCCTACCTCAGCGCGGACCAGGCGGCCGCCTTCCAGACCGCGGTGGTCGCGCCGCCCACGGTCATCCGCGCGGGCGAGGGCGAGCCTTCCGAGTCCCCTGCGCCCCCGGCCCCAGCGGGCGTCCGTCGCTTCGGCAACTACGAGCTCGTGCGCGAGCTGGGTCGCGGCGGCATGGGCGTGGTCTACCTCGCGCATCACCCGGGCCTCAAGGCCCGCTTTGCGGTGAAGGTCCTGCTCGCCGGCGACGACGCCTCGGCCGATGCCGTGGCGCGCTTCCATCGCGAAGCGCAGGCGTCGGCCAGGCTCCGCCACCCGGGCATCGTGGCCGTCCACGACATCGGCAAGGAGGAAGGCAAGACCTACTTCGCCATGGAATACGTGGAAGGCTCGAGCCTCGACCGGGTGCTCGCCGATCCGCCGGCGGCCGGGCTCGCCTGCGCCGCGGGGCCGAACGGCCCGGCCCGGGGGCTGCCCGCGCGGGTGGCGATCCGCATGGTTCAGGAGATCGCCGAGGCGATCCAGGCGGCCCACGAGGTCGGCGTCATCCATCGCGACCTCAAGCCCGCCAACGTCATCCGCGACCGCGAGGGTCGGCTCAAGGTGATGGACTTCGGCCTGGCCAAGATGGTGGATGCAGGCGCCGCGGGGGCCACGCGGACCGGCACGCTCATGGGCACTCCGGCCTACATGAGTCCGGAGCAGGCCAGCGGCCGGACCGGGGAGGTCGATGAGAAGAGCGACGTCTACCAGCTCGGCGCCATCCTCTACGAGCTGCTCACGGGCCGGGCGCCGTACCTGGGCGAGGCCGCCATGGATGTCGTGCTGCAGGTGATGAAAGGCGCGGATCCGCCGCTCCCGCGCCGGTTGAACCCGCGCATCGACCGCGACGCCGAGACGATCTGCACCGCGGCGATGGCGCGCGAGCGGACGCGGCGATACGCGAGCGCCCGCGCGCTCGCGGAGGACTGTCGCCGCTTCCGCGACGGCGAAGCGATCCATGCGCGTCCGGAAGCCGCCTGGGAGCGTGCCTTGCGCTGGACGAAGCGGCGCAGGGCGGTGGCCGCGGCGGTCGCGGTCGCGCTGCTCTTCCTCCTCGCGGCCGGCGTCAACGCCTGGCGCGCCTCGACCGAGAAGGCCGCGCGCGAAGCGGCCGAAGCCGAGAGCCAGCGGCTGGCGCACAGGGTCCTCGATGAGCTCCGCGAGAAGGCCGGCCTGTTCCTCGACGCCACCCTCAAGCTCCGCCGCGCCGGCCTGCCCATCTCCGAGGGCAAGGCGTACCTGGGCAAGCTCGAGCACGCGGCCGCCGAGGCGGTGCGCCTGGATTCCGCGCGACCGGAGCCGCACTTCCATCTCGGGCGGATGCTGCGCGCCCTGCTCCGCTTCGATGACGCCCTGCGCGAGCAGGAACTCGCCCTGGCGAAGGACCCGCGGTTCCCGCCCAGCCTGTACGAGCGCGCCGTGCTCACCGCGGGCCGATACCAACGGCGGCTGGATCAGTTGCGGAGCCAATGGCTGTGGCAGGAGGGCGCGCGGCTGGCTCGGAAGGACCCGCGCGGTCGCCCCGGCCTCGCCGCCGAGTCTCCGCGATCCCCCCCGCCCGACGCGGCCTTGGCCGCGTCCGACGACGAGGCGCGGTCGCACCGCGAGCGCCTGCGCGCCGACCTGGAGGTGCTCGGCTCCGCCCCGCTCTCGCCGGGCGGGTTGAGCCCGGGAGAGCACGCCTGCGCCGAGGGGCTAGGCGCGCTCCTCCTCGGTGGACCGGCGGATGCCGATCGGGCGATCGAAGCCCTGCAGCGGTCGGTCTCCGGGGGCGAGCCGATCGAGACGGCGTACGATGCGCTGGCGCGGTTGTGGTCGGCGCGCCGGGAGTTCGACCAGGCGATCGCGACGATCTCGCGCGGGATCGAGGTGGACCGGGGCTTCGTGCCGCACCACGTGCTCCGGGGGCGATGCCACGGCCTGCGGGGGTGGCGACGCTACGAAAAGGGGGAAGACTTCACCGAGGCATACGGTGAGGCGGTGAAGGACTTTTCGCGGGCGATCGAGCTCGACCCGACGCAGGCGGAGAGCTTCATGGCGCGGGGCCGCGTACACGGCGACTGGGCGCGGCAGTGGACCGGCACGGGGGAGGACGTGGGCGCGCACTTCGCCCAGGCCGAGGCCGACTTCGGGGCCGCGCTGGAGTTGGATCCGGGGAACGCGGAGGCGCGCGTCTCTCGCGGCTTGGCGCGGATGAATCGCGGCTCGGCCCGGAAGGGCGCCGGAGAGGATCCGGACGAGGCCTTCCGGTCGGCCCAGGCCGATCTCGAAGAGGCGCTCGATATCCGGCCGGAATCGGCGGAGGCCTGGATGTGGCTGGGCGCCGTCACCGCGAATCGCGCGGCGGACCTGGGGGACCGCGGGGACCGGGGCGGCGAGACCAGGGAGGCGTACACCCGAGCCGAGCATGCGTTCGGCGAGGCGCTGGCGCGCGATCCGCGGTCCGACCTGGCATGGAGTCTGCGCGCGTCGATGCGGCTGAACCGGGCGACGGCGCAACTCGTCGCCGGGCAGCCCGCGGAGGAGCTCTTCGCGCAGGCGGAGGCGGACTACGGAAAAGCCATCGAGATCGACCCGGCCAGCGCGACGAATCGGCTGCATCGCGGCGATGCGTACATGAACTGGGGCGAGCTCTTTACCACCCGCGGCGCAGACCCGGCCCCGATCCTCGCCAAGTCCGAAGCCGATTACCGCGCGGCGCTCGAGCTCAACCCGCGCTGTGCGGCGGCATGGGTCGGACTGTGCGCGCTGCACGTGAACTGGGGCGGCTTCGACTCCAATCGGGGGGTGGATCCCGCGGCTCATCTCGCCAAGGCGAACGAGGCCGCCGCCCACGCGGTCGAGCTCAGCCCGGCCGCTCGCGAAGCCTGGGAGGCGCGGGCCTCATTGCGCACCAAGGAGGCGGTCGAGCGGTTGCACGCCGGCCAGGATCCCGCGGAGGGCTTCGCCGCAGCGGTCGCGGACTGGTCGAAGGCGCTCGCGATCGATCCCCGCTCCGCGACCGCCTGGTTGGAGAGGGGACGGCTGGGAGACGCCTGGTGCGACTGGCGGGCCGGCCTCGGGCTTGATTCGGGCGAGATCTACGACCGGGCGCTGAAGGACCTCGGCCGCGCCGTCGAGATCAATTCGCGGAGCGTGGAAGCCTGGCAGGTGCGGGGTCTGCTGCAGATGAACCGGGGTATCCGGGAGGAGAACGCCGGCCGGGATCCGACGGAGTTGTACCGGCGGGCGGCGGCGGACCTCGCGCGCGCCCTGGAACTCGACGGGAACAACGCGCTGAGTTGGATGAACCAGGGCTTCGTTCGCATGAACGCGGCGGTGCGCGCAGCTCGCCGGGGCGCGGATCCGACCGCGGGCTTCGTCGCCGCCGAAGGCGATTTCACGCGCGCGATCGAGTTGCGTCCCACGATGGACGAAGCGTGGCTCGGGCGCGCCCAGGTGCGCAACAGCCGGGCGTGGACGGAGGCGAGCCGGGGCCGCGACGCCTCGGCGACCTATGCGCAGGCGGAGGCGGACTTCGGCAAGGTGATGGAATTGGACCCGCGCGCGGCGAAGGCGTACAGCCTGCGCGGGCGGCTGCGCTGCGACGTGGGGGTGTTCGAGGCGAACTCGGACCGCGACCCGCGGGCGTGGTATCGCAAGTCGATCGAGGACCTGGGCAAGGCGATCGAGCTTGCGCCGCTCTCGATCGGGGAGTGGGCGATGCGCGGCGCGGTGCGCTCGAACCTGGGCGTCTGCGAAGCCGTCGTCGGGAACGACCCCGCGTCCCTGTTCTCGGAGGCGGATCGGGACTTCCAGAAGGCGACCGGGCTGCTGCCGGAGAACGGCGACGCCTGGATGCGCTGGGGGGTTCTGGACTACAGCCGGGCCACGACGCGCGGGACGCCGGCGGAGCAGCGGGAAGCGCACCTGCTGCGGTCGGTGGAGCGATTCACGCGGGCGATCGAGAGCGCGATGCCCTCGGCCGAGGCGCAGTGGCGGCGCGGGCTTTCCCGGTTCCACCTGGGCCGGTGGGGCGAGGCCGTCGCCGACTTCGAGAAGGCGATCCAGGCGGATCCGTCGAACGAGGGAAGGCTCCGCGACTTCCTCGCGGAAGCCCGTGCCCGGCTGGGGGGAGCGCAGGCACCCGCGCAGCCCGGGCCGGCGTCCTGGTCGGAGCGGCTGCGCGAAGGCGACCTCGCGGTCCAGGGGAACGACTATGCGGCCGCGCGGATGGGGTACGAGGCGGGGCTGGCGTTGCTGGCGGAGCTCGACGAGCCGGCGCGCGCGGCGCTCCTCGCCCGGCCCGAGGTGGGCGCGGCCCTGATGGGCGTGCACTACAATCTCGGGTGCATCCTGGCGCAGGCGTCGGTGGGGAAGCCCGCCGCGGCCGCCGGCGGGGCGCAGATCCCGGCGGGGGAGGCGGAGCGGCTCCGGAGCGCGGCGTTCGAGCAACTGGGGCGCGCCCTCGATCTCGGCTGGAAGAACGCCTCGCACCTGGCGTCGGACGGCGACCTCGAGCCCCTGCACGCAGATCCGCGCTGGGCGGCGCTGATCGAACGGGCACGGGGTGGGGGCAAGTGACGTCCACGCGACCGCCGCCCGAGGCTCGTTTTCGCTTTCCGCCCCCGCGGCCCCGTGCTACGGTCCCGTCGATGGCAAACGCACTCGCGCTGATCCCGATCATCCTGCTTCTCATCGCCGACTCCGGGCTGGTCGAGGCCTTCCGTGTGAAGGGGCTGGCCGAGCCCGAAAGTTTCCTCGCCGACTCCGCAGGCGACGGCTTTTTCATTTCCAACGTGAACGGAAAGCCGGGCGAGCCGGACGGCAACGGCTTCATCACGCGGCTGAAAGATGATGGGACGGTCGAGGCCCTGAAGTGGGCGCCGCCGGGTCCGCATGGCATGCCCGCACTCGATGCGCCGAAGGGGCTGGCCATCTGGTTGCCCGACCGCGAGGACCAGCGCGCACCGGTGACTCGCTGGCTGGTGATCGCGGACCTGACCCGCCTGGTGGTGGTCGACCTGACGGGAACAGAGCCGCCGTCGATCGTGGACCTGGCGCCGGCCGGGGGGCGCTTCCTCAACGACGTGGCGGTCGCGTCGGACGGGACCGTGTACGCAACCGACACGGCCGCGCGGTGCGTGTGGAAGGTCCTCCCGGACTACACCGCGCGCCGGCGCAACGCGCCGCCCGAACCGCTCCTCGACCTCGGGGAACACGCCCCCAACGGCCTGCTCTTGCGCGGCAAGAACCTGGCGATCGTGACCTGGGGGCTCGGCAAGCTGCTCGAGGCTTCCCGGGAGGGAAAGCCGAAGGCGACGATGGCGGCGTTCGCCGCCGACCCCGCGCCGGAAAACCTGGACGGCCTGGCCGAGTTCGACGGCGACCTGTGGTTCTCCTCCTGGGCGCCCGGCGCCGTTTACCGCCTGCGGGACGGACGCGCGGAGCCGGTGCTCACCGGCCTCACCACTCCCGCGGACATCTCGATCGACGCGAAGCGACGATTGCTGCTCGTCCCGTTCATGGAATCGGGCGAGGCGGCGGCCTACCGGATCCCGGAGTAGCGGCGCCCAGTCCCTCCTCCGCTTCGGCCGGGGCCGAAGCTGCGCCGCCTGCGTGCGCCGGACCCGCGCCCGGAGCCCCGCCGGTCCCGGCGGGCGCGGCCGACCCGGCGGAAGCGCTTCTTTGACCCGCTGGACCACGCGCAGCTTCGAGCTTTCCTGGACCAAAGGGTATGCGACGGTGTACTGCGCCGTGCGATCGATAAGTGGCTGAAGGCCGGTGTGCTGGAGGAGGGGCAGATCACGCGCTCCGACCTCGGCACGCCCCAGGGCGGGGTGATCTCCCCGCTCCTGGCGAACATCTATCTTCACGAAGTGCTGGATCGGTGGTTCCACGCCGAGGTGGTACCTCGGTTGCGGGGCCGCTGTCTGCTGGTGCGGTATGCGGACGACTTCCTCATCCTGTTCTCGTCGGAGTCGGACGCTCGCGCGGTGCTGGATCTGCTTCCCAAACGGTTTGGGAAGTATGGCCTGCGCCTGCACCTGGGGGGCGACGGAAGCGGCCCGACATCCTGGACCTTCGACCTGCTGGGGTTCACCCACTATTGGGCACTCTCGCGGCGAGGGTTTTGGGTGGTGAAACGGAAGACCGCCCGGAGCCGGTTTGCCCGCGCTTTGAAGCGGGTTTCCGCATGGTGTCGGCGCCATCTTCACCTTCCGATCGCCGAGCAACAGCAATATCTGGCAGCGTTGCTCCGCGGGCACTGCGGGTACTATGGAATCACCGGAAACTCGCAGCGGCTTTCGGCGTTTCGTATGCTGGTTCTTCGCGTGTGGCGTCGGTGGCTGGATCGTCGCTCGCAGCGGGCGCGCATGAACTGGGATACGTTCAACCGCCTGTTGCAGCGCTATCCACTGCCCCCGGCGATCGCGGTACACTCCACGGTCAGGTGACCTCGCACAGCGAACTGTCCTTTGGAAGAGCCGGATGCGTTATGTAGCGAGCCTGGTTATGTGGTGACGTCTTCGGAACTCCTTGTAGTCGCTGGGGACTGCGGCTGATCCTCACAACATAATTCGGCGGCGGGCACCCGCCTACAACGACGCCAAGAAGGACATCAGCTCGCTGTCAGCGCACCATCCCGGGGAATGCCTGGACGCGGGATCCCGGCCGGTGACCGCGCATGTCGCCAGCGCCATAGAGTGTGCTTTGGGCCACTGCCGGCTCGATCCGCGCCCGGAGGCGGGGCGCTGAGCGGTCTACCCGAGCGAGCAGATCCGCAAGTGCGATGCGCCGCCCGCGGTCGATTGCGGCGGATGCCGCGCTGGGGTGCCCGGCGAATCCGGATTCCGGCCGCACGACCGCGGCGGACCTGAACGTCGAGCCCGAGTGTGCGTCCCTGCATCATGAAACCTCCTGCGTCCCGACCGACCGGTCCCCGCGCGGGAACGCGGCGGGAATCGCACGGCTGCAGGCTTCCCCGGCGTGCGTATCTTTTGACGCTCCCGCGCGCCCGAGGGTAGGATGCGCCCCTTTCCGCGAAACGAATCACGAAGCCCCGGAGCGCGATCTTGCCCGAGCCGACGCAAATCCCCTGGCGCGACTTCCGGCCGCGGGGCGCGGTGGATTGGATCGCGGTGTCCGCGACCCTGCTGCTGGTCTTCTGCTTCGGCGCGTTCGACGTCCACACGTACGACACCGGCCTCTACGTGGCCAAGGGCCGTTACACGATCGAGCACCGCGAAATCCCCACCCCGGAGCAGATGCTCTGCTCGGGCAAGCCCACCGAGACCTCGCACACCGAGAAGTGGCTGTTCCAGATCGTGGTCTACGCCCTCGACGCCGTCGGCGGACCCACCGCCCTCGTGCTCTTCGGGATGGCCGCCCTGTTCACCACCTTCGGGCTCCTCGCCCTCGCCGCGCGCCACTTCACCGCCGGCTGGGTGCTCCCGGCCTGGGCCGTCCTGCTCGGCTGCCTCGTCGGCTACGAGCGGTTCACCATGCGCCCCGAGCTGATCACCTTCCCCCTGGCCGCAGCCTTCCTCCTGCTCTTCGAACGCGCCGGGGACCGCAGGAGCCGCTCCCTTTGGCTCCTGCCCCTGCTCCAGGTCGTCTGGACCAACTCCCACCCGCTCTTCCCGATGGGGCCGCTGCTGTGCGCGATCTACGGCGCCGACCCGATCCTGCGCGGGATCTGGCGCTGGTGGCGCGACGAGGAATGGCCGGAGTCAATCCCGGGCCGGTTGATCCGCCACCGCGTGCTGGTCGGGCTCGCGGTGGTCGCCGCCTGCCTGGTGAACCCGAAATTCCACCTCGGCGCGCTCTACCCCTTCAAGTTCTACGCGCACATCCAGAACCACGCGGACGTGTTCACGCGCCACGTCACCGAGTTCAAGGGCACCTTCGACTACGAGGCCTTTCCCACCTGGGCGGTGGCCGCATTCAAGATCGCCCTGGTGCTTCTCCCGATCGCGCTGGTCGCCAACGCGCGGCGCACGCGTCCGGCCCACTGGCTGCTCTTTCTCGCCTTCGCATGGCTCGCCTGCGCGCTCCGGCGCAACCTCGGCGTCTTCGCCGTGGTCGCGGTGCCGCTGCTGGCAATCCATGTGCACGGGGCCTTGGCAAGGCTCGGGGAACGCCTGCGCGCGCGCGCGCCCGACCTCCCCCGGGCGGCGCCGGTCGCCGGGGCGTTCCTGCTTGCGGTCACCGCGATCTACTTCGCGGTCGACCTCGCGACCGGGCGGTTCTACTTCGCGGAGCGGGAGCCGCGGCGGTTCGGCTTCGGGCTCACCGAGGTCTCCTACCCGGTCGGCGCGGTGAATTACATCGAGCGGGAGAACCTGCACGGGAATGCGTTCGTGAACTGGGATGCGGGCAGCTACCTGCTCTGGGCCGCGTATCCGAAGAGCAAGCCGTACATCAGCAGCGAGGGCGACTACTCGTTCGCCCTGTACGAGGAATACTCGCGGGTCCTTTCCGGCGAAATCCCTTGGCCCACGATCGCCGGTCGCTATAATATCCGCTACGTCTTAATCCGTTATACCGTAGGAGATACGGAAGACCTCATCCGTCGTCTGGCGCAGGACCCGGAGTGGGTCTTGAGCTATGCCGACTCGCTGGCATGCGTCTTCCTGAAGCAATCGGCGGAGAATTCCGCGGCCCTGACGAAGGTCGCTGCGGGAGATCCGATCCAAAAACCCGCCGAGGACGCGGCGACGGCCTACGAGCGCGCTCACCCGTGGTTCCGCTTGGGGATCCTGTACGATCTGCTGGGGAGGCCCGACGACGCGCTGCGGGCGGCGCGCCGGGCGGTGGAGCTGTACCCGGGGTATTCCGAAGCGCAGAATACGTTGGGCGCGATCTTCGCCACCCGGAAGGAATTCCGCGAGGCGGAAGCAGCGTTTCGCGCGTCGATCGAGGCGAATCCGCACTATTTCACGCCCTACATGAACCTGGGCAAGATGTACTTTCTGGAGCTCGAGGACCCGGCGAAGGCGGAAGACGTGTTTCGGGTCGCCTTGGCTGCGACGCTGGATCGGGGCTGGTTCCGGGCGCTGGGCGCCTTTTTCCGGACCCCCACGGCGCTGCTGAATCGCGAGATCGTACTCGGCAATGCGCTGGGGAAATCGCTCTATCTGCAGAAGAAGTACGACGAAGCCGAGGATGCGCTGAAGCGCTCCCTGGCGGTGGCTGACAACTACGAGGCACACTCGACGCTGTTCGTGCTTTACCGGGACGCGCTGAAAGACCCGGATCGCGCGCAGCGCCACTACGAGCTCTCGAAGCAGATGGAGCCGAAGTAGGCACCGGCCGGGCCGGCTTCCCGCGGGGAGCGGGGTCGGTACGGGATGGAAGGGGTACACCCATGGGCACGACGGTCCTGATCTATCCGCACGACGCGGTCGTCTACCCCAACATCGACCTGGAGAAGGTCAACGTCTGCCAGAGCCCGATCGGCCTGGCGTACGTGGCCGGCTTCGCCCGGTCGAAGGGGCACAAGGTGACGATGGTGGACGTGCGCCTCTACGGCAGCGAGTGGGAGGCGGTGCTGCGGCGGACGCTGCGCGAGCAGAAGCCGGACCTGGTCGGCCTGTACTGCCTGACCCCGTTCTTCAGCACCTGTTCCTACCTGTCGCGCATCGTGAAGGAGGAAGCGCCCTACACCAAGGTGGTGTGGGGCGGCCCGCACCCGAGCGTGCTCGCGAAGGAGACGCTCGCGGAGTGCGAATACGTCGACTACTGCGTCTGCGGCGAGGGCGAGATCCCGTTCTCGATGCTGCTCGACGGGGCGCACCCGTCGACCATCCCCGGAGTGGCCTACCGGGAGAACGGGACGGTGGTACCGAACAAGACCAAGTCCCCTTCCGTGCGCGACCTCGACGCGATTCCCTGGCCGGCCTACGACCTGCTCCCGTACAAGCGCTACAGCTTCGTCATGGGCGGGACCACGCTGACCATGATCACCGGGCGCGGCTGCCCTTACACCTGCACCTTCTGCGCCTGCGACGCGGTGCACGTGACCGGCTACCGGGTGCGGACGGTGAAGGACTCCGTCGATGAGATGGAGTACTACGTCAAGCAGATGGGGATCAGCCAGTTCATCTTCGAGGACGACACCTACACGGTGAACACGAAGCGTGCGGCAGCGATGTCGGAGGAGATCCTGCGCCGCAAGCTCGACATCACCTGGTTCTGCAACTCACGCGTGACCGGCATTTCGCTCGAATTGCTCGAGCTGATGAAGCGCTCGGGCTGCAAGCTGATCTTCTTCGGGATCGAGTCGGGCAACCAGGAGATCCTGAACGCGATCGAGAAGCGGATCGAGCTCAAGGACGCGGAGGAGACGCTGGTCAACTGCCGCAAGGTGGGGATACGGACCTACGGGCTGTTCATCATCGGGCACCCCTACGAGAGCCGCGAGTCGGCGATGGAGACGATCAACTTCGCCAAGAGCCTGCCGCTCGACTACGCGCAATTCTCGGTGCTGACGCCGGTGCCGGGCGCCGAGGTGTACGAGCAGGCGAAGCGTGGGGAAGGCTTGAAGTCCTTCGCCAAGCACTGGGACGATTACGTCTTCCACGGCATGCCGATCATCGAGACGCCGAGCCTGAAGCGCGAGGAGATCGACCAGCTGCGGCGGCTGGCCTACCGGCAGTTCTTCCTGCGTCCGAAGTACTTCCTGTACAAGATCCTCAAGTACGACATCGTCGATCTGCTGTACGACGCGCGCGCGGCGCTGGGCATCGTGGGCATGATGCGCCCGGCGACGGTATGAGCGGGTCGGGGCGGTAGGAAAACGCTGCGGAGGCACGGCAGTGTCCATAGCGGCCTCCGCCGCAACCGACGGAACTACGGATTATACGGATTGTCCGGATTGCACGGATTGTCCAACGGCAGAAAGTGCGATTCCTCGCAAGGTCGGCGAAAATGCGACGATATTGCCGGTGTGTCATACGGAGGGGGCGCCAGGACGCCCGCGGACCGAGGGACGCCGGGATGGCAGGTTGCCGGGCGATGCTGAACAGGATGGGCGAATGATCCGCTGGTTTTTCCGGCTGTTCCAACGCGTGAAGGAGGCGATCTTCTCGCTGGGGCCGGCTTTCGAGTTCTTGCAGCACCATGTGCCGCCGGTGGACCGGTTGACGCAGTGGAAGTTCGAGTACCTGCGCCGGCGGTTCGAGGAGTGGCGGCCGAAGCGGGTGCTGGACGTCGGCTGCTCGACCGGTCACATCTCTCCGCTGCTCGGGGACATGCTCTACGTCGGGCTCGACATCAACCGCAGCTATCTGCGGCACGCGAAGCGGCGCTACCCCGCGGGGTACTTCCTGGCGGTGGAGGAGATGGGACCCCATCCCTTCCGGGACGGGCAGTTCGACCTGGCGCTGATCCTGTGCGCTCTGCACCACATTTCGGACGCGACCCTGGCGCGGGTGCTGCCCGAGGTGGAGCGGTCGCTCGCTCCCGACGGGCGGGTGCTGGTGATCGAGGGAATGGCGGCGGAGCACCACGCGAGCTGGCTGGTCTGGGGGATGCTGAAGCTCGACATGGGGACCCACTTCCGCACGCCGCAGGAGCTGCGGACCCTGCTCGGGCGCCATTTCGAGGTGACGGACTACCGTGAGGAGAACTCGCGGGAGGACGGGCGCGGGTACCGACTGCCTTGCTTCGTACTGGGGAAGAAGGGGCTTCGACCGGAGGCGGTGTCGGGGGTCTCCACGGTCGCGGCGGTCGCGAACGTCGCTGGGGCGGCCCGCTGACCCATGTCCGACGCGACCCCGAAGCCGGTGCCGGAGTTCAGCCTCGTGATCCCCGTGTACAACGAGGAGGAGAACGTCGCGCCGCTCCTGCAGGGGATTCGCGAGGCGCTCGACCCGTTGGCCAGGCCTTTCGAGGTAGTGCTGGTGGACGACGGCTCGAGCGACCGGAGCTTCGAGCGGATGCGCGAGGAGGCCGGGCGCGACCCTCGGCTCCGCATCGTCCGCTTCAAGAAGAACGCGGGCCAGTCGGCCGCGTTCGCCGCCGGGTTTGACGCCGCGCGCGCTCCGGTGGTCGTGACCATGGACGCCGACCTGCAGAACGATCCGCGCGACATCCCCGCGCTGCTCGAGAAGATCCCGGAGTGGGACGCGGTCTGCGGCTGGCGGATGAAGCGGCAGGACACCTTCTTGCGCCGGGTCTCCTCGAAGATCGCCAACCGGATCCGCAACTGGCTCAGCCAGGAGACGATCCGCGACACCGGCTGCTCGCTCAAGGCATTCAAGCGCGAGGCGGTGCTCAAGATCCACCGTTTCGTGGGGATGCATCGGTTCCTGCCGACATTGGTGAAGATGCACGGGTACCGGGTGACGGAGCTTCCGGTGCGGCACCACCCGCGCCAGTTCGGGACCAGCAAGTACGGCGTGTGGAATCGGGCGCTGCGCGGGCTGGTGGACCTGCTCGCGGTGCGCTGGCTCAAGCAGCGGATGATCCGCTACGAGATCGAGCAGGAGGTCGGTGAGCGGTGAGCGCGTACTTGGGCGAAATGATCGCGAGCTTCGACTTCTGGATGGCCGTCGGAGTGATGGGACAGCTTGTTTTCATGTCGCGCATGCTGGTCCAGTGGTACGCATCGGAGCGACAGAAGGAAAGCGTGGTGCCCGTCTCCTTCTGGTGGATCAGCATCATCGGCAGCGTGGTGGTGCTCGCCTACGGCATCAAGAAGATGCAGCCTCCGGTGATTCTGGGGCAGCTCTTCGGGTTCGTGGTCTACATCCGCAACCTGATGCTGATCTATGCCAAGCGGGCCGAGGCTGGGGTCGCGGGTGCGACCGGGACGGCGGTGGGCGAAGCGGCCGAAGCGGGGACGCCCGGGACGATGTCGTCCGCGGCAGGACAGGGAGCACGCGGCACGGACGAGCAGGCGGCGATGACACCGGCCACGGCGATGCCGCGGCTGGACGGCGTGGTGGGACCGGAAGCCGGGGACGAAGCCGCGGTCGCAGCGCCGAAGAGCGGCCCCGGCGCGGGGCATCTGAAGTGATCCCTTCCAGCGCCGAGGGGTCCTCGACCCCATCGGGCGACAGCAGCGGGACCTTGCCCCCGTCGGGCAGCGGGACCTCGCCCCCGTCGGGCGTCGGGACCTCGTCTCTGTCGGGCGTCGGGACCTCGCCCCCGTCGGGCAGCGGGACCTCGTCTCTGTCGGGCAGCGGAGCCACGTCTCTGTCAACCGACATCGAGAGGCTGGCCGAGGGGATGGGTCCCGCGAGCCCGGCCGGCACGGCGGATGCGGTACCTGCGGGTCGGTCGAGCCGCGACCTGGGGATCGCGCTCCTGTGGGTTCTCGCGGGCCTCGTGATCTACGGTGCCGGCATCGGCTCGCGCGACTTGTGGGATCCGGACGAGCCCCGCTACGCCGAGGTGGCGCGCGAGATGCGCGTCGACGGCCAGTGGATCGTCCCCCACGTCAATGGGCGCGTGTACGGGCACAAGCCGCCCTTGTTCTTCTGGGCAATCGCGGGCTTTTCCTTCCTGACCGGGCAGGTCGACTCCTGGTCGGCGCGCGCGCCCAGCGTGCTTGCGGCCTCGGCACTGCTCGGGCTCACGTACCTCTTCGGACTCCGCTGGTTCGGGCGCCGGGCCGCGGTGTACTCGACGGGGATCCTGGCGTCGACGTACCTCTACCTTTCGCTCGCGACGCACGCGAACATCGACGCGACCCACGCGCTTTTCACCGCCGGCGCGCTCTTTCTTTGGTTCGAGTCGACGGAGCGGGATTCTCCGCGTCTCGGGGGCATCCTCGGGGCCTGGGCGCTCGCGGGATTGGCCCTCCTGACCAAGGGCGTAGGCGTGCTCCTGGTGCTGCTCACGGCGATGCTGTACCTGGCTTGGTCAGACCGGCGGCGGTCGGGACGGCTGGTCGCCTGGAACCTCGCGGGTCTCGCGCTCGCCCTCGCGGTGGCCGCTCTGTGGTACGTTCCGGCCTGGCTCATCGGCGGAGCGGAGTACGCACGCGAGATCGGCCTGCACCAGACGTTCACCCGGGCGACGGACCCGTGGAGCCACGAGCGCGGGCTCCACTATTTCTTCTGGAACTTCCCACTCGACACGCTCCCCTGGAGCCTCTTCCTGCCCGCGGTCGCGATCTGGCTGCGCGCCTCCCTGCGTGGGGTGCCCGCGCCCCCGGCGCAGGCGGCGGCCGGGGGGATGGCAGGGGAGCCGTCAGCTGGGCAGGCCGCGGCCGGGCAGATCGCTGGAGATCCGTCAGCTGGGCAGGCCGCGGCCGGGCAGATCGGAGGAGATCCGTCAACTGGGACGCAGCCCGCAGCCGGGTGGGTGGCCCGGGTGATCGCAGTCTTCCGATATGTCGGTGCCTGGGTGCGGAATGCCGGGCGTGCCGACCGGCCGCCGGCGGTCCGCTTCCTGGTCGGCTGGTTCGCAGTGGTGTTCGTCTTCTTCAGCGCGGTCTCCTCGAAACGACAGATCTATCTCCTTCCGCTCTGTCCCGCGTTCGCGCTCTTGACCGGCGCGGCGCTGGCGGCGCGGGACGGTTGGGAGCGGTGGACGCGGGTCCCCGGCTGGATCCTCGCGGGCGTGGTCGCCGTCGTCGGCGTCGCCGGACTTGTGTACTCCGGGATCGCGGACGGGTCGCTGGCGGGGTGGGCGCAGGATCCGGCGGTGGCGGAGGCGCTCTCGCAGCTCAGACCTGCGGCTGCGCTCGGCGGGCTCGTGCTGCTCGGGCATGGTGCGGCCCTGGCCAGGATGCTCTCTCGCGGCAGCCTCGCCCGATTCATCGCCGTCGTGGTCTCGCTCGCCGGGTGCACCACGTTGATCGGAACGCTCTGGGTGATGCCGGTGCTCGACCCGATCCGGTCGGCCCGGTCTTTCTCGGAGGGACTGCGGGCGAAAGTTCCGGCGGAGGGCCCGATCGGGAGCTTCCGGTTCCTCCAGGAGGAGGTGGTCTTCTATAGCGGACGATACCTGACCGAGCTGGACGCGCCCGACGACCGGGAGCATGGCGACCGGGAGCTCGCCCTGGAACTCGAGATGCTCGACCGGTTCCTCGCGCAGGGCGGGCCCTCCTGGGTGCTCCTGCGCGCGAAGGACGTCAAGCGACTGGGCGAGCGAGCTGCGGCCCTGACCGAGGTCTACCGCGGCCGCTTGGGCGGGGACGAGGCGATCCTGCTGGCGAAGCGCCATTAGTTGGTTTCTGTCGCGAAATTGTCGTTGACGCGGCTGCCAGGCGCCGCGAGGGCATCCACGCCCAGGACCGCGCGCCTGGCTGTCCTTTGGAGTGCGGTGGCTTGCCACCGCTTTGATCGCGCACGACATACGCGGTTGCGGGGGCTTGCCCCCGAGTGGATGACCGGCGTCGCATACGCCGCCAGCCGCATGCCGTGCGCTCTCGTGATACGGCAGCGAGCTGCCGCAAGCGCGCATGCGGGGTCGCTCAAAGCGGTGGCAAGCCACCGCACTCCACCGCCCGGCCTCCCGCCTTGATCCAGTACTCTCAGACCATCCTGAGTCGGATGGTCAAGAAAGCGCCTATACTCGCGACAGAGCCCATCGCGCGCTGGCACCCCTCACCGAGGAGCGCCATGATCCCCAACGCACACTCTACGAGTCTCATGCGTCTTAGCCACGAGGAGCTCATTTATTCGGGCACTCGCAACATCTCACGACTCGAGCTGGACGTCCTTGAGCATGAGCTCGACCGACTCGCGCCCCTGCCACTCGTTGACTTCGAGCGAGTAGGCGACGCGAACCCCCTGCTGGCGGCCGAGCGCCGCGAGGGTGAACCGGTTGGCCATGCCGAACCCGACCGCCTTGAACGACATGGTGCCCTGGGTGACCATGAACGAAAGGTGATCCTGGGACTTTCCCATGAGTTTGGGCTCGCCGGCCACGCGCAGGCCGCGGGTGGCGAGCACCGGCTTCGGGTTGCCCATGCCGTGCGGGCCGAGCATTTCGAGCTCGCGGGCCAGTTCGCGTCCGAGCGACTCGAGCGGCACCTCGGCGTCGATCGAGAGCCGGGGGACCAGGTCGGACTCGGCGACCGCATCGCGCGCGTAGGCGTTGATTTCGCGTCGCAGGTGCTCGACCGAGCCGGCCTCGACCTCCATCCCGGCGGCCATCGCGTGGCCGCCGAAGCCGATCATGGTGCCGCGGCAGGCAGCGAGCGCCTGGTGCAGGTTGAAGCCCGAGATCGAGCGGCCGCTGCCGCGCCCACGCTCGCCGCGCAGGCCGATGAGGATCGCCGGGCGATGGAATTCCTCCACGATCTTCGATGCGACGATGCCGACGACGCCGGTGTGCCAGCCCTGGCCGGCGAGGACGATCACCCGCTCGCGGTCGAGGTCGCATTCGCGCTCGACCCGCTCGCGCGCCTCGGCGTGAATCGCCTTTTCCGTTTCCTGGCGCTGGCGATTGACCTTCTCGAGGTGCCGGACGATCTCGGCGATCCGATCCGGATCGCGCCCGGTGAGGAGCTCGACGCCGAGCCGGGCGTGGTCCATGCGCCCGCAGGCGTTGAGCCGCGGTCCGACCCGGAAGCCGACGTGGGCGGGGGTGACCGGGGACTTCGGGTCGAGGCCGACGCTCTCGAGAAGGGCGCGGACGCCCGGGCTGCGCTCGTGGCGCAGGGATTCGCGCAGGGCGATGAGTCCGTACGCGACGAGGATCCGATTCTCCTCGACGAGTGGAGCGACGTCGGCAACGGTCCCGAGGGCGACCAGGGCGAGCGAGTCCAGCAGGAAGTCGCGGAACGCATCCGAGACCCGGGTCGCCTTGGAGAGGGACTGGCCCATGGCCCAGGCGACCTTGAAGGCGATGCCGGCCCCGCAGATCCCGGGGAAGGCGTAGCGGGAGCCGGGGAGCTTGGGGTTGACGATCGCGTGCGCGGGGGGCAGGCGGTCGTCGGGTTCGTGGTGGTCGGTGACGACCACGTCGATCCCGAGCTCGGCGGCGCGGGCGATCTCCTCGTGGTCGCAGGTGCCGCAGTCACAGGTGACCAGGAGGGTGACTCCGTCTCGGGCGAATCGCTCGATCGCAGGGATGCCGAGCCCGTATCCCTCTTCGACGCGGTGGGGGATGTGGAAGCGGACCTGGCCGTCGGGCCGGACGTCGCGGCCGAGGAAGCGAAAGAGGTTGAGGAGGATGGTCGTGCTGGTGAGCCCATCGACGTCGTAGTCGCCCCAGATGACGATCTTCTCCCCGTTGCGCAGGGCGCGATTGATCCGCTCCACGGCGCGGTCGATATCGGGCAGGTCGCCGGGCGCGAGGATACCGTTGAGGTCGGGGCGGAGGAAGGCCCGGGCGCGGGCGGCATCCGTATGGCCTCGAGCGACGAGGATCTGAGCGGTGACGGGATGGAGTCCGAGGTCGAGGGCCAGCCTCCGAGCCGCATCGGGATTCCCCGGCCGGAGCACCCATTCCCGCTCGGGCGTGCGTCGGGCGGGCGCCTCGGTGAGGAGGTGAGCATAGCGGGCGGAGGTGTCGTCGCTCATCGTGCCTCCCGGAGCATTCGACGGACGAGGAAGAGGGCGAACGTGGCGGAGCGGAGGCGGATCGAGGCGCGGTCGCCGCCGAGTCGGAGCTCCTCGACCACTTCGCGCCGTCCGAGCCGGGCGGCGACGTAGACCAAACCGACCGGTTTTGCGGGGGTGCCGCCTCCGGGTCCGGCGATGCCAGTGACGGCGAGCCCGAGCCGGGCGCCGGCGCTGCGCGCGACTCCACGCGCCATGGCGAGGGCGGTCTCGCGGCTGACCGCGCCGTGGGCGCGCAGGAGGGAGGCCGGGACGCCGAGGCGCCGGGTCTTGGTCCGATTGGAGTAGGCGACGACGCCCTCGGGGAAGACCGCCGAAATTCCGGGGACGCGCGTGAGCAGCTCGCACACGAGCCCGCCGGTGCAGGACTCGGCGACCGCGAGGGTGGTGCGGGAGTCCATGAGCTCGCGGGCGACGATCTCCTCGAGGGCGTGCTCGCCGAGTTCGATCGCGAGGTTGCCGAACTCGCGGCGGAGACGGGCGAAGGCCGTGCGCAGGAGGGTCGAATCGCGTTCCGATGCGACGAGGCGGACGATGACGCCTCCCTTGCCGATCATCCAGCCGACCTCGAGCCGGTCCTGGCCGGCGAGAGGGCGGAGGGCATGGACGGTGCGCTCCCCCACCACCGCCTCGGCGAGGAGGGGGACGAGGAGCTCGCGCACGGCCCGCCGGCCGCGTCGTCCCGCGCGGGCGGCGAGGGGGGAGGCGACGGAGGCGTCGAACATCGCGCGCAGCTCAGAAGGGACCCCGGGCAGGGCGTACACGGGGACCCCGCGCAGGGGCATGACGAAGCCGGGGGCGGTTCCGACGGGATTCGGGAGGACCCGGGCGCCGCGGGGGACCCAGGCCTGGTTGAGGTTGCTGCGGGGCATGTCGAAGCCGCGGGCGCGATAGCGCGCCTCGAGGGCCCGGGCGTAGGCAGGCAGGAAGCGCAGGGGGACCCCGGCGGCGCGCGCGACCGCCTTGCGGGTGAGGTCGTCCTCGGTGGGTCCGAGGCCGCCGCTCATGACCACCGCGTCAGATCGGCGGACCGCAGAGCGGAGGGCGTCGAGCAGGTCGTCCATTCGATCCCCGACGGAGGTCTTGCGCCGGACCACGATCCCGAGTCCGTGGGCGCGGCGGGCCAGCCACGCCGAGTTGGTGTCGACGATCGACCCGTTGGTGACCTCGGTGCCGGTGATCAGGATCTCGATGTCCATCAACCCTCGGACGGCGCGGGCCGCGCCCGTGCCGCGGACAGAACCCAGGAGGCCCGCCTCGACTCGACCGCGGGGCGCACTCCTCCGGTCATTTCCTGGATTGCGCGGCCTGGGGACGCGCGGCTTCGTCGTGATAGAGCGAATGGGGCGAGCGGCGCCCGGCGACCGAGAGGGTGCCGCGGTGGAGCTTCATGCGGACGTCGCCGGTGACGACCTTTTGGGACCGCTCGTAGTAGCCGTCGAGCGCGTCCCGCAGCGGCGAGTACCAGCCGCCTTCGTACACGATCTGGCCGTACTCGCGGCCGAGATGGTTGTTCAGGCGCAGCGTTTCGCGGTCGAGGGTGATCTCCTCGATTGCCTGGTGGGCGGCGTAGAGCACGGTGGCCCCGGGCGCCTCGTAGATCTCGCGCGACTTGGCGCCGAGCACGCGGCTTTCCACCACTTCCTTGCGGCCGATCGCGTGCCGACCGCCCACCTGGTTCAAGGTCTCGAGCATCCGGACCGGGCCCGGATCGCGGCCGTCGAGCATGGTGGGGATCCCGCTCTGAAAGCCGATCTCGACGTACGACGACCGATCGGGCGCCTCCCCCGGCTGGGTGATGATCACGAACGAGTCGGCGGGCGCCTCGCTCCAGAGGTCCTTGACCCGGTCGAGGCAGATGCTCACGCCCCACAAGTTCTCCTCGACGTTGTAGAGGGTGCTCTTGGGGGTGGGCACGGGGATGTTCATGGAGTGGGCGTAGTCGATGTCGTCCTGCCGGGTGCGCAGGCCGAGGGCCTGGAGCGGAGCGAGGACTTTGAGGTCGGGGTCGAGCTCGCGAATGGCGCGTTCGAACCGAATCTGGTCGTTGCCGACGCCGCGGCAGCCGTGGGCGACGTACTCGCACCCCTCCTCGTAGGCGACGCGGACGAGTTCGCCGACGATCAACGGCCGGGTCAACGCCGCGGAGAGGAGGTAACCGGACCCATAGCGGGCCTGTGCGCGCAAGGCCCGGAAGGCGTAGTCCCGCAGAAACGTCTCGCGCAGGTCGGCGACGTGGGCCGCGACCGCGCCGAGCTCGAGCGCGCGCTCGCACATCGGCTCCATGCTCTCGCTCTGTCCCACCTGCGCGCAAAACGTGACCACGCGCAGATTGCGCATGTTGCGGAGCCAATGGATGCAGATGGCGGTGTCCAGCCCGCCCGACCATGCCAGGACGACCTTGCCCATCGTGCGTTCCCGAGGGAGAGGGTTCAGCGCGCGCCCTTGAAGCCATCCTATCCGATCTCCGGAGTGGTTGCAACACCCCGAAGCACGCGCGCGCGCGGCGGAGGGCGGCGCGCCGTGTGGGTCGCGCGATCAGACATTGAACCTGATGTTGACGATGTCGCCGTCCTGGACCGGGTACTGTTTTCCCTCGGTGCGAAGGTGTCCCTTCGCGCGGATCTCTTTCAGGTTGCCGTGGGCCGCGTCCCAGTCGGCGTAGGAGTAGACCTCGGCGGCGATGAAGCCGCGCGCCAGGTCGGTGTGGATCTTCCCAGCCGCCGTCAGGGCGTCGTCCCCCTGGTGGATGGTCCAGGCGCGCACCTCGTCCTCGCCGACGGTGAAAAAGTGGACCAGCCCGAGCAGGCGGAAGCAGCGTTCGATCAGGGCCGGGGCGGCCAGACGCTCGAGGCCGTAGTCCCCCATGAAGGCCTTCCGCTCCTCGTCGGAGAACTGGCCGAGCTCGAGCTCGAGCCGCGCCGAGAGCGGGACCACGGGCTCCTTCTCGCCCAAGGCGGCGGCGAGCTCGGCGCCGCGCGCGACCAGCGACTCCTGCACGTTGAGCGCGACCTGGACCGGCTTTTCGGAGATGAAGCGGAAGCCCCGCACCAGCTTCTTCTCCTCCTCGGACATCGGGCAGTCGGCGATCGGCCGGCCTTCCTCGAGCACGGGACGGAGCCGTTCGAGGAGGGCGAGCTCCTTCTTGTCCTGGGCCTGATAGGCGGTCGGCTTGGTGACCTGGACGCGGAGCTTCTCGATACGCTTCTCGACGATGGCGAGGTCGGCGAGCAGGAATTCCGAGCGCAGCTCGGCGATCTGGTTCTTGACGGCCTCGAGCATGGCCGTCGGCTCTCCAGCCTCGAGCGCGGCGACGACGAGGAGAAGGGCGTCGGCCTCCTTGACCGCGGGCAGGCGTTCGCGGTTCTTCTCGCGCTCGGGTCCAATCAGCACAACCGGGAGCGTGTCCTGGAAGTCGAGCGCGGCCGGGGTGTACTTCTTGGGCTTGAAGTGGTCGCGCAGGTTTTCGAGGCGGGCATCGAGGAGGCGTGCGATGCTCTCGCGCGGCTTGGCCGAGGCCTGGGCGGTCAGGGCCGCATCATACGGCTGGTGCGAGAGTGCGCAGAGGACGGTGGTCTTGCCGACCGACGGGGCGCCGACGATTCCGATACGCATGGGGACCTCAGGAGGGGGACAGCCGGGCCGGTTCCTGGTCTCGCCGGCGCTCCACGCGGCGGCACATCCAGATGCCGACCTCGTAGAGGCCGAGCAGGGGCACGGCGAGCAGGGTCTGCGACAACGGGTCGGGCGGGGTGAACACCGCCCCGATGATGAACGCGGCGAGGATCCAATGCCGCCGGTAGGTCGCATACTGTTCGGCGCGCAGGATCCCGGCGCGCACGAAGAACACCATGAAGAGCGGCAGCTCGAAGACCACGCCGACCGCGAAGGTGAGCAGAAAGAAAAAGGTCAGATAGTCCTGCATGGTGATGCTGGGGGAGACGATGTCGGATCCGTACGAGATGAGGAAGCCGAGGGCGACCGGAATCAGGACGAAGTAGCCGAAGGAGACGCCGGCGGCGAACAGCCCGAGGGTGGCGGGGATATAGCGGGTGACGTATTGGCGCTCGGTCCTGTAGAGGCCGGCGCGGATGAACAGCCAGAGCTGGAAGAGCATGTAGGGTGCGGCGAGAAAGCAGGCCCCGATCATGGTGACCATGAGGTGGGCGCTGAAGCTCTCGGTGTAGCTGAGCACGGTCAAGCTGCTCGGCAGGCCGTTCGCCTCCATGGTGCGCACGTGCGGCCGGATCGCGATGCCGACCAGGGTGTGCTGGAAAAGCAGGCAGACGACGACGCCTACCGCCAGCGCCAGGAGCCCCCGGATGACGCGCGCGCGGAGCTCCTCGAGGTGTTCGCTGAGCGTGAGGCGACGGTCGAGGTCGGTTTCAGGCTCGGTTGGGGGCATGGCAGCGGCTCGTCCGGCGAAGGCGGCGGGGTCGATCCGGGGGGCGGCCCGCGCTCCCCGGCGGTGGGACTCGAGGCGGGCGATGGGGTGCGGCCGGGGGGCCGGTCCGCGCCCGCCGGACGGCGCCCACGGCCACACAGCGCCCGCGCACGCTGATCGTACCGCACCGGTCGGCGGGCGCCCAGAAACATCGCACCCCGAAGGGAGGGTTCCCTTCGGGGTGCGTCCGTGATCGATGGTAGTGCGCGTGACTAGCGGATGCCCATCAACTCGTAGAGGTCCTTCTCGCGGATGATGATGATGCCCCAGTCCTGCGCCTTGGCGTAATTGATGTCGGACTCGAAGTCCTTGCCGACGACCACATAGGCGGTGTCGAGGGTGGCCAGTTCGACGACCGCGCCGCCGATCTCCTCGATCTTCTTCTTGGCCTCCTCGTTGGAGTACTTGCCCGTGAATCGGCCGGCGAAGGCGAAGACTTTGGTCTTGCTACGGTCGAACACCTCGTTGGTGATATAGTCGCCGCCCTCGATGGGGCGCTCGGAGTCGAGAGTCTTGATGATGGCGACCTGGCTGTTGTCCTCCCAGACCTTGAGCACCTCGATCTCCCCCTTCGGCACCTTCTTGCCGCCCTTGTCCAGGCCGAACACCTCGAAGCGGGTGCCGGCCAGGAGGGTATGCTTGCTGCCGAGGTCGATCCAGGCATAGTTCTGGGTCGGGACCGAGTGGGTGATGCGGCCGTCGGCCTCGGTGCTCGCGCGGGCCAGCTCAGAACGCTTCTGGAACTGGTCGATGCGGTCCTTGACGTTGCCGAGGTCCTTGCGCAGGACCTTCATCTCCTCTTCACCCTTGGCCGTGATCTCGGCGAGCTTCTCCAACTGCTCCTGGATCGAGCGGTCGAGCGCGTTGATCTCGTCCTTCTTTTGGGTGGCCTGCTCCTTGATGCGGGACATCAGGCCCTCGTTCTCCTTGCGCTGGTTGATGATCTTTTCCTTGAGTTCCTTCTCTTTGACGTTCTGGAGCCCGCGCTCGCCGATGTACTTGTCTTCCTCGGCGCGAGCCTCGTCGCGCTCCTTGATGACCCCCTCGCTCTGCTTGGTGAGGTGGTCCTCGAGGTTCTTGAAGCAGGAGATCGCCTTCTTGACCGTGAGGAAGTCGCCGAGCTCGACCTTGGCGAGGTCGGCCCACGGGGTCATGGTCTTGAAATCGATGCGCTCGTTGGAGGCCAACTTGGCCGCCCAGTCCGGGTTCTTTTCGGCCATCGCCCGGAACCAGACGAGCAGGCCGTCCATGGTCTTCTCGATCGCAGCGCTCTGGGTCGGGACGTCCACGGCCGCTTCGCGCTTGGACCAGCCGACCAGCTTGGTCATGTTCCGGATGAGCGTCTTGCGCTCGTCGATCTGCTTGGCCTGCTTCTTATAGATCTTCTCCTCGAGATCCTCTTTCTGCTTCAGGTAGCCGCCGTCGGGTTCCTGGGTGTTGAGCTTGTTCGCCTGGAAGGCCATCCCTCCGCCCGTCAAAATCATCAGGACCGACAGGATGATTGCGACGGTCCCGCTGATGTCCTTACCCATGGTTCCTCCTCACTACCGCTGCGTTCCCTGCGGGAACGCAACCAGACACCCGTTCCACTCCACTCCCGCTAGTCGCCGAGGTAGCCCAAGAGCCGCTCCATAGGCACGTTGGGAACGGACAGGATCGCCGCCTGCTTGTAGTTGGCGTCGTTTTCCTGATCGATCTCGGTGCCGACGATGACGTAGTCGGTGTGGATGGTGACCTTGTCTTCGATGATCGCGCCCGTGCGGGCGATGCGCGCCTTGAGTTCGTCCGCGGCATAGCGGAAGTCCCGCTGATTGAAGTTCCCGATCAGGACGACGACGCGCGGCTTGTCCTTGGCGTAGAACGGATTCTCGATCAAGTCGCCCTCGATGATCGGGTCATACTCGGCGTTCTGGCGGGTGATCGAGACCTGGGTCTGGTCATCGTAGATGTGCTTGACCTCGACCTCGCCCTTGTCCTGGCGCACGCCGCCCTTGCCCAGGCGATAGACGACGAACTTCATGCCTTCGCGCAGAGAGGCGTCAGAGCCGAGATCGATGTAGGCGTACTTGGCGTACCGGTCGGCGAAGACGATCTTGCCCGCGGTGCGGGTGACGTCGCGCACGAGGGCCTCGCGCTGCTGCAGGTGCTGGAGTTCCTGCTCGAGGCGCGCGGTCTCGTTCTTGGTGCGCATCTGCTCGTCGGCGTACTTGCGGCTGATCGCCACCGCCTCTTCGCGCTTCTTGGTCTCGTCCTGGGTCATCGTGTCGATGTGCTCGGCGAAGGCATTCCCCTCGTCGGAGAGCTGCTTGCTGAACTCGTCGAAACGGCCCTTGAGGCGGTCCATTTCCTTGCTGAGCCCGCTCTCGATACCGGCCAGGCGGGCCTTGGTCTCGTCGCGGGCGTCCTTGGCCATGTCGCGGTTATACGTCATGAGCCCGAGGCGGATTTCGGCGGCGTAGACCTTGCCCTCCAGCGGGCCGAGTGCGTCCTGGAGGGTCTGGTCCGAGCCGGCGAGCTTGAGCTCGGCCTTGATCGGGGTGAGCATGTCCTCGATCGGCTTGGTGCTCGGCAGGCCCTCGGACTTCTCCCCGGCGTGCAGGGAGATCTGCTTGGCCTGGACGGCGAGCTCACCCAGATCGGCTTCGAGCTCCGCGGCGCGCTTCCCCAGCCGATTGACGTAATGGCGGTTGCGCTCAGCGACCTGGTAAAGGTACCAGCCGGCACAGCAGGCGGCCAGCGAGACTCCAACGAAGATGATAACGATGACGTCGGCCACACCCGCACGGGATGCGCGCATACCACCCTCCTCCTTCGAGCGAGAACTCGGATTTGTTCCGGCGATTATAGGTCGGCAACGGGACCTGTCAAGTAAAAAACCGGAGCGCCAGAATCCCCTTGACAAGCGGGAGGGCCGGGATATACTACCACTCAATAGCAATCTCGATTTTGCTCCGGAAGCGGGCACCCGCTGCCGGTCGCAGCCTTCTCCCCCGCGACATGACAGCCCGGCGACGAGACGAGTGCCGAGCGACCTTGCCCACCCCGGACTCTCGCCTACCCATTTCGGCTTCCTTCCAGGATCGCCGCTTGCCCCGCACCCGTCGCGCTGCCGCGGACAACCGCAACTCCCTCGTCATTATCGGTTTGGTGGGGGGAGTAGGTTGCGGTAAATCCACCGCCGCGCGCGAGCTGGAGTCGCTCGGCGCCTTGCGCATTGACGCAGATGCGTTGGCCCACGAGGCTTTGTGTCTCCCGCCCGTGCGCAAGGCGGTGGTCCGCCGGTTCGGCCCCGAGGTCCTGGGAAGCCACGGCGAGATCGACCGCAGCCGGCTCGGGCCGAGGGCGTTCGCCGAGCCCGACGGGCTGCGCTTCCTGGAAGAGTTGATCCACCCCGTGGTGGGAGACTGGATCCGCGGGCGAATCGCTCGCACCCGGCGCACGCGATCGCACGAGCTGGTCGTGCTCGACGTGCCGCTGCTCGTGGAATCCGGCCTCGACGCCGAATGCGATGCCGTGGTCATGATCGCCACCCGGCGGGCCGACCGCGCGCATCGCACCAGGCGCGATCGCGGCTGGGCAGCCGACCAGGCCGCGCGCCGCGAGCAATTCCAGGCCACGCTTGCCGAAAAAACCAGACACGCAAATTTCCGGCTCGACAATCGCGGGACCCGCAGCGAGCTCGAGGCCGGCGTGCGCCGGTTGCTCGAGCGCGTCCGACGCGCGCGGCGCCTCGGTACCATCTGACCATCCAAAGGAGCAGCCCATGTCTCCCCGACAGTCCCGGGACGACGACCCCAAGGACAAGCCCAAGCGCGGCGCGGATGAGCCCAGGGACTACGCCTACGACGAGGTTGCGGAGCCCGAGAGCGAGCCCGTCGGCGAGTCGACCTACGACCGCTACGAGGCGGTGAAGAAGGAAGAGCTGCACATCACCAGCCTGCAGCGGATGACGGTGACCGATCTCCTGAAGGCCGCCCGTAAGGAGGGCCTGAAGGACATCACCGGCCTGAAGAAGCAGGACCTGATTTTTCAGATCCTCAAGCATCGCGTGAATCGCAACGGGCTCATGTACGGGGAAGGGGTACTCGAGGTGCTGCCGGACGGCTTCGGCTTCCTCCGCTCGCCGGAGTACAACTACCTGCCCTGCCCGGACGACATCTACATCTCGCCGTCGCAGATCCGCCGGTTCGGGATGCGCACCGGCCACTGGGTGCAGGGGCAGATCCGGCCGCCCAAGGAAGGCGAGAAGTACTTCGCGCTGCTCAAGGTCGAGGCGATCAACCACGAAAACCCCGACACGGCGATGGACCGGGTGACGTTCGACGATCTGACCCCGCTGCACCCGGCCGAGCGGATCTTCCTCGAGACCACGGGAGATGAGATCGCGATGCGGATCATGAACCTGGTCTCGCCGATCGGCAAAGGCCAGCGCGGGCTGATCGTCGCACCGCCGCGCACCGGGAAGACCGTGCTGCTGCAGAAGATCGCCAACTCGGTGTCGAAGAATCACGAGGAGGTGCACCTCATCATCCTGCTGGTGGACGAGCGTCCGGAAGAAGTCACCGAGATGCTGCGGACCACCAAGGCGGAGGTGATCAGCTCGTGCTTCGACGAACCGGCGAGCCGCCACATCCAGGTCGCGGAGATGGTGTCGGAGCGCGCGAAGCGGCTGGTGGAGTACGGCAAGGACGTGGTGATCCTGCTCGACTCGATTACGCGGCTCGGGCGCGCCTACAACACGGAGGCGCCGCACTCGGGGAAGATCCTCACGGGCGGCATCGACGCGGCCGCGCTGCAGGGCCCGAAGCGGTTCTTCGGCGCGGCGCGCAAGATCGAGGAAGGCGGCAGCCTGACGATCCTGGCCACCGCGCTGATCGACACCGGGAGCCGGATGGACGAGGTGATCTTCGAGGAATTCAAGGGCACGGGCAACATGGAGCTGCACCTCGATCGGAGGCTCGCGGACCGGCGCGTGTACCCGGCTCTCGACATCACCCGCTCGGGCACCCGCAAGGAGGAGCTGCTGCTCGCTCCGGACGAGCTGCGCCGGGTGTGGCTCCTGCGCAAGGTGCTCAACGAGATGAACCCGATCGAGGCGATGGAGCAGTTGATCAGCAAGATCTCGAAGTACAAGACCAACGCCGAGTTCCTCATGAGCCTGAATGTAGGCTGAGTACCGGCCGCCGCGAAGGGGCAGTCCTCCCGCGAGGCCGAGCCGCTACCGACGGAACTACGGCTTATGCGGATTGCCTGG
>ORJL011527829.1_pt1 | contig 33870 bp, 39 predicted proteins | sample 1779941 | NCBI WGS metagenome assembly ORJL01 (sample SAMEA104232317, study PRJEB22302) | groundwater metagenome | biome: forest; feature: aquifer; material: groundwater | place: USA | collected 2011-08-07 | depth 5.8 m | reverse complement strand
CGTCTCTGAGGAATTTTATCAGCTCGGTATACACGTTCAAGCCCATATCTGCCCGTCTCTGAGGAATTTTATCAGCTCGGTATACACGTTCAAGCCCATATCTGCCGAAATTTTCAGAGCATTAGTCATATATCCATATTTGATATTAGATGCAACCTTGTTTTCTGCCCCAGTTTTAACAAAGCCGTCATAATCGGCTTTGGAAAAGCCAACTTTTTCAGCCAATTCTATCAAGAGTTTTTCATGATAATCTGGCAGATTTGGAAATGTGTAGTATCGTTCGTGGTTTATGTTGTAACTACGACCAGCTATTACCGATATTATCGCTTTCTTTACAACTGCTGCTCTCTCATCTTTGTCGAGAAACATTTCTGACAACTTAATTGCCCGAATTTCCTGATAGATGTTTTCCTGCGTGGCAATCTTGCCTGCGATAAGATTGTCGATCGCCATCCTTATGGTAGTTTTTATTTCAATCTCACCAAGGCCATCCCGTTTGGCATACGCAACTACCGCGTCCATTTCTTCCAAATCATATCCAGACTCTGTCAAGCAAAAATTGAGTTCTTTTATTGCACGTTCTATAGCGCTTTTCCTTTCTATCACTTCTGCCCTCTCATCCATTCCCTTTGCCCTGAATGCACGTGCCTGCAGGAACGCGCGGTCAGATTGACTAAGCGCCCTCCAATGGGACAATTTCATACTCTTAACCAACCCTAAAACTTCCGGTTTTGCTATTTCCGTATTTACCAATTTTCCAACCATTTTTCCCACCCCATCTACATGTTTTCTGCTATTATACCACATTAAGTATATTTAATAGTGAGCGGTGTCTTCTGCCACCACTATTAGGGGTGTCTTTCACCACCCACTTCGATAAAGTTAAATAGTTACGCGCGCGTAATTCTTTCATGTATCAGGAAATTTTGCAGAAAATGGGCCTTGGCTCGAATGAGGCAAAGGTTTACGAGGCTCTTCTCTCACTTGGCATTGTCGGAGCGAATAAAATCGCGCTAGAGGCGAAAATCCAGCGCAGAAACACTTACGACACATTGAAACAGCTCAAGGAGAAGGGCTTATGTTCAGAAATCACTGAAGAGGGAATAAGGAAATTCAAGGCAATCCACCCTCAAAGACTGATGGATATAATCAAGGAGCGCGAGGCAGTGCTAGAGCAAACACTGCCTGCAATGGCAGACAGATTCGAAACAATAGAGCCATTGGAGCAAACAATAGTCTACAAGGGAATAGAGTCAGTCAAGAACCTCTACTGGGACATGATACGCGAAGGAAAAGACCTCTGGGTATTGGGCGGCAGGGGCAACTGGCTTGACGCAAGGTGGAAATACTTCCTTCCGAAAATGGAGCGCGATAGGCTGAAGAAGGGAATAAAATACCGGCATCTTTTCTATAACGACTTGAAAGACGAAAAGCATCCTAACCATGCAATTACAAAGTTGCTGAAAAACAACACCTACCGCTTCCTGCCTAAAGGTTTCACTTCCACTTGCTCAATTGAAATCTACGGCAACAGGGTGGCTTCGATGTATTGGGGCGAGGAGCCTCTAGTGGTGGTAATCATCTCCGATAAAATAGCCGAGGGCTACAAGAAGTATTTCGAATTCATGTGGCAGCACTGCGAAAAAGGGAATGAATAAGCGAAGCCTATTTCTTCCGCATCTTCCCAATTTTCAAAATAAATCCTTCGGCGAATTTCACAACCCGCGCGGCTTCCTCTTTCGTCGGGTAATATTCGGATGAATACATCGTCTTGTGCCTCGCATCGCGGTAATGGTCAAGAAGCGCAATGTCATCAGCGCCAATTTCATTGAGGTAATTTTCCTCCAAATAGCGCGCAGTACAGGCATGGCTCCTCTCTCGCCAGCCGTCGCGGAAAAGCAGGGCGCGGGAGGCGTCAAGCGCCGCGGAATACGCCCCCATGGTGGCAGTATTGGGCAACTCCGCCTTCAGCGCAGCCTGTGCCTCTTCCAGCAGCACATTCGCCTTCTTGAACTGCTCCTCGGCCTGCAAGTCGGAAGGCGCAATCTGTTTCAGAAGCCCAATCCGCACGCATTCAGTGTAATCAATCATCGCGCCGCCTCACAGATTTTTCCCCCAAAGCACCTTGCCATGGTGCAGGGAATAGAAAAACGAATCGCTTTTCTCCCTGAAATGCTTCAAGCGTTCAGGCGTTGCTATTGTTATGTCCACAGCCACGCCTATTTTTGCCTCAAGCTCATTCCTTAATTTCGAAAGCTCGGAATCTGACGGTTCGTCCCTTATTTTCAGCCACAAATCCAAATCGGATTTTTCATTATTCGTGCCGTTTGACCAGCTTCCATAAACTCCAATCCCTTCAATACTTTTCAATCTGGTTTTAGCAGTGTGAGTGATTTTTGCATCCTCAATTCTTTTGAGATTGAAAAGCAGCCTAAGGGCATGAACATTCAAAGTTTCAACCAAAGCGCCATCCATCACTATTCCTTCCTTTTCCAAAATATTGACATATTTATGAATCAGCGCAGGGCTTAGTTTCAATTCAGCGGCAACTTTGCGTATCCCTACTTTGCCAATCTGGTGGAACAGGAGGTATTCGAGTATCTTAACCCGGTCTTCAGTCGAAAGAATCGCCGATATGTTCATGTGTTGTAAACATAACGTTCACAAAATATAAACATATCGTTCACACTGTGTAAACAATTTGCCCTCTTCAGCCATTCTTTTTCCGTCTCTTCTTCAGGCGGATTTTCTTTCCATCAAAGTAGAATTCAAAACCGCCCTTTGTCTGGTCTTGTATGTCCTCAAGAATGTGTTTCCTGTCTTCGCGAAGCTGCTTCCAATCAACCGCGGCCCAAGCCCACGGCTTTTTCTTCTCAAAATACACTTCGCATACCTGCAGCTCGCTGCCATTCTTTCCCTTCATTTCCACAAGCCCGTATGCCCAGCCCATCGAATCACTTTCTTCCTATCCTCTAATATTATCAAGAAGAAATTTCTTCATCCGGAGGCGTTTAAATCTTTCGAAACGTGCTTTCCGGGCGTTTCCGAAAACCTGGGTGACTACAGTTTGATTATTGTAGTCACCTATCTTTTCAGCATTTTTTTCATTGCCTTGTATTCCGTCAGGAAAAGCTCAATCGTGGGGCGCAAATTGTGCATTTTCTCGTACGCCTGAAGCGCGGAGTAATACTCGAACCTTCTTTCCAATTCAATATTCAAAGGCGGCATGTTGTGCCGAAGCAGTATATTGTTCAGAAGCAGCCTGCCAACCCTGCCATTTCCATCTTGAAAGGGGTGGATGTTCTCGAATTGGTTGTGCACCACTGCGGCAAGCACGAGTGGCGAATATTTCGACTTGTTTTTCCCGTACCATTCGCATAACTCAAGCAGGAGGCTTCTCACGCTCGTTGATGGCGCCCCCCTATGCACAACATTGCCCTGCCCGTCCGCCACGACCACTTCGATGCCGCGGGCGCGGAGTTTCCCGGCAAACGGCTTTGAATTTTCAAACACAATACGATGCAATTCAAGAATAAGCGGAAGTGAAATGTGCTCTTTGCACTTCCTGATGTGTTTGATGGCATTCGCAACCCCATATGTTTCGGAAATGTCCCCCTTCGGCTTGTCCGGCCATTTTCCCCTCTCCAAAATATTGGCAACCTCTTTTTGGCCTATTGCTGATCCTTCGATGGCATTGGTGTCGTAGGTGAACCGTTCGGAAAACCGCTCCCAGTCAGCTTCGGACAGGCGGGCTATTTTTACCAGTACTTTGGTTTCCAATCCGCCCAACACGGACAATTCACTTTTCGATAGCACGGTTTTGAACGGGTCAGAGATTTTCTTCACAGCTTCAAGCTTGTGACGCAGTTTTTCCTCAGCAAGTTTCTTCCGGATTTCAAGTTCCGCACCAGCGAGGTTCTCTCCGATGTAAATCCTAGCCTTCCTGACTTTCCCCCCTATCCTGTAGGAATGGGAGAGGTAGTATTTTTTAATGCCTGATTTTTCACGTATTTCGAGGTGCATGCTATAATTAGGTGACTACAATTTATATATTTATCTTTATTATGTGACTACACTTCATTCTAGTATTGCAGCATATTTTTGATTTTGGGGGGCACACTTTCCAAAGTCCGCATGCCGCATCCGGTCTTTGTCAAGAGCAGGCCCAGTTTTCAGAACCTGCCTTGCCCAATCATTCCCGGCGCGGCATTAAAGGCGTCGTTTATTGCCCTTTCAAGCCCGGGCATTTCATATATGGCATATGCCATGTCAGAATGCCCGCCGTTCAAGTACACGGAAAGCTTCTCTCCGTTGGCTTCCGCCCTAAATGTCACAATGGGATCTTCCAAGCGATAGTCGCGGTCCGGGGTCGGGGGCCATGCCGCTACAGTGCCGAGGCGGACCATAAAATATTTGCCGTCCTCCGTCACCTCTATGGCAAGCGGATGCGTGCTGTCCCTGCCATGCGTTCTGGCTTCGTTAAGCCTGGCCATGCTCTTTTCCGCAGCCTCAACTATGGCTTTGGCATGCGGGTTTATCGGCACCTGTCCGGCATATTTTGGCAGGAGGGGCGCATCCCCCCTGGAATTATTGCATATGCGTATGATTCTTTTTGGAAGCAAATACAGTGTTAGGTCTGTTGCGTTCAATCTAAACACCCCATGTATGTGTTGTAATATATCTATTTTCAAGTATTTAAACCTTTGCCCATCCCGCCGGAAATCCCATTTATATATTCCCTTGCCATTTCAACCGCATGGCAAAAAAGGCAATCGACAAGGTGATCGCCCACACCAAGGTATGGTCGGGCTATTTTGCAATAGCCCTTGGGCTGCTCATTGCATTCTGGGTGGTCCGTGCGGGGCTGTTTTGGAATGCCCCCAGGAACAGCATGTCTGGATTGAAATCACACTCCTCCTCCTTATCGCCGTGATTGCGGAAAGGTTTGTCACGCAATTGAGGCAGCCCCTTGTGATGGTTCTCCTGCTCTTTGGCATATTGATTTCCCCGCACACCCTCTGGGCCATCTGGCCGCCAATTGCGGATTTCCTCCTGCCAACCGTGCAGCCCTATGGCTTCAACCCAAGCCCGGAGCGCATCCCGAACCTAATCGGGGAAAACGGGCTGGCGTAGATTTTCGCGCAGCTTGGGGCAATCATTCTGCTTTTGCGCATCGGCATTCGAAAATCGAGCTTGTTTTCAACTGGAAAAATCTCCTTATCGCGCTGGGCGGGGTTATCCTGCCGTTTGCAACCGGCTTCTATTTCGCAAGCGCCATGGGGGGCAGCTTCGCCTATTCGCTTTTCCTTGGAGCCGCGCTGACTGCCACGTCTGTCGGAATAACCGTTGCGGTATTGGAAGAAATGAAGGTCAGTTCAAAGCCTTTCGCGCAGGCAATCCTTGGCGCGGCAGTAATCGACGACATTTTTCGCATACCACCAAGAGGAGATTTCAAAGCGCACTTCGGCCGGCCTGCTTGCAATCGCTTTCTTCTATGCATTCGCCGCAGAATCATCGGGGCAGTCGGCGATAGTCGGCGCGTTCATCGCCGGCATTGTGATGGCTTATTCCCCGCTTGGCGAAAAACTCAACAAACCATTATTTCCATTCGGCGTTGTTTTCACCCCGATATTCTTTATTTCCCTCAGGTTGTTGGCGGGTATGCCCTCCATCCCCCAAAATAATTTTCCAACTGCTTGTAATTTCGCTGCTGGCAATTTTCGGGAAAATAGCCGGCTGCGGCCTGCCGGCAAAACTTTGCGGCTTTTCATGGAAGGAGACATTTGCCATCGGTTGGGGGATGGCGCCGCGCGGTGAAATCGCCCTGATAATTGCGCCAATCGGCGCATCAGGTGCAAATCCCGCGCTTGATTCTGCGTCGTACACGCTCATCGCATCGATGGCTTTCATCACCACGGTCGTTGTGCCTCCAGGGCTGCAAATCTTGCTGAAGGGGCAAAAATCCGGCCCGTGATTTTACATGTGTGAATAAATCAAGTTTTGTGCTACGACGCAATACTTAAATACTTATCCTGATTTTATCCCGACGACAATGCATTCTCATGGAGGGGACCAGTATGAATATTTTGGGTGTAAAGAAAGGTCAAGGCGCAACAGAGTATCTTGTGCTCCTTGCTGTGGTATTGATTGTAGCCATGGTCGCAATCGCACTGCTTGGGTTCTTCCCCGGGCTTGCCGGCGATGCAAAGAAGACACAGTCCGACGCATACTGGAGAGGGGAAGCAAGGCCTTTCGCAATTCTTGAGCATTCCCAATCCGGCACAGGGCTTACGTTCGTGGTGCAGAACCTCGAGGCGGACCAGCGCTCAATAAACTCTATTATCGTTTACGGCCAAGGGCAGATTGCAAATATCACCGCTTTCCCCAGCAACAATCCCTATTTCTCGGCAGGGGAGCGCAAGACCGTCAACGTCACGTTCGCGTCAAATTGCACGTCTGGCGCCACATACGAGTACTGGGTAAACGTCTCGTTCAACAACTCGGACAACTCAATTCCGAACCAGCGCCAGATAGGCTCCAAGACATTGGTCGGGAAGTGCGCTTAAGGCGCACCCCTTCTTTTTTTCTTTCTCTTTTTGTCCAGCCTGGGGGCTGCATTTCCAAGGCGCACAAAGCCGGCGATCTTTGTGCTAAACCTTTAAATACTCTGCCATATTCGCTTTATCATTGAATTTGGCGTTGGTGAGAACATGGGTTCCAAGGGTCAAGGTTCTGCTGAATATCTCATTGTGCTGGCTGCGGTGCTTATCGTGGCGCTTGTGGCAATCATGCTTTTAGGGGGCTTCCCGGCATTCGGGAGCGACGCCCGCGTAACCGAATCGAGCCAGTATTGGCGCGGAACCGCCCGCCCGTTCTCAATCCAGGAGCAGAACCAAATCAACAGCACCCTGCTGCTCTCCATCCAGAATATGGAAACCGACAGGCTTGTCATAATGTCCATCAACATCACCGGCTTCAGCGGAAACGACAGCATTCCAAACGCGGGGGCGACAATGGGCAGCGGCGCGCGGAAAGTCTTCAATGTTTCCGGCCTGACCCCATGCAACGCGGTCAGTTATGACGAGTACGAATACGAAATAAGGATATACTACAATGTGTCGGGCATTATGAAAACGCAAACCGGCACAAAGCCGCTTATCGGCAAATGCATCGCATCTTAAGATTGGATCCTATGCATGGGAACAGACGGGGCCAAGGCAGCTCCGAACACCTTACAATGCTTGCGGCTGTCCTGGCAGTTGCGCTGCTTGCCATAATCCTGGTTTCGGGAGGGGCCTTTTCAGGCGGATCCGTATCCGAGTCCGAACAGTACTGGACAACCACCGGCCCGGTGTCGATAAGGGAACAGGCGCAGCGGGGGGGCACGCTGTTTTTAACACTGTTCAACCGCGAGCCAAGCTGGCTCGCCATCGATTCCATAACCGTGGGCAACGTGACATCCCAAGTCAATACCCGGCTGAATTCCGGAGGTTCGGCCACCATTTCCATTTCAGGGCTTGAGCCGTGCAGCTCATCAAAAGATTCTTACAGTTACCCCGCTTCCATCAGATTTTCAAGCCTCGACCTTCCGAACCAGGTAAAAACAGGGGCAAAGCCCCTGGTCGGAAAGTGCGAAGGCCCATAAGGTTATTCTATGAAGGGACAGGGCAGCACCGAGTACATCGTGGTAATCGCGATAGTGCTTGGCATTGTGATGGTGACTTTCTCCATACTGGGCTTCTTTTCCGGCTTCAGCCAGGATGCCCGCATTGAAGAGAGCCAATCGTACTGGTCAAAAGCCGCACGCCCGTTTGCCCTCGTTGACTGGAAATACCAGCCATCCCCTTCCAAACTTTACCTGATAGTGCAAAACAAGGCGGGCAGCCAGCTAAACCTCTCTGCCATCGCCTTTTCCTCGCGGGACATTTCCATGTCGCTGGATTCCGGGCTTCCAACACAGCTGCAGCCTGGAGCCATGGCAACCGTCGCCTACTCCCCATCCAAGCCGTGCGAAGGGGGGAAGGCGTACGAGTTCGACCTTTCTTTGAACTATACCACGCAGAGCGTTATCAGCCTTTCCCAGCTTGGGGTGAAGCCATTCATTGTAAGGTGCACATCATGAGGGCGCAGGCCTCGGTCGAATATTTCATCATATTTGCCGCAGCATTGCTGGTGGCCATGGTGGCAGTTTCCCTTCTGTCTTCGTTCCTTGGAAGCTCTGCTGAAAAGCTGAAGGCCGAAACAGACGCATATTGGTCTGGCGCATCCCCATTCTCCATTACCGAGGCAACGCAGCCCTCAGGCGGCTCCACGGTGCATTTGAGGCTGGAAAACCGCGTGCCAGCCTACCTGACACTCCACAACATAACCTTGGAATTTGCAGGCACATCCTCTGCCAACACTTCCCAGAGGATATTCACCAACGGCATGTCCGCTGCCATGTCGGTTGAAAATGCCCCGGCAAACTGCTTGGGGCGCGAGGGCAACTTTGCCCAATACAATGTGGCAATCTATTACGATCAGCTGCCTCTTGTCGGAAAGGTCCAGGAAGGGGCAAAGCCCCTCCATGTCCGTTGCACCTGATTTTATCGAGAAAGGGAAATCATCTGCGCGCCATCTAGCCATTACTTCCTGTTGATAAGGAGGTAAATCGCAGTGGCAATCACGATTCCGGCAAGCAATAGCCCGATTCCGGCAAGAGGAAGGTCCGGAAGGTTGGGCGCCACAAGCGCGGCTTCGGTTGAGGCAGATGGCTGCCGGGGCTTTTGCACAGCCGTGTTTGCTTTCGTGGCATTCATTTCCCGCGGCTTATCGTTAATGGAGGGCTTTTCAAACAAGGGGGCCATTTGCGCCGTGATTTCCCTGTCCACCACATAAACGATGGTTGCGCCCTGGCCGGCTTTCATCTTGCCGATTCTCCACTCAAGGGCGTATGGGGCTTCGGTTGAAATATATGCGGGGTAGGCGCTTTCAAAGCCCACCATTCTCTGGCTGTTGGCTATTTCCATCGGGACGGTTTCTACAAGCGCAACATCCTGCACGTAATTGGGCGGCGTGTACCTTAGGGTGATGCGGGTGGACACCTTGCCCTCGTTATTGACAAGCTCAAAGCTCCTGCTCACCCCGTTGTCGTAAAATTGGGCCATTCCGTTCATGGGCACCACGGTGGCTTTCTGCACCGGCTCGGGCGGATTGGTTGGCGCCTCCATATTGTAGCATTTCCGTATCTCAAACTGCGCGCTTCCGCTTTTGTACTGCCCGTATTGGGCGGCAATCTCATATTTCCCAATGGGCTTTGGCGTAAACGTGGCCTTGCCCCTGGAGTCAAGCGTGATTTCCGAAACAAGATGGCGGGGGGCGTTCATGCTGTAAAGGTAGGCCCTGCCCCCGTCCGCAGCCCCAACTGCCGTCCTCACGGCAACCTCGAAAGGCTCCTTGTAGCACGTTTTTCCCACGGTTACAAACAGCCCCTCATAATCGGAAATGCCAACTGCCGCAAAAAGCTGCCCTGCTAGCGCAATAAGGAAAACCGCCGCCATCGCTAACTTCAACGTCATGATTACCCCGTATGATATACTCATTCCATATTTATATACCTATCATCACACTAAAAAAGGGCGGTTTTTATCCCTTCCTGCGCACCTTATGGCGGGTGTGCGCATGGTCATTTCTGGGCATGAGATTTCAAAAGGTGGCATGGTTTCCTCTGGCAAATTTTCCACACAGGAGCAGCCGGCAGGCTTTGATTTGACTGTGTGCAAGGTGTATGGATTTGACTCAGCCGGCGCGATTGACGGGGACAATTCGAAAAGGAAACTGCCCCAAACAACCGAACTTCCCTTTCCAGCCGACGGCTCGCCCCTCCACCTCCCCCCGGGCACATACAAGGTCCAATTCAACGAACTGGTGAAAATCCCCCCCGACTGCATTGCGCTCGCCCTGCCCCGCTCCTCGCTTCTTAGGATGGGCGTGTCGGCGCATAATGCCCTCTGGGACCCCGGCTATGAGGGAAGGAGTGAGGGAATGATTTTCGTGGCAAATCCGCACGGCGTGGAAATATACCCCAATGCAAAATTGGTGCAGCTTGTGTTCCTGCGCATGGAAGGGGAGGCAAAAAGCCTTTACAGGGGGGTTTATCACGGGGAAAACAAGTGAAAGCAATAAAAAGGGCAAAAACCAAATATCAATCTAAATTTACGAGGTTTTTGCAATGCTCCGCTCCCCCGTAGTCTGCATACTTGCCCACGTCGACCATGGCAAGACGTCCATACTGGACAGGATACGCGGCACTGCGGTGGCAAGCAAAGAGGCGGGCGGCATCACGCAGATGATTGGAGCGTATTATTTGCCGACTTCTGCCATCACAGCATTGTGCGGAGGGGAGCTTGAGCGGAAGAAAATCGCCCTTCGCATCCCCGGGCTTCTTTTCATCGACACTCCGGGGCATGAGGCCTTCACATCCATGCGCGAGAGGGGCGGCTCGATTGCGGACATAGCAATTCTTGTAATTGACGTGCAGCAGGGCATCCAGCCCCAGACAATAGAATCAATCAACATTTTGAAGGCGAACAAAACGCCCTTCCTTGTCGCCCTGAATAAAATTGACCTCATAGAAGGCTGGAAGCCCAAAAAGGATGCGTTTTTCATAGACGCACTCGAGGCGCAGCGCGATGAAGTGCAGGCGAGGCTGGATGAGAAATTATACACTATTCTGGGCAAGCTTTCCGAGCGCGGGTTTGAGGCGGAAAGGTTCGACCGCGTCACCGATTTCACAAAGCAGCTTGTCATGGTGCCATGCTCTGCAAAAACAGGGGAGGGAATACCCGATTTGCTCCTCTTTCTTGCAGGTCTTTCGCAGCGCTTCCTGGAGCCTCTGCTGCAGGACGAGGCGGGCAAGCCTGCAAAGGGCAGCATTCTTGAATTGAAAGACGAGAAAGGCCTTGGCGCCACAATAGACGTCATAATTTACTCCGGCACATTGCGCAAGAACATTTCCATAGTGTACGGCACGCAAAACGGGGTGGCAACGACAAAAGTGCGCGCGATACTGCGCCCGCCGCTTCCCGGGGAAAAAGTGGCGGCAGGGGAAAAATTCGTCTACATTGATGAAATAGAGGCGGCGGCAGGGGTGAAAATTTTCGCCCCCGGCCTCGCCGATGCCCTGCCGGGCTCGCCAATCATGGTGGCGGAAAAGGATGCGGATTTGAAGGAATTCGAAGAGGAAATAAATTCCCAAATCAAGTCCATCCTAGTCTCGCGCGAAAGCGCCGGGGTGGTGGTGCGCACAGACACATTGGGAAGCGCGGAAGCATTCTCGCGCATTCTTGCGGCGGCCAAAATTCCTGTCAAGTCAATCGGAATCGGCAGCGTGACAAAAAAAGACATAATAGACGCCAGCGCAGTTGCAGGGCAGGAAAAATACCAGGGCGTGGTGCTTGCATTCTCAGTCGGCGTGCCTCCTGATGTTCAGGAGGCTGCGGATTCAGCGCACGTGCCGATTTTCTCCTCAAGGATAATTTACAACGTGCTTGAAAAATACCAGGAATGGGCAACAGGGGAGAAGCGGAAGGATGCGGATGCGGCGATGTGCATTGTGGTGCTGCCTGCCAAGGTGCGCGTGCTTCCAAACTGCTTCTTCCGCCTTTCCAAGCCTGCGGTTTTCGGCATTGAAGTGCTGCAGGGGCGCCTGCGCTCCAAGGCGGTGCTCATGGATGCAAAGGGAAACACCATCGGCACCATAAAGCAAATGCAGGCGGAAACCAAGCCAGTTGACATCGCAACGCCGGGAATGCAGCTTGCCATTTCGGTGGACGATGCGATATGCGGAAAGACATTCAAGCAGGGCGACGCCCTCTTCACATTTATCGACAAGAGGCAGGCGGAAAAAATCCGCACATCATGCAAGGACGAAATGTCTGCTGATGAGATTGTGCTGCTGGACCAAATAGTTTCCATGACCTCTTCTGCGGTGATTTGACGTGCCAACGCAAGCCCATCAGCAAATAGCGGGCGGTAAATCCCATCCAACGCAGCGAATAACTTTGCCCAACGCCCTAACTGCCATAAGGGGGGAAAGCGGCGCCTCAATTTACAGGAGGAAAAAGCAGCGCGAAATCAGGCAGGCAAATGACACCAACCTTCAGGACCTCCGCAAATGCGGGGAAACAAAGGGCTGGCCAGAACTTCTCAAGAGGGCGGATGCCGAAGCCTCTTCCGGAAAAATAAGAATGCCGCCCGAGCTGATTGAAAAATTCAGGAAAGAGGGCGTGCTGTTCTTTTCATGCAACGGCGCAAATGGGGGAAAGCAGGAAGGAAAAGTGGCCGTGCTTTTCACGCACCCGCACAATGCGCTGCTTGCGGCGCAAAGCGATGAGGAGCAGAGGCAAATCGCACGGCAAGCCGTCCGTGGCAAGCGGCGCCTTCCATCAAGGGGCCAAATTTCAGTCTTCCAGACATTCGAAGAATCAATGAGGGCAGTGATGCACGCGCACGTTTCCGAGCTCTATGGCAAGGAAAACCTGAAATTCGGGGTGCTCTCCCCCATTGACGACATCAAATTCGAGCTGAGTTTCAGGGGAGGGGAGAAAAGGGAGCTTCTTGATGGGGTACGGGACACTTATGCCAAAATCCTGTCCAATACGGAATTCATGAGAAATTTCCTTGCCGTACAGGGAACTCTTGAATTGGAGGACAACATGCACCTCATTGACACCGGGAACACTCCCGCCCTTGGCTCGGTGGTGTGGGCATCCGGGCGAAGATTCGAGGCAAGGCTGGAAAGCATGAAGCCTGCGATTGCAAAGGCGGAAAGGCGCCTTGCGCTTTTTGAGGGGCACATCTCCTTCCGCCTTGAAAGCAACCCGGAATCAGAGAGGATGCGATCCAACCTTATTGCATTGAAAATGTGGAAGGTGTGGCACGCCCTGCAAGAGCTGAAAATCCAATTCCACGATTGTTATGCCGAGAGGCGCGTCAAATTCCTGCAGGCGCACAAGACGGAATCATACCGGATTCTTGACAATCTGCTTCTCACAAAAGACAAAGCGTGCATTCAAAAATTGCTTGAGCACTGGCATTTCTTCTCCTCCATCGACCTTCTTGGGGTTGTGCACGAATCAAGAAGCCAGAAGCCCGACCTATTGAGGATTTCACGGCATGTGCAGTCAAGCGCCGCAATGCTTGAGCAGGGGGCTATTTTCCGCGGCTATATCGAAGATCCGGCGCTTGGCTCTTTTGTTTCGGGAAAGTCAAAACAGGGGGCGCAACACGCACTGACATGGGACATCGGGCATGTGATGCAATCTCTTCCAGGAATATTCTCCTCAACGGATGAAAAATACGCCATTGTGCCAAAAGTGAAAAACGCCCTAACCGCGCTTTTCGAATTCATTTTCCAGCCCGGCATCGAAATTGCCCGGCAGAAAATGCTCAAAGCACCAACTGGAGAAAAGCATGGCGAGGCGCTATTTGAATTCAGGAATGCTTTTGCCATGCAGCCCAAATACTACATGATGGCAAAAGCCATCGGCAAAGTGCAAATTCTTCTTGGGCAATTCAGGGCGGAAGAGGCGCTTGCAAGATTGCAGAATGGGCGGGCGCGCATGCCTGCAAAGGAAAACGGGGCAATTTGAATTTTCTACTGCTTTTTGAAAACGGCGCAGTCTAGATTTCCACTACTGTTTTTTAGCGATTTTCCCGTATTTCGCATAAGGCTTTGAAGTCGGGCTTTCCAGCCTCTCAAACACAACCTGCGAAATCCTCATGCCCGCATGCAATTTCACAGGGAATGGGGCCAAATTCACAATTTCCAAAACCTGGTGGTTGTCGCTTCCGGCCTGCACCAGTGCGGATGTGACATGCACCGCCAATCCCATGCGCGCATACCTGCTCCTGCCCTCGAGGCTGCCCATAATGCTCGGGGCAAGGGTGATTCTTTCCTTTGTAATGCCAAGGCACATTTCCCCAGGAAAAAGCGTGATTGATGGGGCGGCAATTTCCTCTGTCGCATCCGCAAAGCTTACTTTTGCCAAATCCACCGGAGTTTTTGCCTTTGCATACTTCTTTTTGAATTTCCAGAATTTCCCATCAAGCGTCAAGTCGACAGAGGCGGCGCCAATCTGCCCGTCTTCCAATGGCGGCGTGAAAACAATGCCGCCCCTTGCAATCTCCCTTTTTATGTCCCTGTCGGAAAGCACCATGCCAGGGATTTCCACCAATACGTTTATTTAGCTTGGTCGGCACATTTTTCCGTGATATTATGTTCAACAAGCCAACCGACAGGAAAGCCCACCTAGACCGGGCGCGTACATCCTTGGCGCAGGCCATGGCATCCCCCGACCTGCTTATGGTGCAGACTTCCGCTTCAATCGAGGAGCTGAACAAAATCGCCAACCTCATGTCCGAGCGGCTCACCGAATGGTTCGGCCTCAACTTCCCGGAATTCAAATCCAACGACCCGAAAAAATACGCCCAGGCGGTGCTTGCAATAGACAGGGCAAATCCTGATGAGGCGGCGCTTGCAGTTGCGTTGGGCAATCCGGAATCAGCAAAAGCAGTGCTGGGCAGGGCAAAAGCATCCTCTGGCGTGGCATTTTCCGGCGAAGATTTGACTGCCGTGCGGAAATTCGCAACCACTCTTCTTGAAATCCATGCGCTGCGGGATTCGGTGGAAAAATACGCCGACGCGCTTGCGGTGAAAATCTGCCCCAACCTGTCGCATCTTGCCGGGCCCCAACTGGCTGTCAAGCTTGTGGCAAAGGCCGGCAGCCTCAAGAGGCTTGCATCTTTCCCAGCCTCAACACTACAGGTGATAGGCGCGGAAAAGGCGCTTTTCAAGCACCTGAAAACAGGCTCCAAGCCGCCAAAGCACGGCGTGATATTCCAGCATCCGCTCATTTCCACCTCGCCAAAAAAAATCCGGGGCAAGATTGCGCGGGCGCTTGCGGGCAAGCTTGCAATCGCATCAAAGGCGGATGCAATAACGCACCACTTCATCGCCGAAGCTCTGAAGAAGCAATTCGAGGATAGGGCGAAGATGATAATTGCGGGGCAAGCGCGGCCAAAACCGCAATAGGGTGTGTTTTGCGTGAAGCTGCTAGCCTTGTCTGACATACACGCGGACGAGACCGCCCTTGACCGGCTTCGAACCGTAGCGATGCGCGATGCATATGATGCCGTAATCATCGCAGGCGACATTACCCACAACGGCCCTGTTTCTTTTGCGCAGGAAGTGCTCGAGCTTTTTGATGGCAAGCTTTTCTGCGTGCACGGAAATATGGACGGCCCTGACGTGGTAAGCGCACTTTCTGCATCACCCTCTTTCATCCATGGCAAAAAAGTGAAATTCGGCAGCTGGAACATAGTTGGGCTTGGAGGAAGCAACCCCACGCCATTCCACACGCCATCTGAATATTCCGAGGAGGAAATAGGGCGGGTGCTTGAGGCTGCCAAAGTGGACGAATTCACAATACTCGTCAGCCATCCTCCGCCCCAGGGAATACTTGACAATGTGGGCACCATGAACGTGGGCTCAACAGCCGTGCGCGCGTGCATTGAAAAGCAAAGGCCGATTGTAACAATCTGCGGGCACATCCACGAAGTTGAGGGGCAGAAAATCGCAGGCGACACCCTTGTAGTGAAATTGGGGCCTGCATCTTCGCTTCGCGCGGCTGAAATAAACTTTGGCGATGAAATCGAAGTGAAATTCATCACATTCTGAAAAAAGGTCGTGTCATGGAAGGCAAACCCGCCGTCCGGAAGGCGAAAGCAACGGAAGGCAAATCCGCCATCCGCATAGCAACAGAAAATGATTTTGTGGAAGTGGGCAAGCTCATTTACTCGCTTTTTCCCGAAGCCCGCCCTCTCCACTCCGAAAAAGACGTTTACTTTGTGGCAGAAGAAAAGGGCTCGTTTTGCGGCTTTGTGCATGTGCGGCTGCTTCGCTCCTCCCTTGAGCTTCAGGGGCTTGGCGTGCTTCCCGCCTTTCGCGACAGGGGGCTTGGCAAGGCATTGGTTTCCCATGCGCTCAAATGGGCGGAAAAAACCCATCCTCATTTATCTGTGCATTTGAAAGTGAAGCCAACCAATGCCTCTGCAATTTCACTCTACTTGAAAGAAGGGTTTGTGGTTGGGCAGGACGATGGGGATGCGTTCAAACTGGTGAGGGCAAAGCCTAATTGAAAAACCGTGGGGGGGGGGTTGGGCGGCGTTTCTCTCTCTTTTGAACCAGAAGTCGTTTCTTTCTTTTTTGAACCCTGGGGCCTTTTTTCTTTCTTCGCAAAGAAAGAAAAAAGGGGCCATTGGGGGGACCGTGATTTGAACACGGACAACTAGGTCCCAAACCTAGCAGCATACCAGGTTAGCTCATCCCCCCAGTTAGCGAAATAAATTGTGGCTGGGGGAATTTATAATCTATCAGTTCTGGACAGATACTTTCGTCATCTTGTCCCCGACAACAATTTTCTCGACAACAGGCATGCCGTCAATCACTTTCCCAAATACGGCATACTGCCCGTCCAAAAATGCTGCCTCGCCCTTCACAATGTAAAATTGCGAAGAGGCCGAATCCGGGTCGGATGAGCGGGCCATTGCAAGCGTGCCGTATACGTGCTTCAAATTCGGCTTCACTTCAAGGGGAATTTTGCTTTCCGCCCCTCCGCTGCCATCGCCTTTGGGGTCCCCGCCCTGCACCACGAAATTCGGCACCACCCGGTGGAATGTCAGGCCGTTGTAGAAGCCCCTGTTCACCAATTTGAGGAAATTGCCCGCCGTAATCGGCGCATCATTCTGGTAAATCTCAGCTTTGATTACTCCCTTGCTTGTTTCAATAACCACTACCGGATTTGTGTTTGCAGTTGCCAAGTTTTCCACCTTTGTTTCGTTTTTTTGGATTTGAGCAGGAGTTGCCGGAGCGGATGGAGTTTTTGCCGTATCCGCCGCACTGCCAGAATTTTGGGCAGCAGAAGACTGCGCGCCATTTGGCGCAGGGCTTCCTGCCTGATTATTTTGCGCGCATCCTGCCAGAAGCAGCATGCCTGCTATGAATAGTATTGCCAAATATTTCATAATCCCACCCAAAAATGATGGCGGAACTCATTTTTATAGCTTGTGCGCAGCCTTCTGTTATATGAAAATCGGCAACATCACCATCAATTCATCTCCGGTTCTGGCCCTCGCCCCAATGGCTGGCTACACCGACGTGGCATTCCGCGAGCTTCTGGCGCAGCGCGGCGCTGATTTGCTCTATTCCGAGCTTGCCTCGGCCTCATCAATGGCGCGAAACCGCTGGGGAAAAACAAACCGCCTCATCCGCGCATCTGCCCACGGCATTACCGCCATCCAGCTTTTCACCTCGAACCCTCAGGACATGGAAAAAACCGTGAAGCTCGTGTGCGAACAAATTTCATCCGGAGCATTATTGTCAAAATTCATCGACCTGAATTTGGGCTGCCCCGCCCCGAAAGTGGTGAAAACTGGCGCCGGAAGCGCCCTGCTTAATTCCCCGGCAAAGCTTGCGGAGGTGGTGCGTGCTGCTGTGGGCGCATCAAGCGTGCCAATCACCGCAAAGATGCGCACGGGCTTTCGGGAGGCGAAGGCGGTTGAATTGGCAAAGCTGCTTGAGGCGGAAGGCGTTGCCGCAATCAGCGTGCACGGGCGCACCGCACAGCAGAAATTTTCGGGCAAGGCGGACTGGGGGGAGATAAAAAAAGTGGCGGAAGCCGTGTCAATCCCGGTCATAGGGAACGGGGATGTGCATTGCGCCGAGGATGCGCTGCGCATGTCTGAAACAACCGGATGCGCGGGTGTGATGGCGGGCAGGGCGGCACTGTCAAATCCGCTTATCTTTTCGCAGGTTAGGCAGCTGCAGAAGCATGGCAAATACGCGCCAACAACGCTTGCCGGCCGCAGCGCGTTCCTTGCCGAATATGCAAACCTTGCAAAAAAATACAACGTGAATTTCAACGACGTTAAGGCGGTGGCAATACAGCTTTGCACCGGGGCTGAAGGGGCCAGCCTTGCGCGGGGTGAAATTTCAAAGGCAAAAACAGAAGATGAGCTCAATGCAGCCTATTCGTCATTCGCTCATTCCTTGTCCTCGGATATGAACAAGTAGTTGCATTTTGCGAATTTTTCGTAAATGTGCACCTGCTTCATTATGGAGGGGCTGAAATCAAGAATCCTTTCCGTGCCCGTCCACACCAAAAACCAGCCGACCGGCAGCGTGAGTATGCCAGCCAATTTCGGGAGAATGTCGTTTTGGGCGAATAATGTGACCAGCGTTTCAATAAGCAGCACCCCCACTCCGGCCGCTATGTAAACCATGGCCTTGTTCCTGATGCCCTCCACCTCTTTCTGCACCCTTTTTGCCTCAAGCAAAAAATGCCCGCGCAGCCTCTTTTTTATCACGGTTTCGGCCTTTGGGTCGCGCTCGTATGCGGGAATGAAAAAGCGCACCTCGAAATTGCCCTTGCTGTCCTCCAAATAGCGCCTGGACAGCTCCTTGAGGAAGTCCTCGGACAGCTCCCTCCTCCAATACTGCCTCGGGTCGAAGTCGGAAAATATGTCGTCATAGTTGTCAAGCACTATGGAAATTTCCCGCATAAGGCTTTCGCGCCCCTCATCGAGTGCGAATTCTATCCTCTGTATGTCTTTTTTCTCCATGGGCTATTCTTCAAACGCAATCGTATAAAAACCTCTGCTGCAAATTCACGCCCGCAAAGTGTGGGAGACATGCCAGGACGGCTGAAGAAACTATTGGATAGAGTGATGCATCGCGCCCAGCCGCAGCCAAAAACGCCCGATTCCTCAAATCACAATCCCAGCATTTCAAGACACTCTCCGTTGGCACAAACCCCAATGGGCCGGATACTCATTTCAACTTCCAAGAACAAGATTCACGAAGAACGCGCCCCAATTGAAGATGGGGATTCTTGGGAGGATATTGCTGGGAAAATAGAAAAAATAATCCTCCAGCCGCATGAAAAGCTCGGCACCAAAGCCATTGTGGGTTGGGGGAAGGTTGAAGAAGGGTTGCCATCGGAAGCCAATCAAAAAGAATACGATAAAGACAAGGATTCAAAATATGGGGAAAAGATTTCAAAAGACCCCACAAAAAAGCTTGGCGGTTATGAATGCAAATTTTTTGACACTTTGACCGGAAAATTCGAAAGCTTGCCGGAACTTCTAAATGATAGCAATGATAAGGTCGGTACATCCCTAAGAAATGTACTTGCCAACGGCCGATTCGTGCTTTGCATCGCGTATGTGCAAAAACCTTCCTGTGGCGTGGCCGAGGAAGACAAATCTTTCGCGGAATGGAACCCGCGGCATGTCATTAACGGCCAAGTTCAGGAAGTTTCGAAAATAACCATTGACTTGACAAACCCCGGAAAATTCCGCCTTAACCGGAGCCATTCTTTGGAAATGGAATTTTACAATATCTTCTCCAAACACCTTCCAGTAAAACGTATTAACGGGGTGTTTACGCCACTTGGCTTGCCTGGAAAACATGCGGCAGGGCACCAAATCAAATTGAAAAATAATCTCTTACAGAACTATCAATACGCCCGTCCATTGGCGCCTTGGGAAACCGGCTCGGCTCAATCATTCAGGAAGCACCAATCTGCTAACACTGTTGAATCAAACAAACCCATTTCCCATTACGCAATTTTGGGCGTAATGCAAAATGTCGAACGGATGGAGCGCCCGGAGCAGCTCATGCTTGCGGGAAGATACAGGAATGAGAGAATTGCAAGGGCAAATGAAATTACAATTGACGCTTCCTCTCCCCGCGCAGCGCCATCTGCGGTTGATAACGGATTTTCAATGCCCTCCATCTATGAACTGCCTGCAACTCCCGCTATGGTCAAGGCAACTTTATCGGGAAGTAATTTTACGCCTGACGCAGGCAGAATTCAGCAAAGCAGCAAAAAAATTCCTGCAACCAACGGTTCAGGGGGCGCAGCGGCATTCCGCGCCAACAATTTTGCCGAAACTCCTGGCAGCCATCAAAAAATATCCGGAAACGACTGGAAAACGGATGCTCCGGTCAATAACAAGGGCGAAGAAGGCGGCAATTCATCGGATGGGGGCGGCATGAGAAACCAAGGCAAAACCGTGCCGTTCAAGTCACAATTTTCAGCAGGGGAAAGTTCGATGCCGCAGCAACGAAATGAAAGCAAAAATGCGGCAGCAACTGGTGCATCCGACATGCAGAATGAATCCAGAACTGCAAATGCAAACGGCGCAACAGGAATGCAGAATGAAGCCAGAAATGCGATGGCATATGGTGCAAACGGCATGAGGAATGAAACTTTCAGCATTTCCGGTATCAACAATGCAAACGGAATGGCTTCCGCCGCTGTGCCGGCAGGCTTCCATAATGCAAACGCAACAGTTTCAGCCACTCTGACGGCAAAACCCATGATTGCAAACGGCAATTCATTCTTCGAATACAAAAATCACGCGCCAAACTCAATGCAGCCAAATGTGCCTGCAATCCAATCCAATATCAACATGGCAATGGCAAGTTCTAATCATTCCCCACGCGTCATGTCAATCCAATCGCAGGGCGCCAGCAACGCAATCCAAATGCACAATGGCTCCAATGCCATCAAAATGCAAACCAGCCCGCAGCAAACTCCGGTTTCAATTTCGCATGCACCCAGTCAACAAATCCATCAAGGGCAACCATCGGCTTCTATAAAATTGCAAAACGGGCAAATGCCCGCCGCAGAAGCGATTCTTCCGGAGGTTCAAGTTCAAATTGCCCAAGCACAAGGCAGTCATTCCGCATTAATCGAAGCCGGGGTGCAAATGCATGAAATGGCGCAGCCGATGCATTCAGGTCCGCAATCGCATTCACCAGCGCCGCCAATCCGCGCATCAACAACACAAATCCAACTCCGCGCCTCTTCGAATCGAAATGCCGTGGTTCCAACTTTGGTTGCAAACATGCGCATCCGGGCACCGGGCAAACTGAAAAACAAGCAAAAGAAAATTGCACTGCCATCAGCACAGCATTCGGAATCTTCCCTTTCAATGAAAAGCCAGTCCGACCAAGTCGAAAAAATCAAAATTCCGGAAGCCTCGCAATATCCAAGCATCAAAGTACAAGCAAAAGCGCAGCAGTCAGTGCAAATGCGCCAATCTAATCCAGCCAAGCATGAAGTTGTGCCCGTAGCTGTCTCCGCAACCCGTCTCAAGGCCGTAATTCCGCAAAAGGGAAAAATAAACGGTCTTATTCTTGACCTAGATGGCGTGCTCGTGAATTCCGAGCCTTTGCATTTCAAGGTTTTCCAGGAAGTTGTGGCGCCATTTGGCATCAAAATCGACCGCAATTACTATTACTCTAATTACATCGGCAGGGGCGCAAAATACATATTCGAGGACCTTCTTGCCAAGCACGGCATCGATGCGCCGGTTGAGCCGTTGATGGAAAAACACATCCAGCTTGTGGTGGCGCACGTGAGAAAAGGCGGGCTTTCCCCAATGCCCGGGGCTAAAAATCTTGTGCAGCTTGCAAATGCAAAAGGCGTGGAGGCAATCGTGGCATCGGGCAGCCCGCGCAAGGTAGTGGAAAGCGAGCTTGCTGCAGTTGGGCTGGGCGCATTGCCATCCGTCACTTTCAACGACGTCAAGCACAAGAAGCCGCACCCAGAAGTCTTTCTGAAAGCCGCGGAAAGGATAAGCCAGGCGCCTTCCTCATGCCTCGTGGTCGAGGATTCCCCCTCCGGCGCGCTTGCCGCCCTTAATGCAAGGATGCCCTGCCTGCTCGTATCAAAGAATGCCCCTGCAAGCGCAAAAGCCATCGCATCAAAAACATCAGAATCACTTTCATCAAAAACTCTCCTTGCCTGGCTGCTCGGCCTATTTGCAAAGGGGAAAAAAAGCAGAAAGCCCTGGCAGTATGCGCCTCCAACCGGCACAAAGGCAAGTGAAAAAGGCAAAAAGAAAAAGTAGTTGCGCATTTTTCCCATGTCCGAATGCTTTTTGAATGTTTTTGTCAATTATTATTTTTACTTGGAATTTCCAAAATGCGCCCGGTAACTACCGGGCTTACGCCAACCGCTTCGCGGTTGGCTGTTCCAAGGCGCACAAAGTTTGCGCACAAACTTTGTGCTTGCGACCAGGTGATTCATTATGCCAGCTCCGATAATACCAGACGGATTGAACCCGAACAAGCTCTCAGGCACGCAGGTGCATTCGCACTTGCGCTCCCTGGGCATTTCCGAATTGGACGCCTCCCTGATTTCAGACTGCATCAACGTGCACAAGTCATGCTCGTGGCAAAACAACGACGAAGTTACCGACAGCGCCGTGTCATCTGCAAGGAAATTCATAATCGAGAACAAGCTTGGGGTGGATGTGAAAATGTCGCCCGCAAGGTTCGGAAAATACATCTGGGAAGTCACATTGGTGAAAAACTAATTTCCCCCCTCTTTCTCAAGCTCCCTTAGCGTGCCGCGCAGCACTCCCAGCATGCACTTCACTTCGATGTCGCTTGGCACTGCCCTGCCTATCACGGTCTTGAATGCAAGCTTTGTTTTTTCAATGTTCCGGATTTGCGGGCCCCTCCTTTCAACAAGCCTTTGCATTGTTTCCCCAAGCGCCCTCATTTCGCCGGCAGAGCTGTTTTTCCTCGTGTGCGGCGCCTCCTTCCCATCAAGGCAAAGCGCATAAAGCATCACGGCTACGGCGTGCGATAAGTTCATGACCGGGTAATGAAGCGATGTTGGTATTATGCAAAGAATATCGCACTGCTGCAGCTCCTGTGCATTAAGGCCTATTCCCTCCCGTCCAAAAAGAACAGCAACTTCGGCATTGTTTTTTTTCAGGCGCAACGAAAGCTCGGATGGGCTTATCGGGTTGCGCAGCAATTTTTTGTGGCGCCGAAGCACCCCGGTTGTGCCGACAACCATCCTGCATCCCTTTGTTGCCTCCCCAACCGACTTGCATATCTTGGCCCCAAGGAGGATTTTCCCGGCGTGTTTTGCGTGCATTCTTGCCGTGAACCCAAGTTCGCACTTGGGGTTGACAATGTAAAGTCGTTTTTGGTTGAAATTTGCCAAAAGCCGCGCAATTGCCCCCACGTTAATCTCGTATTCCGGCTCCACCAAAACAATTCTTATCCGCATTCTCACACCTTTCTTACGCCTCTTCGACGGCCGCCCGCACCATGCCTTTTTCAGCTTCCATTCCGGCAATTTTGGCTCTGCAAGAGGCCGCATTTGGCATTATCGCACCTTTTTCAGCTTCCACAATTGCAGCTGCTCGAAAAACAGGCCATAGGTTGCGCATACCTCGAAGGAAAATCCAGATTTCTTTGCTATTTCCGCCTGTTTTTCCAGATTCTGCGCCGTGCTTGCAACCACGAGTACGGAGCCGCCGGGCGCAAGGTACGCCCCCGCCAGCCTGAGGAATTTTCCAGTAGTTGTTATGCCCTCTTTCCCCCCATCCAGCGCAAAATTCAGTTTTCCATTCACCTTTTCCGATGAATCCGTGGGCAGGTAAGGCGGGTTGAAAAGTATGAAGTCGAATTTTCCGATTTTTTTGGGCAGCGCGCCGAACAAATCCCCCCTGTAAAATTTGATTTTCGCATTGTGCTTGCGCGCATTTGCCCTCGCGCATTTAATCGCGCTTGATGAGATGTCCGTTGCAACAACTTCCCGCACTTCCAGCTTGCTTGCGCACGCAAGGGCGGCAATGCCGCAGCCTGTCCCGATTTCGAGCACCCTGCCATAGGCGTATTTGCATGCCTCCTGCGCAAGCAGCTCGGAATCCTCGGCCGGCAGGTAAACGCCGCGCAGGGAGGTAAGCTCAAGTGTTTGCCAGAAATGGGCCGAATCCCGTTCCATATGCCGAATTTGCAGGTAGGTAATTAAAAACCGCAATCCCCCCTTGAAATTATGCTGGGGGCAAAAGGGCAAATATCCGCGGAATTCTCATCCGTGCTGGCAATCCAGCTTCTAATCATTGCCCTGCTCATGGTGATTTTCGCAGGCATTATGGCGCAAATAGGCCTTCGCTCGGAATATGTGACAGCCCGCGATTCTGCCTCCTTGGTTTCCGATACTGCCAAAGTTGTGTGGAACGAAGGGGCGGGCTCGATGAAGAGGGTGAGGCTGTCTATCCCGGGAAATTCCATGCTTAGCCGCTCCTATATTGAAAACAATACCATCGACATTTACCTGAGGTCATTCGGGGACATAAGCTTTGCAGTGCCTTTCCCGATTTCAGGAAATTGGCCATCCAACCCAGGCGACACGGATGTTGAAATAATAAACACCGGCAGCCAAGTCGTGGTGCGCCCTGCAATTTATATCGAGGCAAACCTTAGCGTGGTTTACACGGCTTTAAACAAATCCGACGTAGGGTGGAGCAACACATCGATTCGGCTGTCAAACTCGATGAACACCACCTACAATGCCACTGCAGGCTCAAATCCGTGCATGGGCGCAACAATAACCTGCATAATCTCCCCGACATCCGTGCAGCAAATCACCCCGGGCGGCTACAAGGATTTCAGCGTGTTCGTGAACGGAAGCTCATCGGCAAATGGCTTATATGCGGGGTTTGTCAATTTCACCCTTGTCCCGAATGTAACCGGGTACCCGAATGGCACCAACATAATTCCGATAACCGCAAGAGTGTTCAGTTGATGGCATGAAAATAACCTCCGCTACAATACTTGGCAATCCGAAAAAGCCGCAGACGCGGAGGCTCAAGGCGGAAGTTGCCCTTTTCCTGAAAATGCATGGGGTGAAAATAGTGAGCGCCTCGGATGCCATGTCAGGCAGTGATGGGCACGGGCACATCCTGATAACCATTGGCGGGGACGGCACAATCCTCTTCAACAAAAACCGCATCCACCTGCCGGTCTTTGCAATTGGCTCTGAAAGCTCGTTCCTCTGCCAGGCAATTGCGCAGGATTGGAGGAAAAAACTCATGCCCATCCTCCAGCATGGCTACTCAATCGAATTCCGCACCATGCTCTCCGGCAAATTGGACGGGCACATCCTGCCGGATGCTCTCAATGAATTTGTGATTCGCAGCCGGGAGCACCGCGTGATACGGCTGCACCTGAAATGCGGCGGCAAAACCAGAACATTCAGGGCCGATGGGCTAATTTTCTCAACAGCAACAGGAAGCAGGGCGTATGCCTATTCCGCAGGCGGAAGGGAAATGCCCCCCCTGTCAAAAAGTTACCAAATCGTGCCTATCGCCCCCTTCAGGCGGGAATTTTCCCCCCTCACGCTTTCCCCATCCACCCACTGCACCGTGGAAATCGAGCCGCGCTGCCGCGCCGACGCTGTTTCAGACGGGCAGTTCCTTTATCCGATAACAAAGCCGTGCAGGCTGCAAGTATTTGTGTCGAAAAACAGGATGGGATTTGTCAAGGCTGCCAAACATTAGGCGCAAGCAGAGGGCGTTATCGTTGCAAGTTTGCTTACCCCAGTAAGTTACTTGCGCCCCCGTAAGTAATTTAACTTGTACGTCGCAATCATTTTGTCAATTACACTTTACAAATTACAAGCATATTGTCAATCATATTTAACAAAATGTCAGTACAGGAATCCAGCCAGATAAAGCGGTATCTCTTTTTCCTCCAAAGTTATTCCGTCCTTGAAAATGAAATCCGGGTTCTGCCTGAAATTCTTCCCTGCCCCCCCGATTTCAACCCTTTTGCCGTTAAACAGGAAGTCGGGCGTTTTCTCCCCCCTTCCCCCGGAAAGATAGCACAGCCCGTCCGCATGCGATGCAAAAAATTCCTCCCTCTGCGCTCCGGCATCTGGCTGCATCATGGAAAGCCTGCACAGGTGGCTCCTGAACGGGAATGCCAAAAACAGCTTCGGCTCCTTGCGCACCACCGCCTTTCCGCATGGCATTATCCTGTTGACAAGCCCTATTTTCACCAAATCGCCTATTACCTGTATCACCGTCGGCTTGGAAAGGGCGGTAACCGATGCAACCGAGGAATAGCTTGTTTCGCCCGGGGGCGAGAGGGCGATTTTGCGCAATATCGAGTAAACCCCTTCCGATATCCTTGCATCGACCGCCCGCAGGTGCGCCAAATCAACAGTTATTATCCTCTCCAGCGTGGTTTCAAGCGAGCGGTAAAAATACGCCGTGTCAACACTTGGGCAAAGAGGCCCTCCAAGGGAATAATACTCGCCCATCTGCGCTTCGAGCCCGGAGGTTTTTGAAATAAGCGCCCTTCTTTTTTTTGCGTCAAACAGCTCATCCGCGCCAAATGCCGCCTGCGCGGCAATCCCCTTTTTAATCGCAAGGTATTCCCTAAACGATGATGGCTTCAGGCGGAAAATCAGCGCCCGCCTTGACAGGTCCGCCCCCTTCCCGACCTCTATTGCGGATGAGCCTGAAAAGAAAACCCTCATCCCACCCTCGTCATAAAGCGTCTTCAGGTCCTGCTTCCAATCCGGCTTGAAATGCACCTCGTCAATGAAAAGGCTTTCATAGCCTTTCGCCTTTGCCATCCTTGCAACATCATAAATCCCATCTCCCCTTAAATTTGCGGCATCCGATGAAAAGTAAAGCGATTTTGGCATCTGCCTTGCCAATTGCAGCATCATCACGGTCTTCCCGATGCCGCGCAATCCGGCTATCCCGGCAAAATACTCCTTCGGGGTGTTCCTCACCTCGCCAAAAAGGTATCTTTTATGGGGGTAATTTGCCGCCTCGGCTATTTTCGCCTCGCTGTTAAGCACCACCTGGGCAAATACCTGGCTGTCCATGGCTCATTTTCCACCTGAAAATTAATAAATATATGCATTTTGTAAACTATGCTTTACAAATTGTACGTATTTTGTAAGGAGTAATTGACAAAATGCAGACTTTCTTGCCATATTTGGTTTGAGCCTAAGCATGGTTAGGGTTGATTCAAATTAGCTGCACTTGCCAACCAACGTCTTTGCGCCGACTTCAGTTTTTTGTTCGGATGAGTTTATTCCAGAATAAGTGAAGTTCACCCTATACTCGTACGTGCCGCCGGGAACGCAGGGAGAAAGATTCGTGATGCTGATGGTCTTCTTCTCGCTGGGCGAGAAGTCTGGTGACAAAGGCGTCACGCCCACTGTTGAGCCCTGCCAGGACACGTTAATAGTGTCAATTGACATAGAGTCCGCCTCGACGTTCTGCACCACGAACTTAAGATTGGAACCAGATTGCGTGTGCTCAAGGATTGCAAATGGTTTTACTTCTTCGCGCCAGTAAATTTGTGATTGTATCGTTTTTGGATCATATCCATAATCACACCCCCCTGGAAAATAGCCGGTTCCGGTAGATGTTCCAAGAACTAATACGATGATAACAACGATTGAAACTGCAATCCATATTTTTGAATAGTGTTTGTGTATGTATGAAACAATCAATGCCCCGCCTACTAAAATGGCAACAATTTTTAGGATGTTCAATGGCCAAATGCAATCAAGTATGGTGCCAAATATCTGTCCTGCAAAGAATGAAACTGGCACTAGGATGATGCACACAAGCAATGCCTTAAGCCATTCTGGAATAACCACGAAATAAGAAAGAAATGAAAAAATTAAAAGACGACCAGTTCAGATGAACAGCGGCGCAAGCACCAGCGTTATCGTTGCCAGCATCTTGATTAGCACGTGCAACGAAGGCCCTGCGGTGTCCTTGAAGGGGTCGCCGACCGTGTCGCCAACGACTGCAGCCTTGTGCGCATCCGAACCTTTTCCTCCAAGCGCGCCTGTTTCAATGTATTTTTTCGCATTGTCCCATGCGCCTCCTGAGTTGTTTAGCACCGTAGCCATGAGCACACCCGTAATCGTGCCGACCATGAGGAATGCCGCCATCGCCTCATACTTGAGCAAGAAGCCCACAAGTATTGGGAACAAAATGGCAACCGCCCCGGGCAGCACCATGTTCTTCAATGCGCCTTTCGTTGTCAAATCCACGCACGATGCGTAGTCCGGCTTCACCGTGCCTGCAAGTATCCCCTTGTTCTTGAACTGCCTGCGCACATCCTGTATGATGTACTGCGCGGTGTCACCCACCGCCCGAATCGCAAGCGATGAGAACAGGAACACCAGCATTGCCCCAAGCATGGCGCCGATGAACACTTCCACGCTGGCTATGTTCACAATAGTGAACTTCCACACGCCTGTCGGGTCCTTGAGGATGGAAACCTCGTCCATGTACGCGGAAAACAGCAGGAATGCCGCCAGCGCCGCAGAGCCTATCGCGTATCCTTTTGTCAGCGCCTTTGTGGTGTTGCCAACCGCATCCAGCCTTTCAGCCTTCTCCCTCACATGCTTTGGCGAGCCTGACATTTCCACAATGCCGCCTGCATTGTCTGTAATGGGCCCGAACGTGTCCATTGCCAATATGTAAGCGGCCGTTGCCAGCATGCCCATCGTCGCAATGGCGGTGCCATACAATCCTCCGTTTGGCACTCCGGAATTCGAGCCGAGCCAGAAAGCCGCGAACAGCGCAATGCAAATGGCAATTGCCACCGCTCCGGTGTTTTCAAGCCCGACTGCAAATCCCGCAATGATGTTTGTCGCAGGCCCTGTCTTGGATGCCTCCGCAATGCTCTTTACAGGCCTGTATTTGTATTCGGTATAGTATTGGGTGATGTACACAAACACTACGGAAAGCAGCAATCCCACCATGCCGGCTGCAAAGAAGTACAAATTGTTGCCAAGCAGCCACCATACTGAAATATAGAGGAAAATCGCAGCCAGTATCGATGTGACATAATACCCGCGATTCAATGCCTTCATCGGGTCTTCCGTCTCGCTTGCCTTAATGGAGAATATCCCAACTACCGACGCAATTATCCCGAATGCCCTGGCAACAAGTGGGAACATAATCCCGGCAATGCCAAAGGTCGGATAAAGCGCAACTCCAAGAATCATCGCCCCGATGTTTTCAGCCGCAGTCGACTCAAACAAATCAGCGCCGCGCCCTGCGCAGTCGCCAACATTGTCACCGACCAAATCCGCAATTACGGCAGGATTGCGCGGGTCGTCTTCTGGAATTCCGGCCTCGACTTTGCCCACCAGGTCGGCTCCAACATCTGCCGCTTTAGTATATATGCCGCCTCCAAGCTGTGCAAATAGTGCCACAAACGATGCCCCAAAGCCGAATCCAACTATTTGGAACGGCGTTGTCTTTGGGTCATTGCCAAGGAGAATGAATGTCAATGACACGCCCATGAGCGACATTGCCACAATAAGCAGCCCGGATACGGCTCCGCCCCTCATCGCAATAGTTATTGCGTGGGAGACGGATTTGTCCACCGCAGCCGCAGTCCTCAAGTTAGCCCGCACTGCAATCCACATGCCTATTACTCCTGCAATCGCAGAGCATGCCGCGCCCACAATGAATGAGAATGCGGTTTTCCATGCCACATCGCTTTTGCCTGCAAACACGCCATATGCGACATAAATCACAATCGCAGCCACAATGGACAGCATGGCAATTGTGGAATACTGCCGTTTAATGAAGGCTTCCGCCCCTTCCCTAATCGCTTCTGCGATTTCCTGCATTTTAGCATTGCCCTTGCCCTGCTGCAGCACGTAGCGCGCAAAATACAGCGCCACCGCAACCCCGAACAGGCTGATGACGAACACCAGCATCAGGGGCTCTATACCAAATAGCAATGGAATTGTCTCCATAGAAACTTCTACCTCCCAATCTAAGCATTTAACCGTCGTATTTGGCTAAATGGGATTTTAAAGGTTTGCTGGCGTTTTCGCCCCTATACAAACCCTATTTTATTCCCGTCAAGAAGCGTGATGCTGCGGATTTTCTTCTCCCTTAGCCTTTTGCGCAGCACATAGTCATTAGTGGCGACAACGCACCCCTCATTCTGCAATGCCGTTGTGATTATAGCCCCGTCCGCCCTCCCTTTTTCGGAAGACAATGAAATGAAGGGCGGCATCCCTTCCTTCTTCCCTATTTTGCTTTCAATCACGCGCAACGCCCCCCTTGCGGCAACGGCCCTCTTGTTTTTCATCCTTGTCATGTATTTCAATTCATCCAAAACAGCCTGGGGCACAATTACTTCGTATGGCTCCTCAAGCAGCCGGTCAAGCTGCGCAAACAGGTCTATCTTCCTCTCAAAAGGAAGGAGCCAAAAATTGGTGTCAATTATTATTTTTCTCATTTTTTCCGCCTTCAGATGAGCATCGCCCTTCTCATCCATTCATTTTCCCCCGTCTTGCGTATGCCAGCGAAACCCACATTGCAGCGCCTGCCACTGCAAACGGAAGCGGGCATGGCGGAACCTGCGGGATGGGCGGCATTGTGCTGTTTTGCCCCGCCTGTGCAGGCGGCTGCGCCGGCGCTGTTGTATTTCTGGGAATTGGAGGCGGATTTTGCACCACTGTTTCGTTTTCCCTCTCAATTCCAATCATTGCGGCAGCCACCGCCTCAAGCGCCGAGGATTCCGCCTGCTTTGCCTGCGAAGACAGGCCGTCAAGGGCGGTTGCCTTCGGCTTCCCGGCAAGCTGCCCTTCCACCAGCTGCACAGCGGCCAATGCCGAATCGCTTTGCGCACTCCTGCCCATGTTTTTCAAAGTGCCGGCGGCTTTCCTTGCATTCGCAAGCCGCATCCCGGTCAGGTTGAGCAGCTTGAAATCGGAATCAATCCGGGCATTTATTTCATCCGCCTTCACGATAAGGGTGTCTTCGGCACTTAGCGCCGCCCTGTATCTGCCCGCATTCCCGGCAAAAGCCGCGTTTTTTGCGGCGGCATCAAGCGAGGCGTATTTCGAATTCAGCCCGACGTCATCTGCGAAAGTGCGGTTCCACGCGCCGAGCCTTTGGGAAATGGAAAGCAGCCTGCCGTCCATCCCCCTTTCCATCCTCAGGAATTCCGATGCGCGCGTATTCACATAATCAAGCCACGCGCGCGTGCGCAATAGGATGTTGTGCGCCCGCGAATCAAGTGTCGAGAGGGAAGAAAGCGTTGTTCCGATGCCCTTCCACCTGCCTTCCGATTTCAGCAAATCCTGGTATGGCCACACAACTTGCGGGCAATACCTGTCAATCCCATACACTCCCGGGCGCATAAGGTCGTTTGCGTCAAGCTCCTGCATTTTGGTGTATGCCGCGCGGATTTTCAATGACACGTCCACGGCAAACTGCTGGCTTTCCGCAGGCGAATTTGCCATCGCAGACAGTTCGGAGAGAAGCGTGTTTATTTCCTCTTTTTTCACATACCAGTCGCGCATGTTCTGCCAGAAGCCGTCCGCCTGTACCATTATCTGCGCCTGGGGGGAGGACTGCGCGGCAACATTGCACGTGTCCCTGTCAACGCATGGCTGGTTTTCGGTGCCTGTGTAAAGCGCGCATTGCGCCTCGGGCGCCTGCTTTGCTGCGCGGGTTTGCGCCACAACAGATTTAAGCTCAATTTTTGCCCCGGCCGAATTAGCCTGCTTTTTCAGCCCGTCCTGCAAAATCGCAAGAATGGCATCCTCGTTCTCAATTGCCTTTGGAGACCAGCTGCCTATCATGAGGGTTTCCTGCCCGTCAATCGGAATGATGTATGCAAAAGAGCCGTTTTGCAGGGGCATCTGCACGGCATTGGTGATTACCATGCCCGGCTCAAGGTATTCCTGCACGGCCTGCTGCAAAACGTCGGCATACGATAAGCTTGCGGCAAGGAGCAGCAGTAATGCCAATTTCATGATGGGGGATTGGCAATCATTCATTAAATACTTCCCCTTTTCCAATATTTCCATGCCGCAAATCGAATTCGACCTGGAAAAGGGCCCAAGGAACAGGCTGTCCGGGCTTTACGCCCAAATCAAGGAGCTCAAGGCGCGCAAAGGCACAATAGAAAAAGAGATCGAAAGGACAAAGTCGGAAATCGCCTCCTTTTCCCCGGCCCCGCCCCATCGGCAAAAGGCTTCCTCCCAAAAAAAGAAAAAAACAAAATGGCATGAGGGATACCTGCATTTCACAACATCGTCGGGAAACCTCGTTGTGGCAGGCCGGAATGCAAAGCAGAATGACGAGCTTGTTGCAAAGCATCTTACGGAAAACGACCTGTTTTTCCATGCGGACATACAGGGCGCGCCAGCAACAATACTTGCGGGCGGCAAAAAAGCGCTTGAGGCTGCCAAGTCAGGGGACGGGCCCGCGTCCCTTTCATTGAAGGAAACCGCCCAATGGGCCGCGTCTTATTCATCCGCATGGAAAACCGGCGCATCATCCGTGGATGTGTACGCCCTGTTTTCCCATCAAGTGTCAAAGCATGCGCCGGAGGGCGGAAGCGTAGGCAAAGGCGCCTTCGCACTCACTGGCGAGCGGGAATGGTTCCGCGCCACGCCCCTCGGGCTTAAGATAGGCGTGGAAAACGGCGCGCCATGCGCCCTTCCTGCCATCCACCCAAAACAGCTTGCAAAGCAGGCGCTGCTATTTGTTGGAAAAAGTGAAAAACAGGAGGCGTCAAAGGAATTGTCCTCCCATCTGTCATTCCCCATGGAGGAAATCGCCCCATGGCTGCCATCTGGCAAATTCTCAATAAAAAAGTGATGAAATGAATGCCGAGCACAAAGGCGCAATGCCTGCCAAATTTAATTTCAAGCCGATTGCCGACGGCATTGAAGGGGCATATTTTCTGCGCGACGATTCCCGCATAACCTCCAACATCTACCTTTTCGAGCACGAGGGCAAAAAGCTGATAGTGGACGCAGGCGACGGGCGCGACATCCTCCCCTTCACCCCGGACATCTGCTTCCTGACCCATGGGCACTTCGACCATGTGGGCGGGGTAAAAACCGGGTGGAAGGAAGTATTCATACACCCGTCCGAAACCATCACCTCAAAATTTGCTGTCATCCCAGTCAATGCGCATCCCCTTCCATCCACCTCCTTCGACTTCGGCAAATTCCATTTCGAAATCATCCACACGCCCGGGCACACCCCCGGCAGCATGTGCCTTTTTGAGACGAACAATTCCATTCTAGTTTCCGGGGACACGCTTTTTGCGGGCGGAGGCTTCGGGCGCACGGATTTGGGGGGGGAAGGGGCAGAGGAGAAGATGCAGGAAAGCCTTGAAATCCTCTCGCGCCTTGATTGGAAAATACTCTGCCCCGGGCACGGGGAATTGGAATTTAAATGAAGAATGGCAATTGCCGCATGGCGTTCATATGAAACGGAAAAATTCCCCTGCAAACAAGCATTCCGGGCACCCCATCCTGCAAAACAAGGTGCTGCTTTTCCTGCTGGCTTTCGTTCTTCTTGGGACTGGCGCGATAGTGGGGTATGGGGCTATTCCTGCTTCGGTTTGGAAAAGCATGGACATAAGCGGCGGCTACATCTGGCTGCCTGATTTGGTTGCCAATTATTTCAATGGGAAAGACATCAGCCTTCATTTTTACCTCGCATCCGGCGAAGTGCTTGACGTGTGCGGGAAGGTATATCCTGCAGGCGCAACTATCCCCCGCTTCAATCTTGCAGCCCCCCGCCCATCCATAACAGAGCTTGACTGGAAAATATGCGACAAGCCGGATTATGACGTGTCAATGTCCGACCTGAACGCGGTATCGCTTGCCACCTCCCTCACCCCAATCCGCACATTCGCAAGCCTGATGGACAAGGGCGAAATAAAGGTGAATCCACATGGGGAAGAAAACGCAATCCGCTTCCAATACGCCTACAACGAATTCCGCCAAATGGACGGGCAGGAAGTTCCAGCCGATATTCGGGAGATTTTTCAGAAGTATCTGCCGAATTCCAATCCAGCCAATTCAAGCTGATTCCATCTGCCTTCTGGGCTCTGTAGAAAACCTCTTTTGCAGCAATCAACTGCGGCGCACCGCAGTTGGTGCACCGGCAGCGTGTCGACGCTGCCGATTGCAGCGCGGCGGG
>ORJL011872461.1_pt1 | contig 33970 bp, 29 predicted proteins | sample 1779941 | NCBI WGS metagenome assembly ORJL01 (sample SAMEA104232317, study PRJEB22302) | groundwater metagenome | biome: forest; feature: aquifer; material: groundwater | place: USA | collected 2011-08-07 | depth 5.8 m | reverse complement strand
GGTGCCGGTGCAGGTGCAGGAGCAGGGGCCGGTGCCGGTGCAGGTGCAGGTGCCGGCGCAGGTGCCGGTGCCGGTGCAGGTGCAGGTGTCGGAGCCGGAGCAGCTGCCGGTGCCGGTGCCGGTGCCGGGGCAGGCGCAGGTGCCGGTGCAGGTGCAGGTGCCGGAGCAGGTGCAGGTGCAGGTGCAGGTGCCGGGGCAGGTGCAGCAGCAACAACCGGCAGCGCTTTAACCGTGAGCGTAGGATCTAACGGCTCTTTGACTCTCATGATTCCCCACAGTCCGGCCTCCAGGAACGGAGCGCGGCCATCACGGAAGAGGAAGTCGCCCGTCGCTCCCAATTTCGTACCCGACCCAAAATCGGCGTCGAGCACCATGTCAACGGTGGACATCGGGCCAAAGGCGCGGGAGTTTACGGCACCACCGTTGAATCGGCTCGCCTCGAATGGGAATCGGTAACCGTCGAGCTTGATGACATGGACTTGCTGCCCGTAGCCCTGTCCGACGTGCACCCGCACCGGGTCTCCTACAATGCATTCGAACAGGTTGAAGGGATCGCCGTGGGCAGCATCTGTTTTCAGCACGTTGGCGATCGAAGGGTCTTTGGCCATTCGCTCTCTGAAAGGCTCGGCATGGTAGTTGATGCCGCGAACGCCGGTGACATCCCTGGTGTAAGGCATGACATCGCGGTTCATGATGTGATCGTCTTCGTGGAAGAGAAGGGCGACGTCACGGAAGTTGCCGCCGGGGGTCGCGCTGTGTACGTCGACGATTACGCCCGAACTCACTTCTTCTCCGGTTTTAGGATCGAAGAAGCTGGAGCCGGCTGGTTCCACGATGAACATTCCGTAGAGACCCTTGGCTGCCCCGTTAGCCGGGTCACCCATATCATTGATGACGAAGGAGCGCGGCACTTCGAACCGGGGATCCAGGACAAACCACTGGGTAACGGTCTGTCCGGTGGCCACGGTAGAGTCGTTATTGAAGCCGAACGCGCTGCCCAGGGATTCAGCATCCTTGATCAGTTCGGGTACCGAGAATGCAGCGCGGACGCCCGGGATCTTGTTGGTGAAATTGACCTTAACGATTTCGCCCACGTTGGCGCGCAGCACCAGCGGTACTGTCGGTTTGGTACCTGCCAGCACCGCGGCCTCATCCTCGGCCAGGACGAACATGCGGCCGGGGTTGATGTTGAGCGAGGATGAGAGAAGGATCGGCTTCTGGATCGCCTCGACATTGAACGTGCGCACTGGCATGTCCGGCGGGAGCGTGTAGCCGTTCTTGGCCAGCTTGGCAGCCAGACCAGCCAAATCAGATGGCTCCGTGGCGGCGGGCGGGCGGCCCCCGGTTACCGTATTGACGGGGAAGCTGTTGCCGACCGGCGGTGTCGCCCGGATTTGCTTCAGGTCCGGCTGGACCTTATCCATGACGCGCAGGAGACCCCAGGCGCCGTCCTTCATTTTTTCGTCTGGAGCTTGCATGTAGACATAGTCGCCTGCCTGCCTGCCCACACTGCCCGCCGTGAAGATGAGGTCGAAACGCTCTGCAACGGTGGTGTTGATGGCGCTCTTAGGCGCCTCCATCGGGTCATAGCGGTCCACGCGGAAGCGGTGGCCCGCCAGGAAGAAGGTAGTGGCGTCATGGCCGGAGCTGTTGAGCAGCCGGATAACGGCCAGGTCGCCGACGTACGCCTTCAGCAACGGCGTCTCCGGGTCGCCGTGTCGCACCGAGGAGAACACCAGAGACGGGTCCGGGTCAACACCCAGGCGTCTGTTGATAGGCTCCTGTTTCATGTTGAAGCCACCCGCGTCGCCACCCCCGTTCTGGCTCGTTATGCCGTTAACTGCCGCCATCTCGTGCAGGACGAACTCGCGGAAGTTCTGTGCGGGAACGCCTGGAACCAGCGATTTATCGGTCATTATGTCGACAATGGTGCCGGAGCGGACCGGCTCGTGGGTCGTCGGGTTGAGCCACTGTGCACCCTGAGGCTCGATGACGATGGAACCGGTCAGGCCGATACCGAAACCGATCAGGCTGAACACATGGTTATGGAAGTAGGTAGTGCTCTCCTCAACGTCGGCATACCACTGCTCCCGCATGAACTCGGTGCCGGTAAACTGCCCGACCATATGGTTGTTGAGAAGAGGGCGGTCCAGCGTCAGCACGTTGCCGTTCTTGGCCGTGATCTGGGCCATTTCAAAGCCACCGTTGCGGTTTAGCGTGCCGCTGGGGTTGGCCGCGCTGGGATCGCCATTGCGGCGCGGGGTACCGAAGCCGATGCCGATGAAGGCATTGACCTGCAGCGTGGCGGCACTATCGACCGTAATGGTATTGGTGCCCGCGGCGGCCGCGGCCGTAAGCTTGATGCCGGCTTTCAGCGGACCCTCTTCCAGATAGGAGCGGACGCTCTGTTCATAGGAGAAGCCGCTGATAACGCCGTCGGACGACTGGGTGTCAAACTGTACGAAATGTATATGGATGTTGGCCTTGGACATCGAGGGGAAGACCTTGGAAGCATCGGTGATTTCATTGTATTGGAAGACGTCGACGCCATCGCCCACGTTGCCACGGATGGTTAGCTGCTCCTGCTTCTTGGTACCAGCCAGAATGGCATCCTTGTCTTCGTCCAGCATCAGCAGGGCCATGGCAGGATTGACTACGTTGAACTTCTGGTTGATGGTTATGGGCAGGGATTTCGTTACAATCGTATATTCAATGCGCCGTGTAGCGTCAGCCGGGATGAGAGAGTCGGGATGATCGGTATCGAGCACCGGCGTCCCGGGGTCTCCCGTCACAAGGGTTCCCGGATCTCCCAAGTAGGGTGAACCGCTGCGTCCGGGGGAGAAAGGCGGCCGTTTTACGTGGGGCCGGAGCAAGGGGAACGCGGGCCGTGCGTTCTTGGGATTGAACAATATCTGCGGGCGGACTCCGGGTGTGGGCGAGGTGTAGTTGGCCCAGGACAGCGTGGTCTCAGGTTCGCCGAGATAGATAGGCGCGGCCGGGTTGGTGCGGTCCACCGTCCAGTCCCAGACGGAGGCGTCCCAGCTAGCCGCGGGACCGGGGTTTCCCTGCGGCGGTAATACGCCGCGTATCCACTCATCGATGTTTTTGGTAGCGGTCGAGGTCGCGCCGGTGGTCAGGGTACGGCCACCAGGCAGCGCTTTACCTATCAATGCGGCGGAGTTGACTGCGGCGGGCATCAGCCCTTTGCGGTCGGGCAGCTCGGCCAGTCCCGGCTCGCCGGGCAGACTCTTGGCGGTCTGGAGGGTATCGTAGGCGCGCCAGAACGACCACATGCCGCCCACATAGTGTTCGCCGAAATGGCAGTGGAAGAGGAACTCGCCGGCCCCGGCCTGGAGGCCGCCAGCGCCGCTTTCCATCTGCTCAGTGTAGGTCTCAAATGGACCAATGGCCTGGACATCCAGACGCTGAGAAACGAACTGCGGCGCCGGATGCTTGTCAAACGGCAGCCCCCACCGTCCGGCGTCAGGGCTGGGTGAGCCATCGGGAAGCTTAGCCCCCACATCCACCGTAGTCGGGTCAAACGGCCAGCGGTCGGAGCCACCGTGCAGGTGCTCGGAATGGAAGCGCTCGGAACCGGCGTGGACCAGGCGGCGCTTGGTCGGGTCGCCGACATAGCCGCGCGGCATCGGGGTCGGCGGGTCGCCGAAAGTGTAAGAGCCGTAGCTCTGTGATTCGTCCTCAAATCCCACCGTTTCTTTCAGGAATTCCTGGGGCGGCGGAAGAACGGCTCGGACCGGTAATTCAGCAGGCGGCTACCCGGGCGGTAGGTCCCCAGAAAATCGTTCACCGGTAGTTTACGGCCAAACTCGTCACTTACCTGGAAGGTCTCGTCGCCGAATTCATGGTAAATGATAGTGTCCTCGCGGAAGTCCTTACCGTTCGGGTCCACGATCATGGCTTCCCAGCCGCTCTTCGCCGGCAAGCCGGTGATAGGGCTGAGGTAGATCGAACCAACCGGCTCAACGTTCAGGACGCCGAACAGGCCCATGGCCTGCTGCTGGCGCGGCTCGCCCATGCTGGCGAAAACATAGGAGCCCTCGGCATTAGCCTGGTCAGGCACAAACCAGGTGTAAGTGGCTGACTTCCCGGGATCGACCAGGGTGTTAGGGTTCTGGCCGATGTTCGCGCCGTAGGAAGTCGCCGGGTCCATGTAAAGGCCATGAATGGTGATACCGGCGCTGCCCGCGGCCATCCGGTTAGTGAAATTGATGACAACCTGCTCACCCACGTTGGCCCGGATAACCAGCGGCTGGATGGGGTCATCCCGCAAGCCGATGCCGGCCTGGTCGGGATGCCCCCTGGCCGCCTGGGCCTGCACAGCGGGGATATCCTCGTCAAGGACGTACATCTTGCCAACAGGGTTGTTATCGCCCCAGCGGTTGATCGGAATCTTGATATCGATCGCCGAGATGTTGTATGTCTTGGTGCCTCTCGTCACCGGCGGAGTTACCGCCGAAGCAGCCGGAAGCCACTGCATGATGGTAACCAGCGAAATCGCCACCCCGAGTAGCGCCGTTACGATGCCCCTCAGTTTCTTGACTGATTTAGGTTTCATCTTCCCACCTCAATAAGTATGTCTCTAAGAGTCAGATGTATGGTACTCATGCATCCCCCTTTGTTCGGGTGTCCACTGCGGCAACAGGGTTTACTGTCCGCAACAAATGGTTCTACCCACCTATTGAAGAGTGTAGCGAACACACTATCGCATAGTCATGGAATGCAATGAGCAGAAGTGACAATTTCACAACACTTTTTCATTTGCTAAGCATTTGTACTGGATTTGAAGCAGGTGTTTGTACTTATCTTTTAACCAGCAGCGGCACAACCATCATTTTCGGAGAATGACATACGTGATGGGACCGTCAGGCGGGAGAAGAGGCCGGCCCCTTGCCCGGACAGTGTTACCATGAGTGTTACCATGTAGGTAGCAGCATGGAGCGCTGCCAGAGCTTCGCAGGGAGGAGAGAACTTGAAGAGATTCCCCGCAGTCATCGCTCTTTTGATGATCGCGCTTGTCCTGGCCGGGTCCACAGGAGGTTGCCGCAAGTCAAAGGCCACAAGTCCAACCCCCGCCGTGACAACCGGAACCCAGCAGGTGACAACGGCATCCACTTCACCAGCGCCGGCCGCAACCGCGGGGTCGACTGCTGTCTCAGCATCAACAACGACCCGGGCTAAAACCACGACTCCTGCCGCCGCTGCAGCCGCTACTTCATCTACTACCACGGCGATGCTCACTACTACAGCGAGGGACACAACAACAGCCGCTCAAACGCCGCCGGTGACTTCTACAACAGCCGCGCCAGTGATCTCCAACACAAGCCCACCCATGATCTCTACAACAACCCCACCGGCAACAACCACTCAGACGACGACTACTGCAACGGCGCCGCCGCCGACATCTCCAAACACCGTTCAGGTTGGCATGCGAGGATATGTCTTCCTGCCCTCGAACATCACCATAAAGGTTGGAGACACCGTAATCTGGACCAACAGCGATACTGTTGCGCACACCGTCACCGGCCCGGGATTTGACAGTGGAAGCATCGTGCCAGGGCAGACATACCAGCGCACTTTCGGCACCCCGGGGACGATTTCTTACCAGTGCTCGATTCACGCCCTGTATTTCAGTATGGTCGGGACGATTGTGGTGCAGTAGCCTGCCGTTGCAGAGCAACCGACATGGAAGAAACAGACTCCAAGGCGCTCCTTGGCGTGTTGATCGACAACAAGTTTGAGCCGGGCGAAAGGGTCCTCCTGGGCCACACGGGGACCGTGCAGACGTTGCTCTCTCTGGTGTTCGGCCATCCGGTTGAGGTCAGAGTCCGGGGCCAGCAGGAGGAGAAGACCAACTTTGCCGGAGCAACCCAACCTGCCGGACAAGCGCCACACCTGCTAAGGTCAGTCGAGCTGTTGGCCGCAGGACAGGTGGTGTGCCATGCGGTAAGCCGAATTCCAGTCGGCGGAATCAACCTTCCTGAGTTTATCAGTGATGTTTACGCCGGAAAGCTGGGGCTCGGTCAAATCATCAACAAGCTGCGGATCCCCCACGAGCGCCGCGTGATAGAGGTTGGCAGGGATGCTACGTCGTTCTGGCGCTCCTACAGGATATTCGGCGCTAATCTTGAGTTGCAGATACTTGAGTCTTTTCCAAGGACGCCTTTTGTCGACATTGGGTGGATCAAGTCGGAATGCGGTCCTCCAAGCAGACAGGCCCTACCGCCTTACCCTTGAACACCTCTTCAACACTTCCAGCGTCAGCAGGGCATCGGGCATCGCCCGATGAGGCGGCCCCCCACCGAACAACTTCTGGCTCGCTTTGGTGAGGCCGCCAAAGTCCCAGTCGTTGGCATAAGCCCAGACCGACTGTATGTCCAGGGACCGATGCCCGAAAGGCCATTGTATTTGCACCCGGCGGAAAGCCGCCATCAAGAAAGCCTGGTCGAAACTGATATTCCACCCGGCCAGGACAACGGGACCACCCTCCAAAGGGTATCGCACGAATTCTGACAGTCCGGCAATAGCATCCACCTCAGGAACGCCCTTTGTGCCCAGCTCTGCCAGGCTGAGGCCGCTTATGCACAGCGACTCCGGGTCGATCTGAAGATACGGACAGGGCTGGACAAGAATTTGGAAACGGCCGACTTCCTCCAGGGAAGGACTCACCAGCACAGCGCCTATTTCTATGAGCGCATTGCAGGCGGGGTCCAGGCCGCTTGTCTCAGTATCGATAACCAGCAGGTGCATAACTCCGACTATTCTCGGTTTATCGGGGGCATGGTGTCAAACCGCAGACAACCGGCCGGGCGTTTACTGTTAAAATGGAATCACCGGAAAGCCCTTATTGGAGATGCCTCGTGGACCAATCGATCGCCTTAGTTTTCGCCCATCCGGACGACGAGAGCTTCGGCTGCGCCGGCACCGTCGCAAAGTACTCCCGCCTTGGTGTGTGTGTGGATATTATCTGCGCCACAAGGGGCGAGCAGGGGATGCGCCTGGATGTCCCGTCCAGCGTGAGCACCGCTGCCGCAAGGGAAACGGAGTTGCGTAATGCCGCCTCCATCATGGGAGTGCGGGCAGTCCACTTTTTAGGATACATGGACGCTGAACTGGATAAGATCAGCCCCGATGAGATAGCAGGCCGCATACGGGACATACTGAGCAAAATCCGGCCCGATGTAATGATCACCTTCGGGCCGGATGGAATCACAGGGCACGCTGACCACGTAGCGGTAAGCAAGGCAGCCACTGCCGCATACCGCCAATTGGCGCCAGGGGGCTGGCCGAAAAGACTATACTACGTCACACTCCCCGCCAGCATGGGGGCGCCGATGGAAGACTGGGGCCTGGCCACCAGGCCTGACGAAGATATTACCACCACGATCGATATCAGCGGGTATTTCGATGTCAAACTTAAGGCCGTCGCGGCCCACCGCTCACAGCAGGACTCCAGGGATTTCCTGGAGGCCATGCAGCAAAGAGACAAGGCAGGACCATTGTCCTCGTCGCAGATGTTTGCCACTAAAGAGTTCTTCTACCTGGCAGGACCAGAACAATCTGGCCAAATCAAGGAGACAAGCCTGTTCCAGTAGCGTCTGGCGGGCAGGATTTCTTTGTGCCCCTACATCGGAAGGCGAGCAGGTATTGCTCTCGAGCGTCTCACCCGACAGACATGGAGCCTACCCCTGGACCGGCACCCCTATTGCGGCCGGTTGAACCTGTAGCCAACTCCACGTTCATTGAGAATTATCCGCGGAGATTCGGCGCTGTCGCCCAGCTTGGTGCGCAATTGGTAGATGTATCGCTTCAGCGCGCTATTGTCGATGTGCTTTGCTGCTTTGCCCCAGACCTGCTCCTTGATTGTCTCCTGGGACACGACCTTCCCTTCGTTCTTCACCATGCAATAGAGTATCTTCCCCTCGTTGCGCGTCAGATGGGCCCTGGCTCCATCAACCTGAAATTCGCGGGTGGCAAAGTCGATGCGTATGGAGCCTGCCACCAGTGGCGGGATGACATCCTCAGCATGAGTCAGGTTGGCCCTTCGCAACACGGCCTTGCACCTTGTCAGCAAGTTGGCAGGACTGAAGGGCTTGACGATATAGTCATCCGCTCCCATCTCCAGCCCGCGCAATTCATCGACCTCGCTGTCCCTGACGGAGAGTATTATGATCGGCACGTCTGAGAAACGCCTGATGCTCTCCAGTACCTCAAAACCGTTCATGTCCGGAAGATTTATGTCCAGTATCAGGATATCAGGAGACTCGGCCTGTACGGCCGCTACCCCTTTTGCACCTTCGCGATATGCCAGCACTATGGCATCCGGCCAGCGCAGCTTGAATGTCAGGGAGACGCCCGTTACGATCTCGGGGCTGTCCTCGATAAGCATTATCTTCATGATTATTCTTCCCCGTCAGGACCTGCCGGCAATGAGAAGTAGAACCGGTTGCCCGCTTTATCCGTCTCCACCCAAATAGTCCCGCCGTGGAGCAGGACAAGCTTCTTGCATATGAATAGACCCAACCCCAGTCCTCCTCCCCCTCTGTGCTGGCCCCGCTGATAAGGGCTGAAGAGACGCTCCGATTCTTCAGGTGTGAGCGGCGGCGCCTGGTCTCTAAGCTCGAAGACCACGTCACCCTTCTTGGGAAAAACCCTCATGTGTATCAATGTCTCAGGGCCGCTGAACTTCGCGGAGTTAGTGAACAGGTTCAACAGCACCTGTGAAATTCGTTCCGGATCGGCAAGCACATGGCCTAGCCCCGGGTCCACATGGACCTTTAACTCCTGCCGTTTGGTCAAGAGAAGGGCACTCACGTTTGCTGCGGCTTCTTCCGCCAGCTTCCTCACCGGGACAGAAACCGGCTTCACCCTGATTTCCGTGTTCTGCAGTCTGACGAATTCTACTAATTCAGAAATCCTTCGATTAAGGTTCCTGACCGATACATCGAGATTCGCCGCCAGGTCCCCCAGAATGGAGGGTCCGGGAGACAACTCTTCTTTCAACAGTTCGGAGGAAGCCAGCATCGCCGTGATTGGAGTCTTCACCTCGTGTATGAGCGCGTCAACGAATTCGGTCCGTTGTTTGAATTCCTTTTCCAGTTCCTGCCGTGCTTTGCGCTCTAAATCATATAGCCTGGAGTTATCGATAGCAATAGAAAGTTGGAATGCGATCTGTTTGAGAAGTCTTTGATTGTCGTCCGTGTAGGAATCCGGCAGGCACGATGCCAGCGTCAAATGGCCAACGTCGCCTGTCTTGGATTGCAGGGCATGCCGCGCTACCGATCTGATTTCGCCCGATTGAGACACATTTCTCCCTGTTTCTTCTTCCCCAATGGAGAGGCCAGTCTCGTGAGCGCGGTCACCGCCGACCCGAGAGGCGTCTGCTGGCAGGACCGAAGGTAGTTGAAGCCCGGGCATGGCCGCCCATGAGAACACCGTCCGGGGCGATGCGCCCTGTGCTTCTTCTAACGTAATGCTGGCAAAGTCCAGCGGCAGAACAGCCCCGATCTCTGTTATGAAGCTGCGGTACACTACATTCAGGTCCAGTTCTGAGGAAACAATGGTACTCAGCCTGGTCAGCAGTGCCTGCTCGTGGTAGCGCCTGTCCTTGAGCTGGTACATCCTGGCGTTGTCCAGCGTGGTCGCCATCTGCCTGGCGACAACCCGCAGCATGCTCGTTTCATCGTTCGAGTACTCCTGGTCTGACAACTTGCGGCCCAGTACCAGGATACCCCGGAGCCCTTCCCGGGTTGCCATCGGTACGAATACTTCCGCTTGCAGTTCCCGGAGCAATTCCTTCTCACGCTCCGTCAATGCCTGGAACTGAGGAATGGTTTCTATTTCCTTCCTGGTCAAAATGTCCTGACGCTCTCGGAGCCACCAGACCAACATGCTGTGCCCAGCCAGACGGACTGCCGGTGGACCGGGCAACATGCGTCCTGCGATGGAAACAAAGTCAAGCTCCTCTGAATCTGGAAGTAAAACGCAGACACGGTCAGTTTTCACAGCCACAGCAACGGTATTGACCAGGGATTCCGAGATGTATTTCAAGTCGATGATTGCCTTGGTCCGCTCTCCGAGCCCCTCGATCGCGCGCAGATAATCGTATCGACCTCGGTCGAACCATCGGTCGACCCTGGTCTGTACCACATGCAATACAGGCTGAAGACATGAGGCGATCAGCATGACGAGAATGGCGTTTTGCCATGTCGCCAATCTCCAGGCCCCCAGCCCAAGGGCATACATAGAGGATAGTATTCCGATAACCAGACCCACGCCAACTGCGGAAACGATGGCGTAAGCTGCGCCTTTGCGGATTACCACGTACACGTCGAGCAGATGGTATTTCAGAATTGCGTAGGTGTTTATCAGGGTTAACAGGATGTTGCCGATTATCCCCAGGGGGTAAATTCGTACCCCGCCGGAAGCAAGCACATCGGTAAGAAGGCCAAATATGGCGATCACTCCGCCAAGAGCCAGGTATGCCGAACGGTTCCTATCGACCTCAGAGTCTGCCGTCCTGGAATACCTCGCCAACTGGTATATCCCGGCAGAGACCATACCGTAAAACACAGCCGCGTATGGTAGCAGGAGCGGTCCGCCGACGAACCCATGCCCGTACCACATCGGCTGCATCTCTCGCACCAACAGCCCGGTAGGAGATATGGCAGCAACAACTATGGCAAAGAGATAACCGAAAGCAACAATTGACCGCCTGCCTCTTGAACCGGTGAACAGTTGGACGAAGTGGAAGAAAGAGACGGAGACCAGGGGAAGCACGGCAACAGTCGCCTTCTCCCATGGCAAAGCCTGAACGAGGGTAGGGCTGGTGCGCATCCCGAAAATGGTCAGCCCCCAGAGAGCCATGCTGGCAAGGAAGAGAGAAAACGTCCGGTGCAGGGGGCTTCGAGGCTTTTGCCTGATGACCACAATGGTCATGACCAGCCCCAGAACAAACGCTACAAGGGGCGAAACCCTGTAGATAGACTCCATTGGCACAGTTTAACGGCTGTCGCTGAGTTTAAGCAACTCCTCTATCGCCGAATCTGCGGCGTTAACGTGCGCCGGCTTAAGGTGCGCAAGGTCACTGCCGGCGGCCTGTCTGGCAACGAGGTACTTCTTCATCGTCCCCCGGCTCAACAAGGTAACCTTCACCGGTTCAGTTCCGGTTATCTTCCTCAAGTCGCGGTAGTCCATCGAGCAGGCCGCCAACTGTTCGTCTACCAGGCTGGCCATCTGGCTGGCATGCAGACCATTGCCGCACAGTTCTACATACAAGTGGAGGCAGGGCTGGCCCTCAAACACCTCTTTGCGGACGGTCCAGTCTTCATAGGGCACTTTTGTATTATGAATAGCCTGCCAAATCGTCTTTTCGTCTAATTTGGGGAAGCCCGCGATATCAATGATGTCGTCTGCCCGGCTTTCGAAAACGATTTGAGGAAGACCAACACCGGTTTCGTCGTCCCGCATGGATTGGACACGCACCAGGTCCCCAATCCTGTATCTGAGGAATGGCCCGCCGTGGAAATTCGTGAAAACGATCTCGTACACCTTGCCCGGTGTCACTTCGTCGAGAAGGACTGTTTTCGGCTGGTAATGCGCGTCGTCTTGCTCTTTCCTGCGTTCCTCTTCGGGTATGAATTCGAAGAAATTGGAGTAAGGCACGAGAGTCATCCACTTCTTGTTCCAGGATTGGGTGGCGACGAACCCTGATTCCGTTGCAACATAGACATCGAGGGGACGCACTCCCCAATAGTGTTCTATCTGGTCTCTCAGGATGCTGACGTCTGTGCCTCCACAGACCAGTCCCTTCATGCTCCATATGTCCCTGGGAAGCATCGGTCTTCCGGCTAACTTACTCCTGATCCGGGCACGCAGCAGGCGAAGCACTGCTGCTGGATGCAACCCTGTCAGCGATACCCTGGAACTGTTTGCCATATTGCCGAAACTTTCCCCGACCTTGGCGAGCACCACCGCAATAGACGCTGCGCAGTCTGCCCCCGTCTGGAGGGACATCCTGAATCCCTGTTCGATCCTTTGCTGGAAGTCCATTTGCTCCGCCTCTTCAAGAGGCGGGATGGACTGGTAGTTCACTCTCCGTCCGGCTATAGCTGCCATGATGCCCGTGGTATAGGGGACCGGCGGCAGGTTCAGGACCACTTTGGTGCCTGCTTTTATGCGCACGTCTCCTTTGCCTCTTGCCGCGGAAAGGATGAATGCTGCCAGGGTGTCGTTGGCCAACCGCTCCAGATTGCCCTGGGTGTAGGGGACCCACTTTGTGAGGCCGGCCTTTCCGGAGGTGTGCGCCCAGACCACAGGCTTCACCGGCATCGCCCGGTCCGTTTTCTCCTCAAGGTACGGCAAATAATCATCGTAGGTTGTCAAAGGAACGCTGCGCCTGAACTCGTCGACACTTTCAGGCCTAGGCCCTTTGATGATCCTGCGGCCAACCTCGGAGCGAATAGGCCAACCTCAATTGGTCCTGTAAAAGGCTGCGTTGTATCACCAAGAAGTCAGGCAGTGACAGATCGAGGAACCCGCAATATTTGAGCCAAATCTTGCGGGCATCACCCTTCTCAAAAAGAGGGTCCTGTTGCAGCCAGGAGAAGTCCTTCACCGCACTAGCCAAATTCCAGCTATTTCCTTCCTAGTATGATCCGGTCATCAGCGCCGTTCCGGCGAGGGTTAATTGCTTTCCGACAACCGAAGGTGCTACAGTCGCCGTCCATTTTCCTTCAGCTTCCTTCAAAATACGCAACGACCCACTGGCCGAAATCACCTCCCATTCCCCTGTGTCCTGGGCTGGGCCAGTGATCACGTTGCCGGTCACCTTGGAAGCAACCTCAATGATCAAGATGGAACCGTCGTTAGCCAAAATAGTCATTTTGCCTTTGGCCTTCCCCGCAATAATGTTTCCGGTCCCGTCGATTAGGTAGTCAACTTCTTCTCCAGCCATTATGCTGGCCCCCGCCAGCTTGTCCCAGCCTTTACCTTTCCTGGTGGCACTGGTGACTACTCCGGCATAGGTTGCTGTTCCGGCGAGATGGATGCTGCCACCCGGCCCCAATCCCACCTGGTTCACGTCCCTCTGTATGGCAACGACGCGCGCCGCGGCGGTCACCGTGTGCTTCGAAGATCCCAGGGCCGTCCCCGGGAGAAGGGTGACCATCAGCGCCGCTGCGATCATTGCGCTAATAAGCTTTGTCATGATATCCGGTACCTCCCTGAATCTGAAAGTCCTTAGACATGCACCGATGCTCCTGGACGTGGGAAACAACATGGGGACCTGTTTCCGGTATTCAGAGTATCCCGGAAACATCCTGGGGAAAAGGACCCTGTCCTGAAGCACCGCATATGAGACATCCATCAAACACCAGACCGGAGCCGCCCAAAGCAGCGTTACCGAACGGGTTGCCATGACCAATGGCGCCATCAGGAGGACGTACCACAGCACCCCGGGATGCCTGACCAGCGCATATGTCCCGCTGGCCACAAGGTGGCCGGGGGATCCCCGTTTCGAGTAGGTCTGTCCCGGGGGAAGATCGAGCAACAGCGAGTAGGCCAATAGGAAAGAAGAAATCGGAAGAAGGACCCACCCGGCGATGGACAATACATGGGGTATGTTCAGTTCGCCCGGGGAGGACAGGGCCGCATAAAGGGCGAACCCATGCAAAGCCAGGAAAAGGGGCACGAGAATCCTTTTGGCAACTGGGGTCCTACTTAGTGATGCCCAGTCGAACATTGCAGCGGCTACATAGGCGAGCACGCCAGCCGTGATAGCCAGGAATAGGGTCAAATTGGCACCGCTCCTGCTTCGCTTTGCGTATCGTCACTTAACTTTATGGTCTAGAGCAGGGAGTGTCAATGAATAAACGTACCTGCCATGTGCGGAGTTCAGGGTGCCACGGTGGTAACTCGGTGGAGATAAGGTGGAGAATGGTGCCCCCGCGTTCTTCAGACATGCCGCCCGAAGGCCCTCCAAGACAAATGGAGTGCCTGTGCAAGCTCAAATGCTGGGGGCGGGGCCACTGAAGAAGACTTGCTCTCCGTCCAACTCCTGTTTATCTGGCGCCTCGCCCAACATATGAAGAAGGGGGAGCTTGTGCTCCCCCTTCTTTGTCTATTCGGGATTGGGCCCGGTTAGTCCAGGTAGTCCTTCAGCCTCCGGCTGCGGCTGGGGTGTCGGAGCTTGCGCAGTGCCTTGGCTTCGATCTGGCGGATACGCTCACGTGTAAGCCCGAATTCGCGGCCCACTTCGTCCAGCGTCCGCGCCTTCTCGTCCTCAAGGCCAAAACGGAGCCGGATAACCTTGCGCTCCCTGGCGTCCAGGGTTGTCAGAACGTCGTCTATCTGTTCCTTGAGGAGCTGGCGAGAGGCCGACTCCACCGGAGAAGGCGTGCTCCTGTCTTCTATGAAATCGCCGAGATGGCTGTCCTCTTCTTCGCCGATCGGCGTTTCCAAAGACATCGGCTGCTGGGGGACCTGGACTATCTCCTTGACCTTGTCCGGTGTCAGACCAAGCTCCTGGCCGATTTCTTCGAAGGTGGGTTCCCTGCCTTTTTCCTGGGCCAGTGCGCGGGAGGCCCGGTACAGCCGGTTAGTGGTTTCAACCATGTGGACTGGTATGCGTATGGTGCGGGCATGGTCCGCGATAGCCCTGGTTATGGCCTGCCTGATCCACCACGTGGCATAGGTGCTGAATTTGTAACCCCTTCGGTAGTCGAACTTCTCGACCGCCCGCATCAGGCCGATATTGCCTTCCTGGATAAGGTCAAGCAGGGACATGCCTCTGCCCATGTACTTCTTGGCAACGCTCACGACGAGCCTGAGATTGGCTTCAGTGAGGTGCTCTTCTGCCTTGGTAGAGTCGTGCTCCACAGCTTTGTAGTGCCGCATCATTGCGTTCTCACGCGACCGCATGCTCTCGGCAAAGACGGGGTCATCCACCAGTTTCTCGATGGTCGAGACAGAATAGCCCTTGCCCAGCGCATTCTGCATATCCGGCGGCAACACCCTGCTATCAAGCCACAACTTGGTCAGGTCCTGTCCCGCCTGCTCGACTGAACATCCCAGTTTCTCCGCCAGCCGGCCGGTAAGTCGTTCGTCGAGCACGCAATTCATTGCAGACTGTAACTCAGTGTGGGAACCTATTTCGTTGAAACTGGCGCCAGCGCGCAGACCGAGGCAGTCCCTCAGGGCTTCAACCAGGAGTTTGGCGCGGGCGATACGGCCCAGAAGGACCATCGTCGCATCTCTCGCAGTTGGGGAAGCTTCATCGCGGGCGCGTAGCCCGGCGAAGATTTCCCGCAGGTGCTTGGCCTCTTCCATCTTGCGGGCCAAAGCACGCTCATCCTGGGCACGGAGCAGCGGCACCTTTCCTATCTCACGCAGATACATCCACATGGAGTTGTCGATAGGCTCCTGCCCATCCAACGGCGCCGTGGTGTCCAGTGTCATCGGCGCGGGTCCGAGGTCAATGCCGCTGGCCCAACCAGCCTCCAGTTTCTCCTCTCCCAACGACTCGGATATCTCGTCGTCCCCTTCGCCTTCGGCATCTTCATCATCATGGGACAAGTCGGCAGTTGCGTCAGCTTCGGTTGGGTCCACTGGCTCAGCAGGTCCACGGACTCCTATCGCACCGACAACATCAGCGGGCTCCGCATCGATCAGGTCCCCGGGTAGAACATCTGCCGCCAGAACGACTGTCTTCGTTCCGTCCTTGATCTGTTTCCTTGTTTGCTTCATTACTCCTCTTCCATTCAGCTCGCCACACAAGCGCGAAAACACCTATTTCGGCGAGACACAACTAGGCTGGAACGCGCGCCCGGAGGAAAGGATGGTGCTGGGCGCCTGGGCTGCTTTCGGACTTGCTGTCTTATCAGAAACTGATGTACTATGTGGCTGGTCGCGTCCACATACAGACGCATAGTTCCCCAAATTATGCTTCTTCAAGCATACACTCTTTCCACGACGTTTGCAATACCCAATCGGTGGAATATTAGAAAATATTCTTGAGCGGCCATAGACTCACGAACGAGGGTAAGAATTGAAAATAGTCAGATTCAACATTCCGGGCAGGTGCAGGTACGGGGTCGTGGAGGGGGACACCATACGGGGCTTGCGAGGCATTCCCTACGGGCGAAAGCGCTCGCTCGCGGAGAAACCTCTATTCGATGGTACTTCCTACTGCCTGAAGGAGATGAAGCTGATGGCGCCTGCCAAGCCTTCCAAGATAGTCGCCGTGGGTCTTAACTACCTGAGTCATGCCCGGGAGACGAAGATGGAGACGCCCCCGGCACCGCTGATCTTCCTTAAACCCCCGTCGGCTGTGATCGGCCCCGAAGATAACATAGTGCTTCCCCGCGGACACGGCAGGGTGGACTATGAAGGCGAACTTGCGGTAGTGATCAGCAGGCTCGCAAAAGACGTTCCGAAAGAGCATGCCGAAGACTACATCCTCGGCTACACCTGCGCCAACGATGTCTCAGAGCGCCACATGCAGAAGGCTGATGGACAGTGGACCAGGGCAAAGGGCTTCGACACCTTCGCTCCGCTGGGGCCATGGGTCGAGACCGAACTGGACCCCGCAGGCTTGAGGCTTACGACCAGACTGAATGGAGAGGTCAAGCAGGCTGCCAGCACCTCGGATATGATATTCGGCGTCCCGAGTCTCCTGGAGTTCATTTCCGGCGTCATGACCCTCCTGCCCGGCGATGTCATCATCACCGGTACGCCAGCAGGGATCGGCCCGATGCATGACGGAGACGTGGTGGAGGTAACCATCGAAGGCATCGGGACGCTGAAGAACCAGGTGAAAGAATCCGCTTAGCTTACCGTGAGTCCTTCAGCCGGACTCATATGGCTGCGTGATGAATCTCCTTTAGCAACGGCTGGGACACCAGGCTGTGAAGAATCTGCCCCGCAACTGACAGGTCTGTCCATGATCCCGAATCCGGTTTGCGGGAAGACCCTCCGAACCGGGAATGGGAAAGCTACACCTTCGCGCCTGGCGTCAGCTTCTTCAGCGCGGCCAGGGCCTTCTCGTAGTCCGGCGCATTGCCAACCTCTTTGACGTATTCCACATAGGCTACCGTGCCGTCCCCGCCGATCACGAAGATGGCGCGGGCATGGAGCCTGAATTCCTTGATGAGTACTCCGTAGGCTGTGCCGAACGTGGCATCTTTGTGGTCGGACAGCGTCTTCAGGTTTGAAATGTTGTGTGCGCCGCAGTACCGGGCCTGGGCGAAAGGCAGGTCCATGCTGATGGTATAGATAACAGCGTCTTTGAACTTCCCGGCTTCGTTCTCGAACAACTGGGTTTGAAGGTCGCACACAGGGGTATCAAGGGAATGCACCACGCTGAGAAGCCTGACCTTGCCGTTGCTCTGCGATAGCTTTACCTCTTTCCAGTCTTTGTCAACCAGGATGAAGTCCGGGGCCTTCTGGCCGACCTTGATCTCTGGCCCAACCAGTGTCACCGGTTTCCCGCCCCTCGTCACCACGCCTTTTCGCTCGTCCATGTTCCTCTCCTTACTCGCCCTCGCCGATTCGGCCACTATTCTGTACAGCCTGCCGGACGGCAATGTGGGATACAATTCAATTATATGACCTCCTCGCTCCGTCACAGTGTTTTATCATGGGCATATTCATGGGCATATTCGCGCACAGCGAATCGAACGCATTGGTGGTAGAATAAGCATCACCTAAACGCCGGGTACTCTCTTGCGCGTAATGTTTTGGTCCGGCCTGCATGTGTCTGGAAATCCGGCCCGTCGTTGGGAATGGAGCAGCAATGCAATTTTTCTTTCCCACTCTCTTCCCTTCGGGAGATCGGGCGGCATGACTGGCGGCTCTGGCGAAACCGCGACCATCGCGGCGAACATCTCGGAACAACAATCCCGGTTCGAAATCCCGCGCCTAGTAAAACGGAATACTGCCCTGCTCGCCCTGTCCCAGGCTTTTGTTGGAGCTGGCATGCAGATGGCACCCGCGCTCGGAGCTATCGCCGTGCTGCAACTGACCGGGTCGCCTGCTCTGGCGGGCGTGGGCACCGCCATGATAGCCTTGAGCCGCCTTCTGGTAGCCTATCCCACCGGCAAAATATCCGATGCCCATGGCCGGAAGCCAGTCCTGCTTCTCGGACTCATCTTTGGCATGACAGGAGCGGTGTTGACCGGGTTAGCAATAGTGTGGGGCTCTTTCGCGCTGTTGGTGGCGGCATTTCTCATCTTCGGTCTGGGAATGGGAGGCGCCCAGCAGATAAGGGTAGCGGCAGCCGACATGTATCCGCCCGCGCGCCGCGGCATGGGAATGGGCTTTGTCTTGAGCGGATCGCTGGTTGGTGTACTGATTGCGCCGTTGATTATTTCCCTGGCACAGGTCTTATCACCCCGATTAGGGATCGACCCCCTCGGTCTACCATGGCTGTTCGTGCCTGCGCTCACCATTCCTGCGATGTTCCTTGTCTTCGCGGTCCGCCCGGACCCGCAGGAAATCGCCCTGAATCTGGACAAACACTACGCCGGTTACCGGTCGCTGGCCAAACCGGCCCCGGGCCCTCAACCCAGGGTAACCGTGGGCACCCTGGTGCGGCATTATCCGAGGATGGCCGCAATAGTGGCCAGCCTCGCCGTCCAGGGAAACATGTCCATGATGATGTTCCTCACCTCGCTGGTGTTGCACGACCATGGCCACGGTCTGGCCGCGATCTCCCTTTCGGTTTCGGTCCACGTGGTCGGCATGTTCGGTTTCAGCGTGCCCCTGGGATGGCTCGCCGACAGGCTCGGCCGGCGGGCAGTGCTGCTCGTCGGCGTGGTGATAGCAGGGGCCGGTTCTCTCCTGGTCCCAACAAGCCAGCTATACTGGGTCATCACCGCCGGGACATTCCTTGTCGGCCTGGGCTGGTCAGCCGTCTATGTTGCGGCGACAGCCGTAATCGCAGATACCACGTCGCCGGAGGAAAGGGGGAGGGCCATCGGCGTCAACGATACCTTCAGCTATATTCCTGCGGTCTTCCTGCCAATGGTGGCCGGGCCCCTGGCGGCCATCGTGGGATTCCCGGCGGTGGGTGTGGCGGGTATGGGTCTCATGGTACTGCCCTTCCTGTTGCTTATGGTCCTCCACGAACCCAGGCCGGGCAAGTATCTCTGGGGAGCCAGACGGCAGACGAGCGAACGAGCCGATAGCTAAGGCATCACCGCGCCAGCGTCACATATTGCGGTTGCCCTTGTTCCTGGACACCGGCCTGCCGCAAGAGCCGTCCCTGCCAGAACTCCAGGAACGCGGGTCCGCCCCCGGGCGAGGTTGATTCCATCAAAGTACCTGTACGCCCGCGGCCTTCACGGGGCGACGGTCTTTACGTATCTGGCCAGGGCTTCTATCTGGCCAGCCGTAAGGCGACCCTCGAACCCCTGCATCGCGGTGCCAGCCTTGCCTTTCGCGATGGTGTCTTTGATCTGGGCGTCCGTTTTCGCGCCCAGCGAAGCAGGAGTCAAGGCGGGCCCCAGCCCGGAGACACCCTGGCGGTTGATGCCGTGGCACGGCGCGCAATTCGCAGCGAAAATCGCACGAGCGTCTATTGCCGGTGCCGATGTCGGACTCGGAGCGGCAGAAGTGGTTGTCGGCGCGATCGTAGTGCTCGGGGCGACCGAGGTGGTCGTCGCCGCGACCGTCGTGCTCCGAGCCGGAGTAGTCGTCGTGGTGGCCGAGACGGTGCTGGCGGTGGTAGTGCTGGTTGTCCCGACAGTAGTACTTGCCGCCGGCTTGCAGGCGGAGGCGATAAGCGTAATTGAGACAACAGCCAGTACCGCTACGATGCCCGGTTTCGACAAGGTACACCTCCTGTTGGAACAGTTCACAATCGTTGGAGTCTTTCTCGGCATCATCGGACAAGCGTTGCCAGCAACATGGAGGCAAACAACCCCAGCAGATAGACTCCCGACAGCTTATAGTTTCGCCAGGCCCTTCCCCTGTCGAAAGACCTGAACAGCCTGAAGCTCGTGGTTACAAAGACCAGCGAACAGATGAGGGCGCCGACCAGATAAACGATTCCCAGGTCTGAAAACACGTAGAGCAGTACTGAAACCAACAGGAGCAGTACCGCATGAAGCAGAACGTAGCCCGAGGTCTTTTTTTCGCCGGCGACTACCGGCAACATTGGCACCTTTGCCTTACGATAGCTCTCCTGGTGCACCAGCGCAAAACTCCAGAAATGGCAGGGCGTCCACAGGAACAATATGGCTGCTATCAAGATAGCGGCGGTATTGAAGTCAGTGGATACTGCCGACCACCCGGCCAGCACCGCACAACTCCCGGCGAGGCCGCCGATTACGATGTTCCATGCTGTACGCCGCTTAAGTCCGTAGCTGTAGACCACCGCATAGATGAGAGCCCCTGAAAGCACGAAAACCCCGGACCAAACGTTTACCAGCAGCGCGAGAACTGTGCCGGAAACAAGCAGGAGGATCCCCACTATCAGAGCCGCCCTGGCGTTTATCCTTCCCGTCGCCAATGGCCTTGTCCTGGTCCGATCCATTATGGCGTCAATATCACGGTCGCGGTAATTATTGAGCAGGGATGCGCTGGCGCTGGCGATTGTACCTGACATCGCCAGCAGCGCTATGCTTCCCCATGGAACCCCCTCCCTCGCCCCCACCAGGCCTGACACGACAGCCACTGCAACCAGCAATACCAATATCCGGGGCTTGAACACAGAAATCCAATCTCTAATCGGTCGGGCAACCGCGCCTACCCGGGGAGACGGGACCAGGGAAGCCGCCAAAATCTGCTCCGCCATCTTCTTTACCTTTCGCTATCGGACTGCCCACGTGGAACTCAGCAGCCTGTAGTTCACGATCCACATCATCACAAAGAAGGCGAGGAATATCAAGGCCAGGGCCAGCGATCCCCGAGGAGCGTACTTCGCTTCTTCTTTCTTTTCCAAATCGTCCATTCTATGTCTCCTTAAGCTGAATACGTTTTTCCTAGCGGACCTCAGCCGTCTTCTTACCGTTGAGCAAGGTTGCGAGGGCGATGATTACGAACATTGCGCCCCCAAGGACAGCTATCACGGCGCCTACACCCATTATAATCATCGGGACTTCGGACCCGGGTATTACGGTTATTGCCGAGATATCAGCCGTCCTCCTGGGAACGCCCTGCACTCCGGCCCAGAGCATGCCTAAGGCCATTGTGGCCACGCCAAGGCCGTAGATATACGGCTGGAGCTTTGCCCACGACTTCAGTGCCAACTCCCGGCGTATCATCAAAGGCAGAAGATAATATGTCAGCCCCATGAATGCCAGTGTCGTTCCGCCCACGACCGTGGCATGGAAGTGTCCCGGCACCCTCAGTGTATTGTGTACTATGAGGTTAACCTGGTCGTTGCCCTGGATAACTCCGGTGACGCCGCCTATGAAGCCGAAGATAACCATCGAAACCACCAGCGCGGAAAATCCAGGCTGTCCCCATGGTGCCCGCGTCAACCATTGGAACAGGCCCCTGGTTAGACCCTTCTTTCTCTGGGCGACCTCGACCGCAGCAGGTATTGAATAGGCATGTATCAGGCTGCCTAACACTGCCATGTACATGAAGTAACTCGTGTTTATCATACGATTGGCCGTTCCCAGGGCGGGGTCCACCAGGAGATGGTGCATGGCACCAAGATTGATAAACAGAAGGTAGAGGACAAACGCAAAGCGGCTCAGTTTTTCATTCAGGGGTTTTGCGCCGACTGTCAGTGAAGCGAGTGCGTACCATACCGCCACAGTCGCTGCCAGGTTCACCTGTTGTGCTGGATGGCCGAACCCCCAGAACAAGACCCTGTAGGTTGCGGCGTCAAAGCTGGGCAGCAGCCCTATCGACCAGAGAAACGTGGGTACAAAAGTTACCGCGCCGGACAGGAGGGTGAACACGCCGATTATTGCCGCGACGATCAGTCCGTAAGTAGTCAAAGGGACCGAGCCGGTGAAGCTCTTCTCTTTCTTCGCCACTATGACTGTCGCCAGGAACAGTCCTATTGCAAGAAGAGCGCCGACAGCAAACAGTATTATGCCCAGGTAGAACAACGGGTGGGCCTTCAACGGAGGATAGGCGGTGAACATCACATCCGCCTTGCCCATGATGATGATAATATTGGCTACCACCGCCCCTACCAGCATCAGCGCGTATGCCAACCAGCCCAGGCCGGGCTTGACCAACCTCGCATTGAGCAGCACCGCCCCTCCGAAGTACAGCCCTGCAATCTCGAAGAACACGATCCAGACTACCAGCATGTCTGTTCCGTGCGCGGTAAGGAAGCGGTAGAACAACTCGGGGGGGAGCACCTGCAGGCCCGGCACCCTGGTCAAAGCGATGAGGAGGGCCAGTATTCCACCGATGGTCAGGGCGACCACGGCTGTCACCGCATTGACAACAATCAGGCGTTGTGCCTTGAGATGTACCTTCAGGCCCGTGGTGGGGCATGTTCTGAATGCGTTTTCTTGTGTTGCCATTCTATTGCTCCGTAACCTTTATCTTGCCGACCATCGTTTGGTGGCCGATCCCGCAGAACTCGTTGCAGACGATTTGGTATTCACCGGCTTTGTCAGGCGTAAGCGTGACCACATAATCGTATTCCGGGAGCACCATGAAGTTCAGATTTCCCGGTTGAAGTGAAAACCCGTGTTGCAGGTCCACGGAAGACAAATGGATGCGGTAGGTGGACCCCTTTTTGAGCTGGAGGATTGGGCTCCACTGCCAGGTGCGGGCAATCAAATACACATCACCGCCATCGGGGGGAAGTACGATTGGTATCCCGCCTTCATCGCCAATCCGGTACTTCTGAACGAAATCATTTGACAATTGGCTGAATTGGGCCGGCGTGGTCCGGTAGGTCTCTGTGGGTATGTTCTGTCGCGCAGAGTAGTGCCAGACGACCATTCCGCCGAAAAGTACCATGCACCAGACAAAAGCAAGTACCAGCCAGAACTTCTCCCGCCCGTCCAGCGGCTTCCACCATACCCTTTCAGGGGATGCAAGACTGCTCATTCTGTTCTCCTGTTAATCGAAGATTCAGGGATGCACCGGAACATGCGCCAGGTCCCAAAGCGACCAGACTACGTAAGACACTATCGGTAGTCCCAATCCAAGGCCCAGCAGAAGATAGACGTCGTCAAAAAGTACCTGTCCGATCGGGACTTTCTGACGTGCGCCGTCCTGGCTCTTTTTCTCCATATCCATCCCTCCAATACATCTCTACTCAGAAGTGTAGTCCTGGTTTCAGCTTCAAGTCTGTCAAATACATGACAAAAGGCTACTGAATTGATAAGATTCGTGCTGATGCTCACGCCAGCCACCGTCAACCCTCTTGACTCTATACCCTGCTTTGCCCGCCTCGACCCGGGAACCTCAAAGAAAGTGCAACAATCGCTTCAATTGCAAGCCTTTTCCAAAGGCGAGGTCATAATCCTGGAAGGGGAACGCTGTCCGGGACTTTACGTAGTGAAGTCGGGCTCGGTGAAACTTTACCGTAGTTCTCCTGAGGGAGGGGAGCACATTGTCCGGCTGATTAACAGGAGCGCCTGCTTTGAATGTGCGCCGCTGTTCGACCACGGCCCAAACCCGACAAGCGCGCAGGCCCTGGAGGATTCCGAACTGTATCTGCTCCCGGCATCAGATTTCAGGGCTCTCCTGGTGAGCGACTCCACGATGGCGCTGAGGTTTTCGGAGGTCCTAGCCATGCGGCTGCGCGCGCTGCTGAACACTATCGAAGACATGTCCTTCCGTCCGGCCCATGCCCGGCTTGCACGCCTCCTGCTGCAAATGGCGGAACCCAGAGGGGACGTCCTTGCAGTTGCTCCAAAGCAGCCGTTGAACCAACAGCACCTTGCATGTATGCTGGGCTGCTCAAGGCAGGTGGTAAACACATCCCTCAACAAATTGGTCAGACAAGGCATCATCCGCAAAGAAGGCCGCAGCATAATCGTCCTCAAGCCCGAGAACCTGAAGGAACTGATCAACACTGACTAGGCTCAGGGCAGGCTGGCAACGGGCCTACCCGCGCCCTACCAGGCCCGGTAGATAACATTCGACTATTCCACGCTGGCAATACCATGGTGACATGATTGCGCGTAGCTGAAAACGTTACCCGCTGTAAATCAGTTACCTCTTCACGGAGCTTTCATCAGGCAGGAAACCTGCGTGTGAAAGTCCCTTTCATCTTCCTTCTCTGCCGAAAGGAAGCGGTTAACATAAACAGGCCGTTATAATTGTGGGCGAGGTGGAACATGGGCCTGTTGGGCAAACCGACGCTGCAACGGCGCATCAGCCTGCTTGTGATGGCATTCCTTACCCTTGTGCTTGTCCTCTTCGGCTGGCTGGGGGTACAGTCCCTCAACCGGAGCGCCCAGGACACCCTGGATGAGCGTCTGACCAAGTCTCGCGTGGTTGCCAGCTACCTCGACAGGGACCTCCAGCACATCCTGGTCAACCTGGAAAACCAGTCTGCAGGCTTCAAGGGGGCCTTACCTCAGCAGGAACAATTCAGCCAGGCCGCCAGGAACCTTGTGTCGACCGTGGCCAGCCTGGGAATTGTCGCAGAAGCTGTCTTCCTGGTGGGGGCCGGCGGGAAGATACTACTAGTCGAACCTCAAATCTCTGGGGCTCTGGAACTGGCGGAATCGGACGCCGCCATGGTGACACGGGCCCTGGGCGGCCCGTACATCTCTCCCCTGCAGTATGAACCGCTTACCAAGACCCCTGTCGTATTCGCCTCGGTACCGATAAGGTCCGGGGCTGGCGCGGGCATCGGTATACTCAGCATGGCGATAAACGTGAAAGAGTCCAGCATCAGCAGCATCATCGATCCAATCACTCTGGGGAGCACAGGTTATGCCGAGGTCATGGACAGCAACGGAGTGGTGCTGGCCCGGACCAACCCGGGGCGGCCCCCTGACCCTTTTGAACTGAGTGACCATCCTGACAAATTCTCCCTGCTGATCTCTCAGGGCAGGGCGACGGTCCGGACATGCCACAGGTGCCATGGGACATTGGAGAACCCGCAGAGGAGCAGCCGCGACGTGCTCGCTTTCGCTCCGTTACAGAACGCATCCTGGGGCGTGGCCATCAGGCAATCCGAGGCAGAGGCTTTCGCAATCAGGGACCAGTTGAAGAGACGACTGTTTCTCCTGGGAGGCATAGTAGTTGTCGGCGCATTCCTTCTGGTCTGGAACGTTACCCAAGGGGTTGTCCGGCCCGTTCGTGCCCTGACGGAGGCTGCCAGAAGAGTCGCCTCCGGAGACTTCAAGGTCAACGTGCCGGTGAGCGGCAAGGATGAGATAGGGCAACTGGGCGTTTCCTTCGGCGCGATGACACGGCAATTGGGTGTTGCAAGGGAGGAACTGGTCTCTCGTAACAAGGAATTATCTTCGCTGAACTCGATCGCGGCTACAGTCGGCCAGTCGCTGAACATAGATGAGGTGCTCGCAAAGTCCCTGGCCAGAGTGGCCGAATTGACCGGCTCGATTGGCGGTTGTGTTTTCCTCGTTCACGGTGAGAACAGGGAATTGAAAATCCACGCCAGCTTAGGACCTGCGGCCCGAATCTTCGATTGCCACAGGATGTCCGTCTTTCCGGCTTGCACGTGCAATCAGGCAACCCGGATACGGCAGACCCTTCTAGTAGATGACGTTTCACAATGCCCCGCCCTGGGAGAATGGACAAGTACGCAAGAACACCTGGAGGAATTCGTCGCAGTGCCCTTGAGGTCGAAGGAGCACTGCGTCGGCCTGATGAACCTGTGTTTCGGTGCGGACCGCATATTTACCGAGCAGGACTTCCGGCTGCTTGATGCGGTGGGCAACTATGTCGGCCTCGCCGTGGACAATGCCCTGCTTTACCAGGAAGCAAAGCAAAAAGAGAGGTTGAGGGGACAATTGCTCAACTCAGTCATTTCAGCCCAGGAAGAGGAGAGGAAGCGGCTCGCCAGGGAACTTCACGATGAGTTCGGACAGACACTTACGGGCGTCATCATGGCAGTCGATTCGGTGAAGGATGCCGTGCCTGCCCAGCATGGCGCACTCAATGACGCGCTTACTCGAACAAGGTCAGTGACGCTACGCGCGCTTCAAGACCTGCGCAAGATTATACGAGGTCTTCGCTCCGCCGTGCTAGACGAACTCGGCCTGGTTGCCGCAGTGAGGTCTTATGCCGAAGAACACCTGGAATCAGCCGGGATAGCGATGGTATTCCAGGCCGAGGGTATGACACATCGGTTGCCTTCAACAGTCGAAACCGCGCTATTCCGCATCGCGCAGGAAGCTGTCAACAACGCTATCAGACACTCCGGCGCCAGCACGACCACGATCGTGCTGAGGGCCGAAAAGAACAAGGCCATGTTATCGGTTCAGGATGACGGCAAAGGTTTCGATACGGAGGAGTTCTTTGCCAGGGGAAGCGAGGCTTCGCTGGGAATACTCGGCATGCGAGAGCGTGTCGCTCTTTTGGGGGGGACCTTCAGCGTTGTCTCCGGGCGAGGTCTTGGGACCAGGATTGTGGTCGAAGTATCTCCTGAGGTACCGGTTGCCGAAGCTGTGGTGGGCAAAGAGGAGGCAATAAGTGGCTAAGCGGATGAGAGTGTTGATAGTTGACGACCATACAATTGTGAGAGACGGGCTCAAGGCCATCCTGGAGTCGCAACCGGACATCGAGGTGGTCGGCGAGGCAACTGAAGGCAAAGAGGCTCTGGAAAAAGCAGAGAGACTCAAGCCCGACCTTACGATTATGGACCTGACGATGCCAGGGATGAGCGGGCTTGAGGCGACCAAGCAGTTGAAACTCCGGCATCCCTCCATCAAGGTGATTGTCCTCACTATGCACGAAAGCGACGATTATTTCTTTCAAGTGCTGCATGCCGGTGCGGACGGATATTTCGTGAAAGGAGGTTCCTCTTCGGAATTGCTTTCGGCCCTCAGGACCGTTTGGCAGGGAGAGGTCTTCCTTTATCCCTCGATGGCCAAGAAACTCCTTCACGATTACCTCAAACCGGGCCGTGGGGCACGGGAGCCGTATGAAGGTCAACTGACCGAGAGGGAACTGGAAGTAATGAAGCTGGTCGCCCAGGATATGAGCAACCAGGAGATAGCCGATTTGCTGGTACTAAGCGTCAGCACGGTCCAGACTCACCGCGCGCACATTATGTCGAAACTCGGCCTGCACAGCCGTACCGAACTGGTCAAATACGCGATACGCCGTGGCATAATATCACTCGAAGCATGAAACCACTCCAACGGGGTGGCACGGGGCGCCCCGCCTGTGCCCATGGTATCCGGCCCATACTCTATCCACAGTATGTCTACTCAGTTCCATGTATGCCCAGGTTCCACTCCTTTACTGCCAATCGTCCCACTGTCCGAGTGATTCAATAACGCCCCTCACTGCCTTAGACTAGACTTCAGTACAGACGTTTCTCCGGCATTGGAGGTGCGGACATGAAAGAGAGACCTTTTCGCGTCGTAGTGGCTTCTGAATATCCCGAGATCAGGCATATGCTGGCAGGAGTTGCCGAACACGAACCTGGCGCCGTCGTTGTCGGGACAGCAGAAAACTCCCTCAAGGCGCTGGCGCTGGTAAGACGGCTGCGGCCTGAGATAGCTCTGGTTGATTCGGACCTTCCCTATGTTGCCGGAGTGGACTCGGTGCGCATGTCGCGAATGAGCGGCCTCGACACTGCCCTGAATATCTCTCGTGAGAACCCGGCCTTTGCAGTCGTCGTATCCAACCTCAAGGCGGGCAGCCAATCCGTCCAGAGCGGAACAGGAGACCCAACATTATGGGTATACGGCGATAGTGGGTCAAGCCGCCTTCCCGTCCGGCTACGAGATCTCATTGGCGGTAGCCATGCGTCTATGGGGCTCGCTTACGGCGGCATTAGCTTCAGTGAAAAGAAATCAGAAGCTCTGAAGCTCACCCGCATCATTGACAAGACCGTAATGTCGGGCGGTTTCGCCATCATGGGCGGGCTGGGACTCATGGTTACCATCATGCTTGCCGGAGCGGGGGTCATCCTGGCGGCGGCGGGTGCATGCGTTCTGGTGCTTGGTCTGCTGGGTAAGCTCGGGGCCTCATGGTGGTACAGACGCAATAGCCGCAGATGAAATATATCCGCTCGAAAGTGGACGGGGGCGTGCCATGATATCTAGAGCAGTCTTCACGGATTGTCAGGTTTTCAAAACACTTGGGGATGGGGATGTGCAGCGCATTGCCGATATTTCGACTGTGGAGGAACACGCTGCCGGCTCCACTGTCTTCCGCGAAGGGACTCCATCGGAAAAACTATACCTTTTGCAGAACGGCAAGGTGGCACTCCAGATGCAACTACCATCCAACCAGGCCCAGGCTGGCAGAAGAGTTTCCGTCGACATCGTCACCCAAAACGAGGTGTTCGGCTGGTCTGCTCTTGTTGAACCACATCGATACACGCTGATGGCTGTATGCCTTGAGCCAACCAAGGTTGTGGCCATAGACGCCTTCAAGCTGAGGTCCATGATGGACGGTGACCAAAGGGTTGGGTACGAGCTGCTGAGGCAGATTATCCGGGTGCTTGCGTCGAGACTGGAAGAATCCCGGCACGTCCTGGTCAGCGAAAGGCTTGGGTCCGCGTAGTACCTTCACCAAGGTGGCAAACGATCAGCCTTTGATCGGATTTTTGAATTAGGAGGAAGTATGGCAGTCGTCTACGGTATCGTCGCGCTAGCTGTGATCCTGCTCTGGCTCGCATTCGGCGTCAGGACAATTCGTCAATGGGAGAGAGGTGTCCTCCTCCGCTTCGGCAAGTTTAACGGAATGAGGAACCCGGGAATCAACTTCATGTTCCCCGTCGTTGACAAACTGATTAAAGTTGACACCCGTATACTGGCCATCACCCTGGAGCCCCAGGAAGTCATAACCAAAGATAACGTGACGATCAAGGTGGACGCTGTATTGTATTTCAGGGTAGTAGACGCAACCAAAGCCGTAATGAACGTGGAAGACTTCGTCAGCGCTTCTACACAGATCGCGCTGACCACGTTACGAAGCGTGCTCGGCCAGTCCGAACTGGACGAGATGCTCGCGCATCGCGACAAGATAAACCAGAGGCTGCGCGACATTATCGACGAGCAGACAGAGGAGCCCTGGGGCGTCCGTGTAACCGTCGCCGAAGTGAAGGATGTCCTGCTGCCGGAAAGCATGCAAAGGGCCATGGCACGGCAGGCTGAGGCGGAACGAGAAAAGCGGGCCAAGATCATCCATGCCTCCGGCGAACGCGATGCAGCCGAAACCCTGGCCGAGGCAGGCAGGATAATGATGACTCAGCCGGCAGCCCTTCAGTTGCGCTACTTGCAGACCCTTGTCGAGATCGCCGGCGAGAAGAACAGCACCATTATCCCGGTGACCTTGGATATCGTTAACGCTCTGGGGAACAGGCTGCCGTCTCCGAAATGACAGCACGGGGAACGCCAAATGTCGCTGGAGCAGACGACAGCGGGGGAATGAGTCTCATCTTGATGGCAAGCTGTGAGGAGGTGGCAACTTCGTGACAAACTCCGAGGACACGACAAGCCAGCAGAATACACCGGATATGTTCGGCCCTGAGTGGGAAGAATGGGCCAAGGAGCAACTGAGGGGGACGGGCCATGACCCTGACCTGGGGGTAAGAGTTGCCAGAGATGCCATCCGCCTCGTTGGAGGCCAACTAACCGAGGCTGATTTCCTGTCAAAATACCGCGAAGGCTACCGCCAGGAGTTCGGTGTTGATGGGCGACCGAGCAATCCGGCCAGGGCTGAGGAGGCGAAGGAGGCCTTCGGCGACAAACGCATCTCCCGCCGCACCATGCTCAAGCTGACCGGGGGTGGCGCAGCCGGGCTTTTCCTTTTCCCCATGTTGCCCCGTGTGCTCCAGGAGAAGATGACGGAGAAACCCGAGACCAGTTGGTCCCTCTTTCAGTATGGCATGGTGGTTGACCTGGAACGCTGCATCGGCTGCCTCGACTGCGCAGTCGCCTGCTACGCGCACAACGCGCTGATGCCGTGGCAACACTGGATTTACGTGGCTTCGTATGTGGATGGCAACCAGGATGGCACCAACTTTCTGCCTATCACCTGTCAGCACTGCTCCAACCCGCCCTGCGTCAAGGTATGTCCGGTGGAAGCCCGGTACAAGCGGAAAGAGGACGGCCTCGTCCTGATTGATTTCGATGTCTGTATCGGCTGCAAGTACTGCCAGATTGCCTGCCCGTACGGCATCAACTACTTTCAGTGGGGCGAGCCCGATCGGGAGGCTCCTTTCGAGAATTACTGGGGTACCAGGAATGCGTCCGGTCTTCCGCCTGGGAACGAGAGAAAAGTGAATGTGGCTGGACGTCCTCCAAGGTCGGTAATGGGCAAGTGCACCTGGTGTCCGGAACGGCAGGGCAGGGAAGACAAGAAAGGAAACCTAACGTGCGAGCTGGTCTGCCGCAGCCGGGTCCTCCATTTCGGCAACCTGAATGACCCTGAGAGCAAACCGAACCGATACCTCAGGGAAAAACAGAGGGACAAGGGGTATATCTCTACTTTCCGGCTCCTTGAACAGATGGGGACCGGGCCCAACGTTATCTATATTGGTCAGCAACCGTCGGCAAAGGCCAAGCTGGTGGCCGGACCTGTCGCTTATGAGGATTTCGGTATGATGGATAGTGAGGCAGCCCTGGAGCGTCCAAAGCCATTGTGGTTCAGCAACTTTCTTAGAGGGGATTGGTGATTGATGCAAACCCGAGGTAGGCTCACACAAGGGTGGCCAGGAACACGTCCGCGAGGCTACAAGACAAGCTTCCAAACGAAAACGGAAGACATCCTCAGTGTAATGACTAAGCGCTCGGGTCGCTTCTACCTGGTGATGGCGCTGGCTGGGGCAGTTGTGGGTTGGTTCCTCTACGCCTGGTCTTTCAAGCTCACGTACGGAGAGATTGCTCTCGGTCTGGGGGATTGGGGGCCGGGTGGCGGCATCACATGGGGGCTCTATATCGGCATGTTCATCTGGTGGGTCGGTATTGCCCACGGGGGAATCCTCGTATCGGCCGCGGTCAGGCTGTTCAAGGTGAGGAGCCTTGCGCCGGTCGCCCGCATAGCAGAATTGATGGCATTGATCGGTTTGGTGTGCGCAGTATCGGGGATCCTCATGCAGTTGGGACGCCTCGACAGGGTGTTCACGAGCATTACGTCCGTGTTACCCCGTGGTATCCAACCCTCCCCCCTTGTCTGGGATGTAACTGTCATTACACTGTACTTCGTGCTGACAGGCACCTACCTGCTGCTGACGCTGCGCCATGACTTCTACGTCCTGCGGCAGCGCCTGCCACGCCTCCTTTCCCCTGTATACCGGTTGCTATCTTATGGCTATCATCCCGAGGAAGACGAGAAGGTGGAGCGGATGGTCTGGTGGTTGGCCCTGGGACTAATCATACTTGCACCGCTGCTCCTCCATGGGGGGGTCATCCCGTGGCTGTTCGCACTTCTGCCGGCAATGCCGGGATTCTACGGGGGCATTACGGGACCTACGTTCCTTAGTCTGGCCATCGTCTCCGCCTTTGGCGTGGTGGCGGTAATTGCCTTTGTCTTTCGGCGCGTCCACCACTGGCAGGATATTTTCCCAGACCGTGTGTTCCGCGCGCTGGGCAAGGCAATGATGTTCGCCGCACTTGCCGTCCTGTGGCTGCAACTCCAGATAAATATCACCGGTCTCTACGCTGCTCCGATTGGAGTGGCGAGAGTCACATCAGCCAAGCTTGATTCACCCGGCTACTGGCTGGCAATAGGGCTCATAGCCGCGTCGTTCCTCTATCTTGCGGTGCAGTCAATTGCGCCGCGGCTGTTTAGCGCAGGCCGCATCGCTGTGGCCGGGGTTTTGGTGGTGCTTGCCGTTCTGGTAGAGAAGACCCTCTTTATTTCTGAAGGGCTCTCGCATCCAGGCTTCCAGCTCTATGAAGTGGGAAGTTATTCCCCCACATGGGTCGAAATATCCGGTGTCGTCGGGACTGTGTTCATAGTGGCTCTGTACTTCGCGGTATTGACAAAGGTTATCCCGATTGTTGAAGTAAGAGTCCTGGAGGAAAGTTGAGGCATCCATGTACGTACCGTATGTTGGAACTTGGCTGATTTTCGGGATTGTTCTGTTGCCGGTTTACTTGGTGCTTACGATGTGGTTCCTGGGAAAGCCGCGCAACATTCGCTTGTCGCTCATGGCGGTCGGGTATGTGATTGGGTTTATAACGCTTCTCTGGGGTGGACTGGCGCTGATGTCTTTGATAGCCCGCGTACTGTTCATCTAGGCCAACTTCAAGTTCGTGGAGTCGTTGATGAGCTTATCCCATAAGCGCCCTGGCCGAAGCCGGAACGGGGTTGAGTCCGGATCAGGGCAAGCAGTCTGTGACACAGGCATGGAAGTGGTTACTCACATACCTGAACCAGCGAAGGGGTCAGAAAGGGAGCGATGAGGGAGACTAGAGTTCGCCATTTCGGTGTCTTTGGATACATTGTTCTCAGGAAGTCCCCCGTACTGCGAGCTATCCTCTTTGTTGCCACGATCTACGTAGTCGCAGCGACTGGCTGCGCCATAGCCACGCCCACCCCTACGCCATTCTCTGGGCCTCCTCAGGTACCTCACTCCCTGGAGGGGCGGGAGGGGCAGTGCCTGCTCTGCCATGAGGAAGGAGTCGCCGGCGCACCCAGGGTGTCCGTGAATCACGCTGGCAGGACCAGCGACATCTGCACCCTGTGCCATGTACAGGCGGATGCGTCCGCCCATTCCCCGGGGGTGACGCCCACCCCTACGCGATCCTCTGGAACTCCTCAGATACCTCACTCCCTGACGCCGAACGCGACTCCAGCTGCGACCGGTACCAAGCCGGCTGACCCCACGCATGGAGAGGCTGTCTACAACACGACCTGTTCAGCCTGCCACGGTAAGGATCGAAAGGGCACCCCCATTGCGCCGGCCTTGAACACAGCGGGCTTAGCCGCGAAATTCCCTGCCGATTCAGCCCTGGCTGACGTGATCCGCAAGGGTGTGGGCATCATGCCCGGGTTTGACAAGCTCTCAGCCGCCGACCTGGCCGACCTTGTCGCTTACCTGCGGTCCATCCAGCCGGTAACGTCCGGAACCCCGACCACGACTCCGACTACAACGACTCCCACAACGACTCCCACTACGACCGGGACCAAGCCGGCTGACCCAACGCATGGAGAGGCTGTCTACAACGCCACGTGTTCGGCCTGCCACGGCAAGGATCGAACAGGCACCCCCATTGCGCCGGCACTGAACACAGCGGGGTTCGCCGCGAAATTCGCTGCGGGTTCAGCCCTGGTTGATGTGATCCGCAAGGGCGCGGGCATCATGCCCGGGTTTGACAAGCTGTCTGACGCCGACCTGGCCGACCTGGTCGCCTACCTGCGCGCCATCCGGTGAAGGCTCGGTCTGGCATCCTTCCACGATCTATCATTGCTCGTGCCAACCCCGGTCTCGGGGAGGAGACCGGCAAGCAGGACCAGCACTGCGTTGTGAAACACGAGCAGGGAGCGAACAACAATTAGCGGGCTGCAGAGGTCAACTATCTTGTCGAAACAACACAAGGAATGAAACGAAGAAACATTGACATCGGTTCAGTTACATCAATGTACCGCTCCAACGATTTCCACCCCTACCCTTACAGGTGGTACAATAGACTATTAGGTGATTCTTCATTATGGAGGAGAAGATTATGCGGAGTTTCCTGTCCCGTAACAAGCGTTGCCTTCACCCGTTGATACTGATCGCTCTGTTTTCAGCGCTTGTCCTCAGCCTGGTAATCCTGGGATGCACCGGGCCCAAGGGACCCGCGGGCCCAGCCGGGGCTTCTGGTCCCTCGGGGGCGTCTGGGGCGGGGGGGGCCCGGGGGCCCGGCCGGCCCGCCGGGGGGGCCGG
>ORJL010903002.1_pt1 | contig 34008 bp, 31 predicted proteins | sample 1779941 | NCBI WGS metagenome assembly ORJL01 (sample SAMEA104232317, study PRJEB22302) | groundwater metagenome | biome: forest; feature: aquifer; material: groundwater | place: USA | collected 2011-08-07 | depth 5.8 m | reverse complement strand
CAGGCGCAACATATATTCATTACTTATACTTGGCGATCGCCGCGGCAAATTCGGGCGGCGGAACATAGCCTAAAAGAACCGCCTCCTCATAATATTTCACCGCTTCTGTAAAATTTTGCTCTTGGAAAGCTAAAATAGATAAATTAACCCAAGCGTTCACATGGTTAGGATTTTTCTCAACCGTTTTAAGATAATTGTTTACAGCCTGGGAATAGTCTCTTAAGGCCGCGTACACATTCCCTAAATTATAGTAACTTTCGGCATTCTCTGGATCTACGGTAATAGATTTCTGGTAAAACTCAATCGCCTTCTCTTTATGACCACCCACCTCCTCCAAGTAGGCTAAATTAAAATAGGCTTTCGCTTTTTCTTTAGCATCTTTTGGGCTGGAATCAATGGCCTTTTGATAATATTTTCGCGCCTCTTTATAATTCCCCTGACGGCCATAAATTATACCAATATTAAGATGGGCATCCGCGGCACGCGGATTTATTTTAACACTTTCATGATAAAATGATAATGCATCAGGGAGAAACCCCAAGTCCTTATAAGCATTACCCAAATTGTATAAAGCACCTGAATGCCGGGGATTCATGTCTAACACCTTTTCATACAAAGAAATCGCCTTGTTCAAATCGCCCATCTCAGCATACAGGCATCCCACATTAAAAAAAGAAGTCGCCCTGGGCCTATGGCTGTTAATGAGCTCAAGATAATTATTCAAGACCCTGTCTCTTGCCTGCGGATATACAGGGCTATCGGGATCCTCCTTAATAATCTTAGTATACGCCTTAATGACATTAATATAAATTTCCTCATCCATGGGATTAGTCCCAATGGTCTGCGCAAAGGCGGAAACAGCCGCGGCGTGCTCCTTCTGCTTATTAAAGGCGCTGCCTAAACCAAAATAAGCGCTTTTAAATTTCCCATCAATGGCTATCGCTTTTTTATACTGCATAATAGCTTCTTGGAGCAACCCTAAGTCTTCATATAATTTCCCTAGATTAAATTGCGCTTCAATCGCTTTAGGTTCAATACTGACGGCCCTTTTATAAAGGGCCATTAAATATTCTACCTGCGCCATCCTTTTCCGCCGTTGGAAATCTGTAAGGTCAGGCTCTAATCCCTCCTGGCGCATCTCGATAATTCTTTGATACTCCGTTACTGCCTGCTTATATTCTTTTTGATCTCTTAAGGCATCGGCCAGACTCCCCAGGGCGGTATGATCATTCGGATAGAATTTTAATTGCTGCCGCCAGAGAGATTCACTGTCTTTCCAGGCAAAACACTGGCGATAAGTTTTAACCCCCAGAATAGCAGCCATCATAATCACGCAACCCAGCAGGGCATACCGCAGATGTCGTCTTTGCCAGAAAGAATCAAAAATATATCCGCCGAGGAGACAAAACCCTAAACTGGGAAGATACATAAAACGATCAGCGACAATATTGGTATCAGCTACAGCATCGTAACGCAGCAAAAAGAATATCGAGAAGAAATAAAAACCAAAAGCGAAAATAAACCATCGATACCGTTTTAAAGAAATTAAGGCGAAGATAATAACTGCTAAACTTACTACCGATAGAATATATTCTGGCTGTAAAAAGGCCGTCGGCCGCGGCAATCGATGAAGAGGAACGCAAAAAACGGGAAACAAAAACTGCCTTAAATAAAATATCAATGACCAGGCCCAGATTGAAAATCCCTGAACGATATTTTCCCCTGGAACTCTCGCGTGAGCTAAATAACTTACAAACGCGATCCCGCCTAAAATGACCATTAAGGGAGTCTTTTCTAAAATTGCCTGCTTGTCGATTTTTCTTGCCCGAAACCAATCCAAAAGCAGCATAATTAAAGGAAGGCTTAAGGCCATGGGTTTGGCCAGCATGCTGAGCGTTCCTAAACCCGTCACGGCAATTAAGGCACCATAAGACTTTTTAGTTAAATACCTTAAATACATTAAAAGCGCCAGCATATAAAGAGAAGCGTACAAAACATCCTTGCGTTCCGTCACCCAGGCTACTGACTCGACATGCATGGGGTGAATACCAAAAATAAGGGAAGCCAGGCCCGCCCCCCGATAAGATAACCCCAGGCGCAGGGCTAAGACAAAAACAAAGGTCGTTACTAAAAGATGCAAAAGGAGATTATCTAAATGATAAATAAACGGATGATAACCGCTGAAGCGGTACTCCAGGGCAAAAGACAATGAAGTTAACGGGATATAAATATTATTAACGGTCTTCGTGAAGATGTCATAAATATGTTCAAAATCCAGAGAACGAATAGAGACATTTTCTAACAGATGGACATCGTCATCCCAGAGGACAAAATCGTTATGAAGGGCGGGGAAATAACAGATGAAAACAAGAGAAAGGATAATAAAAAGAACCGTGAAGGTACGATTCATTAGTATTTAATCACCGAATAAACTTCGAGGTCTTTGAGTTTTTCTTTGCCCTTAAGGAAACGTAATTCGACTAAGAAAGCGACGCCGGCAATCACCGCGTTCTGCTGCCTGACGAGTTCTGTGACCGCTTTGATTGTCCCCCCCGTTGCCAGAAGGTCATCGACAACGAGCACTCTTGAATTAGCAGTAAGCGCGTCTTCATGAATCTCCAAAGTATCCGAGCCGTATTCTAGCTGGTAAGTCACACTGTGGGTTTTATACGGAAGTTTTCCTTTTTTTCGGATAGGAACAAACCCCGCGCCTAATTTATAGGCCAGGGGGGCGCCAAAAATAAACCCCCGGGATTCAACTCCAACGACAAAATCGATATTCTCTTTGCGAAATTTACGGGCCAGCAAATCAATCGATTTCTTAAAGGCCTCTTTATCTCTTAAGAGAGTGGTGATGTCTTTAAAAATAATTCCTTCTTTAGGAAAGTCAGGAATATCCCTGATGCATTTTTTAAGGTCACTTTTTTTAATGGGAGGCGGCATTGCGGATCCTTTTTGTTAAATTTTTGCGACCGATTCTCTTTTAATTAATCTCGTCGGTAAAACAATCTTAACCGGGAGTTTAGCCTTACCCTGAATAATCTGAAAAAGATTTTCCGCCCCCACCCTGCCCATTTCAACCAGAGGCTGAGCGACAGTAGTCAGGCCCACGGGGCTTGTGGCTGAGAGAGGATTGTCATCAAAGCCAATAACGGATAAATCTTCCGGCACACGCAGATTCATTTTTTTAGCCGCATCAATCGCTTCTAAAGCCATCACATCCGAAGCCGCGAAAATCGCCGTCGGCCTTTCTTTCAATTTCAATAATTTTTCCGCGGCGAGGCGAGCCGGGGTGCGCAGATAATTTCCAAAGGTGATATAATTTTTAGGAAGAGGAATGTTGTGTTTTTGCAGGGCCTCTTTAAAACCTTCTAAACGCGCCAGACCCGATTGGGTCGCTTCATCACCGGCGATGGTGGCAATCCTGGTATGGCCTGATTGAATAAAATATTCCACAATCTCTTCGGCCGCCTTCTTATTATCAACGGCGACAAAGTTAATGGGTTCGTGAAGAACATTATTAAGAACAATACAGGGAATCCGCGCCCGAATAGCTCTTTTAGGCAAAGAGATATCATTGTCAATATCGGCAAAAATAATCCCGTCAATATAATTTCTATCCAAAAGTGTCGCGCCTAACCAGCTTTGATGATTCGCGCGGTTAGTAATATGCACGAGAAAATCGGCATCGGCCCGGCTGGCGGAAAGGCTCACCCCTTTAATGATTTCCCCTGCGTAAAAGGAGTGAAAAATATCCTCAAAACGAGGAATCACCAATAAAAACGTTAATTTTCTCTTTTTGATGACCATCTCTCTTACTCTTGTTTTTTCTGTTTAATCATATGTCGAATCTTCTTAATGGCCGCGACTTCCAACTGACGAACGCGTTCCCGCGAGACGCCTAAGACTTCCGCGATTTGAGCCAGCGTATGCTGATTCCCATCGGTAAGGCCATAACGCATTTCAATAATTTTTTTCTCGCGATCGCCAAGAGTATCCAAAAAACTCATGGCCCGTTCTTTATTAAAAAATATTTCCAGTTCTTCATCCGGGGCCGCGATATTTTCATCCTCGATAATGTCTTTAATCTGGCTCTCCCCGGCCTCGCCAATGGGGGCATCAAGACTCGCCATTCTCGAGATAGAATTCTCCAGGTCTCTTACTTTATCGACGGGGATCAGCATTTTCTTCGCGATTTCGCCTAAACGCGGCTTGCGTTTTAATTTGTGGGTGAGTTTCTCAACGGCCTTTTTATATTTATGAATTTCTTCATTCATATAAACAGGGACGCGGATCATTTTGCCCTGATCGATGATCGCCCTTGAAATCCCCTGTTTAATCCACCAGGCGGCATAAGTAGAGAAACGAAACCCCCTGCCGGGATCAAATTTTTCCACACTGCGCATGAGTCCAATATTGCCTTCTTCAATCAAATCACTTAAAGGGACCCCTAGATTGATATAACGCTTGGCAATGCTGATCACAAGGCGCAGATTGGCGCGGATCATGGCATCGCGGGCTTCTTTGTCTCCGTGCCTGATCTGCCTGGCGAGTTTAATTTCTTCCTCGGGCGTCAGAAGCGCGATATGCCGGACATCTTTAAGATAGGCTTTGATAGGATCCATATTATTAAAATTTATTTCCTCTTCGATTTTATTTTCCGACTTTTAGTCTTAGGCTTCCCTTGTTCCAACTCCGCCTGCGCGGCAGCCAGACGAGCAATCGGCACGCGGTAAGGAGAACAACTCACGTAATCCATCCCCACTTTTCGGCAGAAATGAATAGAGGCTGGATCTCCGCCATGCTCCCCGCAAATGCCAATTTTTAAATTCGACTTAACCGCTCTGCCGCGTTGAACCCCTAACTCAATTAACTGCCCAACGCCGTCGATATCAATACTCTGGAATGGATCCTCGGGCAGGATTCCCTTCGCAATATAATCTTGCAAAAACCCGCCAATATCATCCCGGGAAAACCCAAAGGCCATCTGCGTTAAATCATTGGTTCCGTAGGAGAAAAATTGAGCGACTTCCGCAATCTTACCGGCGGTTAGCGCGGCTCGCGGGACCTCAATCATCGTTCCAAAAAGGTAAGGAATTTCTTTCATTTTAAACTTCGCGCAAACTTCTTTATAAACCTGTTCCACAATTGTTTTCTGGTGTTTAAGCTCATTGACCGCTCCAATAACCGGGATCATAATTTCCGGTAAAACCTTGACCCCTTCCTTAATTAATTCCGCGGTCGCCTCAAAAATCGCCCGCACCTGCATCTCGGTGACCTCAGGATACGTGATTCCTAAACGCACCCCGCGATGGCCCATCATCGGATTATTCTCCCTTAACGCGGCCGCGCGTTTTTCTAAATCTTCCATGGAGATACTCAGGCTGCTGGCTAAATTCTCTAATTGTTCTTGATTATGCGGGACAAATTCATGCAAAGGCGGATCAAGAAGGCGGACCGTCACGGGAAAACCATTCATCGCCTTCAAGGTTCCCTTGATATCGCTCTTGACATGCGGGAATAATTCGTTGAGCGCCCGGCGGCGTTCCGATTCATCTTTAGAAACAATCATTTTGCGCAGTAAAAATAATGGCTCTTCGGAATTGACGCCATAAAACATGTGTTCTGTTCTAAAAAGGCCAATCCCTTCGGCGCCAAAATTTCTGGCCTTGGCCGCGTCTTCCGGGGTATCGGCGTTCGTGCGGATTTTTAATTTACGCACGACATCGCATAATTTTAAAAACTCATTCATATAAAAATTTTCTGTCGAGGCATCAATCATGCCCAATCTTTTTTCATAAAAAGTCCCTTTGGTTCCATTTAAAGTAATCCAGTCCCCTTCTTTTAAGATGGTGCCATTGCCCACATGCATGGTCTTTTTGTCCAAATCGATTTCCATATCGGAACAGCCGACAATACAGCATTTCCCCCAGCCGCGGGCAACCAGTGCGGCATGGGACGTCATCCCTCCACGGGCTGTTAAAATAGCTTGCGCCGCGCGCATCCCTTCGACGTCTTCGGGGTTGGTTTCTTCGCGAACCAAAATAACCTTTTTCCCTGTCTTAGCCCAAGCGACAGCATCGGCGGCAGTAAATACAATCTGGCCGCTGGCACCACCCGGTCCGGCGGGAAGGCCTTTTCCTAAACGATGCGCTATTTTTTCTTCCGCAGGATCAATAATCGGATGCAGAAGTTCATCCAGCTGGGAAGGCGTTACCCGGACAATGGCTTCTTCCCTTTTAATTAAACCTTCTTTAACCATATCCACGGCCATACGCACGGCCGCCGGGCCGTTTCTTTTTCCTGACCGGCATTGCAGCATATAGAGCTTGCCCTTTTCAATGGTAAACTCGATATCCTGCATGTCATGATAGTGCTTCTCTAGCCGACGGCGGATATCCTCAAGCTGTTTATAGGCCTTAGGATATTCTTCCTCGATCGTCTTTAAATGTTTATTGTGATCGCTTTGAGAGTATTTATTGATGGGAGCCGGCGTGCGGATTCCAGCGACGACATCTTCGCCCTGAGCGTTAATCAAATATTCGCCGTAAAATTTATTTTCTCCATTCCCGGGATTACGGGTAAAGGCCACACCGGTCGCCGAATCGCTGCCCATGTTTCCAAAGACCATGCTTTGAACGTTAACCGCCGTGCCCCACTCATCAGGAATGCCTTCAATTCGTCGATAGGAAATAGCTCGTTTCCCATTCCAGGAATTAAAAACAGCCGTGATTCCTCCCCACAACTGTTTTTGAGCGTCGTCAGGAAAATCTTCTCCCAGGACTTCTTTGATTTTCACTTTAAATAAAGCGCATAATTTTCGCAGATCCCCGGCGGCTAAATCGGAATCTACTTGCACGCCTTTTTGTTTTTTAGTGTCGTGCAAGATTCGATCTAATTGCTGACGGATTCCGTGCCCGTCCTTAGGTTCCAATCCTTGCGATTTTTCCATCACCACGTCGGCGTACATCATAATTAAACGCCGATACGCGTCGTAAGCGAAACGTTCGTTACCCGTTTTCTCAATGAGCCCTTTAATCGTTGTCTCAGTCAAGCCGACATTTAAAACCGTCTCCATCATCCCCGGCATGGATTTGCGCGCCCCCGATCGGACGGAAACAAGAAGAGGATTTTTGGGATCGCCGAATTTTTTTCCGACGATTTGTTCTATTTTTTTAACAGCCGTATCCACCTGCGCTTGGAGTCCAACTGGATATTTCTTTTTATTCGTGTAAAAATGAATGCAGACTTCCGTAGTGATTGTAAATCCCGGGGGAACGGGCAGTTTTAAGTCCGCATGCCCGGCCATTTCCGCCAGATTAGCGCCTTTTCCGCCAAGTAAATTTTTCATTTCCGTCTTACCGTCGGCCTTGCCGCCGCCAAAAGAATACACATACTTGTTTGCCATTTTGTTACCACACCCTTTCTTCAAAATAAAAATACTGTAAGGGCGGGCCCCTGTGCCCGCCCATTTACTATTTAGACGGGCCGACACGGGGGTCGGCCCCTACATCTACAACAATCTCTCTTTCAAATATCCCTTTAATTTTTCTACAGAAATTCTTTCCTGCTTCATCGAATCTCGTTGGCGCACGGTGGCCTGTTTATCTTCCAGTGACTGAACATCGACAGTCACGCAATAAAATGTGCCTACTTCGTCTTGCCGTCGATACAGCTTGCCAATGGCGGCGGTATCATCGTAGACACAAACGAATTCCTTCTCCAGATCTTTTTTAATTTTTTTGGCTAATTCAACAATTTCGGGCCGATTTTTAAGCAACGGAAATATGGCCACTTTGGTGGGAGCTAATTGCTTACTTAATTTTAAAACAACGCGGGTTTTGCCTTCAACCTGTTCCTCAGAGTAAGCGTCCGTTAAGAACGCTAAAAGGGCGCGGTCGACCCCGCCGGAGGGTTCAATGACAAAGGGGAAAAACTTTTCTTTCGTGACTTGATCTTGATACTGTAAATCAACGCCGGAGAATTTGGCGTGCTGTTTTAAATCGTAATCCGCGCGGTTGGCAATTCCCTCCAGCTCAGACCAGCCGAAGGGGAATTGATATTCGATATCCGTGCAGCCGGCCGCGTAATGGGCCAATTCATCTTTACCGTGTTCCCGTAATCGTAGATTATCTTTTTTCATCCCTAAATCTAAATACCATTGGTGACGCTCTTCAATCCATTTTCGGTAACAGGTGTCGGCATCTTTGGGGTAAGTAAAATATTCTATTTCCATCTGCTCGAATTCTCGTGTCCGGAACGTAAAATTCCCTGGGGTAATTTCATTACGAAATGATTTGCCCGTTTGCGCAATGCCGAAAGGGAGTCGCCGGTGAGTGGAATCAATAACATTCTGAAAGTTCACGAAAATTCCTTGCGCTGTCTCTGGGCGTAAATAAAGTTTGTTAGCTTCATCTTCCACTGCTCCAGCGTGAGTTTTAAACATCAAATTAAAGGCCTTCCCTTCAGTAAATTCTTTACTCCCACAAGCAGGACATTTTCCCTGGATTTGATCTTCACGAAAGCGCAAATTACATTTCTTACATTCAATTAAAATATCACTAAAATTCTTGGTGTGTCCTGAAGCCTCCCATACCTTAGGGTGCATGAGAATACTGGCATCGAGGCCGACTATATCTTCGCGGTCATGGACAACGGCTTTCCACCAGGCGTTTTTGACATTGCGTTTAAGTTCCGCGCCTAAAGGGCCGTAATCCCAGGAACTGGCGAGCCCGCCGTAGATTTCCGAAGACTGAAAAATAAAACCCCGCCGTTTGCACAGCGAAACTATTTTTTCCATTAAGTTGTTGTCTGGCATGAAGTTTTCATTCTAACAAAAATCTTCTAAAAATCAAGGGATAATCACGGCTTCCCATAACTATGAATGCTGTCGGGGAAAATTCCTTCTTCGACCTCGCTTTTAAATTCTTTGATTCCTTTTAATATATTCTCGGCCAAATGGACATATTGTTTCACGAACTTTGGTTTGTAGCGGTCAAACAAACCCAGCAGGTCATGCGTGACGAGAACTTGACCGCTGCAATCCGGCCCGGCGCCAATGCCGATCGTGGGAATTTTGAGATCTTCAGTAATTAATTTTGCTAAAGGGGCAGGGATACATTCTAACACCACACTAAAACAGCCGACTTTTTCTAAAGCCTTGGCGTTTTCTAAAATTCTTTTCGCTGATCCCTCATCCTTTCCCTGAACTTTAAAACCCCCTAATTGTTCCGCCGTCTGCGGGGTTAGCCCCACATGCCCCATCACAGGGATTCCGGCTTTCAAAATCGCCCTGGTGACCTTTAAGCAATCTTTAAACCATTCGACTTTCACGGCGTCGCAGCCAGCGTCCTTGACAAATTTTTTCGCGCAGGAAACGGCCTTGGCCACACCCCCGTGAAGGGCCTCAAAGGGCATATCGCCGATGATCAACGCCTGCTTTACGCCGCGGCGAACCGCTTTCGCGTGATACAGCATCTGCTCAATTCCGACATCTTTCGTCGAATCAAGGCCTAAAACGACATTGGCGACCGAATCCCCTACTAAAATTATATCAATGCCCGCTTGATCGAGCAACGTCGCGAAAGAATAATCGTAGGCCGTGAGCATGGTAATCTTACGGCCTTGTTTTTTCTTGGATTGGATATCAGCGATGGTGATAGACATAAACGGTAGAAAATTATTTTAAATATTGTTCAATTTGTTCGGCCACCCTTTTCCCCGAAGCCATGGCTTCAACAACCGGCCCGGCGTTCGTTGCCACATTCCCGCAGGCAAAAATCCCTGGGTGGGAGGTCATCCCTGTTTGTTCATCAACCCAGATACTGCCATCCTCTTTAAGTTTTAAAGAGATATCTCCACGAAGGGCCTGTAAAGCGTTCGGCTCATGGCCAACGGCAATGATCACGGTATCTGTTTCCAAAATAAATTCAGAATCCGGAACAGGAATCAATTCCCAGTTTCCCTTTTCTTCAGAGTCCGCGTAATCCATCCGAATACACTTAAGTCCACTGACAAAACGCCGGGTATTCGCCAAAATCTCCAAAGGTTTCAGAAGCGGCTCAAAACACACTCCCTCTTCTTTCCCATATTGACGCTCTTCAAAACGCACCTTCATTTCCTCTTCCGTGCGACGGAACATCAAAGTCACATGGCGCCCTAAACGCAGGGCCAAACGCGCGCAATCAAGCGCCGTATTCCCCGAACCGATAACCACGATCTTTTGTCCAATGGGAAATGTTGCGGGGGCCTTGCCTCTGGCATTCACGCGCATTAAAAATTCCTCGCCATAATAAACACCTCCGAAGTGACTTCCTGGTAAATCCATAAATTTAGGACGTCCCGCTCCCGTCGCCAAAAGAACTACGGCAAAACCTTGCTTAAAAACGTCCTGTAAACTTAAGGTCTGCCCGATAAAAAAATTCGTTTTAATCTCAACTCCCAAACGGCAGATTTCTTCAATTTCCTGATCAAGAATTTTCTTAGGCAGACGAAATTCCGGGATTCCATAACGCAAAACCCCGCCGGGTTTATCCTGAGATTCAAGAATAGTGACGGGATAACCTTTTTTAGCTAACTGCGCGGCGGCGGTAAGTCCGGCGGGCCCTGCCCCGACAATGGCTATTTTTTTATCCTTGGTTATTGGCATTTGCTTAACCGTTCGCATTGTGGAAGCCCCTGGCCTGTCAGCCAGGACAGGCAATATTTCGCTTTGTTTTCCTATATTTAATGCACTGGGTTGTACAAAACTCAATAAATTTTTTTTGAATTTAGCCGAATGATTCCTGCCGTAATCGGACGCGAATCTTTCCAGCGTTCGAATAGCGATGGGCGCCTCTTCCTCATTTAAAATGCAGGCGACTTCACAGGGTGCCGAACAAATGCGCCCGCAGACGGCTGGCAGCCAGCTTTCTTCCTTAATTTGGGCTTGCGCCTCATCCCAATTCCCTTCTCGCAGCTGCCGAATGAATCCCGGAATATTAATCCCCAAAGGACAACCCTTCATGCACACCGGATTAGCGCACTGCGGACAGCGCCGAGATTCCTCAAGGGTTATTTTTTTAGAAAATCCCAGCGCAACTTCGTTAAAATTACGGATTCTTTTTTGACCTGGCTGGGTGACGGCTGTGGGTTGATTCATACGGCGACCTCCGGACTAAACGCGTTCATTCGCGTTTGTAGAAAATCAAAATCGACCTGGTGCCCGTCAAATTCCGGCCCCTCCAGACACGCTAAGATAATTTTTTCTCCGATCTTCACTCGACAAGATCCACACATTCCCATACAATCCACCATCACCGGATTAAGACAGACCAGTGTTTTAATTCTCTTTTTTTGAGTTAACGCGCAGACAGCCTCAGTCATCTCCACCGATCCAATCGCGTAAATGAGCCCTATTTCCTGGCGCTCTATAAATTCTTTGAGGACATCAGTGGCTAAGCCACGGCGCTCATAAGAGCCGTCATTGGTGGCAATAAATAATTTTTGACAGGCCAGCCGCATCTGGGCCTCAAGCATAAGCATCTTTTTAGTCTTCGCGCCGATGATGCCAATCACTTTATTGCCCGCTTTACGTAAGGCCCGCGCGATGGGTAAAATCTGCGCCGTCCCAATACCGGTCGCGACACAAATCACGGTGCCCTTATTTTCAATGGTGGCGGGCCGCCCCAAAGGCCCGAGGATAGAAAAAATGGATTCATTAATCGGCAGTGTGCCTAATTTTTTGGTGGTTACTCCCACTTCTTGAAAAATAAGAGAGATTGTTCCCTTATCCTTGTCCGCCTCAATCACGGTTAAGGGAATTCGTTCGTCTCCTTCCTGAGGACAGACGCTGACAAATTGTCCGGCCTGGATTCTCATGGCGACAGCGGGAGCTAAAACATCCACGCGCTTAACATCAGGAGCCAGGACTTGCTTATTAATGATTTTAAACATATGCCTTTACTTTTTGAGGGCCTTCATTAAATTTTCTAACGATAATGTATTTAAAACGTCTTCTTTCTTCAACCATCCTCGACGGGCAATAGAGACACCAAAACGCAGATAATTCAGGTGTTCTACGGCATGCGCGTCAGAATCGATGACAAACTTAACTCCTTGAGTTCGCGCGAAATAAACATTCGCCGAATTTAAATCCAGGCGGATAGGAAACGCGTTAATCTCTAAGAATACATTGTGATCAACCGCTGCCTTACAGACCTCTTTTAAATCAATATCGCAAGGCTCGCGTTTGCCTAAATGGACACCGGTTGGATGCCCAATAATATTCACATATTTACTCTGGCAAACGCGGACAAGCCGCCTGGTCAACTGCTCGCGGCTCTGTTCAAACCGGCTGTGAATGGAGGCGACCACCACATCAAACTCACTTAATATTTTATCATTGTAATCTAAATTGCCCTCGCTGTCTATTTCTACTTCGGTCCCAAATAAAACGCGAAAGCCGCGCATCTGCCCATTGAGCTCGTCAATTTCCTTTTTCTTCTTTTTTAAATCCTCCACGCTAACACCCCCGGCCACGCGTAGAGACGGCGAATGATCGCTGATGGCCAGATACTGGTAACCTAACTGCCGCGCGGCCTGCGCCATTTCGGCGATTGTATTACGTCCATCGGACCATTTGGAATGCGCGTGCAAATCTCCTTTAATATCTTTTAACTCAACCAAAGGAGGAATTTCAAACCTCAGGCCCTTTGCGAAGATTTCTGCTTCTCCAAAATCCTCTCGTAATTCCGGTGGAATCAAGGGAAGCCCTAAAGCCTTGAGGCACCCCTCTTCCGTTTTACTGGCTATTAATTTTTCTTTATTTTCCTGTACTTTAAAAATGCCATACTCATTGACCTTCATGTCCTTTTTAATGGCGATCTGACGCAGGCGGACATTAAAATTTTTAGAGCCGGTAAAATAAAGTAACGCCGCTCCAAAACTTTCTTTTTCCACCACCCTCACATCCACTTGAACATTGTCCTGAGTTAGGATAGATGATTTTGTATTCCCATGAACATTAATTTTTTTGACACAAGGCAAATGGACAAAGGTGTCCATCACTTTTTGAGGTTCGGTTGAGTCGATTAAAATATCGATATCACGGATGGTCTCTTTCTGGCGGCGAAGACTGCCGGCGGCTTCAATCTGGCTTACCTCTTTCAAACTCCGTAATGCCGCGATAATCTCCTCGGCGACACGCGTGGCTGTCCCCAAATTCATCCGTTCCCGGCCGGCGGCAACGATTTTAATCCCCTGAAGAATATTCTCTACCGTCTTCTCTTTAATACCTTCCAAATCTAAAAGTTTACCAGTTTGCGCGGCTTTGCGTAAATCTTCAACACTTTTAATCTTTAACTTATCAAAAAAAAGTTTTGCCTTTTTAGGACCCACCGAAGGGATTTCCATCACCTCAAAGATACTCTCCGGAATTTTTTCAAGGAGTTTTTTGTATTCCGAAACCTGGCCGGTATCGCAATATTCAATAATTTTCTCTTGCAAGGCCTTCCCTATCCCTGAGATTTCAGACAATCGATTTTCTTCTTTTAAAGTTTGGATATCTTCGGCGAGATTTTCAATATTTTCCGCGGCTTTTAAATACGCGCGGACCTTAAAGACATTCTCGCCATTTCTGTCGTTAAAAAATGCCTATGCCGTTAAAAATTTCGTCAATCTCTTTATTTTTCATTTAGTTCAATTTCAGATAAAATATAGATTCTGAAACACCTCCCTGCCGGGTCGTTCTGGCACCAAAGGATTTAAAAAATTTTAAATCATCTAACAGCGGCATCAATATTTCCTCAAAATAGACTTCTCTTAATTTAGACTGTTTTTGCTCTTTCTGGTACCCTTGAACGACGAGTTCCAACTCTTTTTCTTTCTGATGTACGGAATCCAAATCACCTTGCTTAATCTCTATATCCGCTTGAAGTTGATTTGTTTTTGCCTGTATTCCTTCTTTATTCTGCCGCTGTTCCTTCATTTTGTCCTGCAAACCGGAAAGCTCTTCTTGCATTTCTCTAAGTTCTCTCTCTTTTTTAGCCAGGTCTAATCTTAAATCCTGCAAGCGCCTTTGTCCGCCTTTTTGAAAAGCCTCTTTTTGTTCATCCTGGGAAGAGAGGCTTTCATCGGCCCATTTAAAAATAGATCCGATTCCCCCGCTCAAATGATCTACCCGCATAAAAATCATTCCCGTATTTTTTTCTAAGAAATTTTTATCCAACTCACGCAAGGCTTTATCTTCCGGCAATCGAGGGAACTTCTTTTGATAAACATCAACGGCGTTCTCTAATAATTGTTTTTTGCTTCCCACTAAAAGATAATCTCCTATAAAACAGAAACTTGGCTGCACATCCACCGGCAGAGGGAATTGTATATACTTTAAAGATGTTCCGGAATAATCCTCCTCTTGCCATGGGAGATTGTAATGTTCAAGTATCTTTTTCAAAATATTCTCTGCTTTAAGCTGGTCGGTAATCTTTGTAAAAAGGACAACCGCTGGGACAGGAATGGGGCCTGTAAAATTGATGTCCCTGATGTAACCGCCAATTTCTTCTTCCAGCAAAGGAAGGATATCCTTTCCTATACTAAGATTTAATATTTTCTCGAAATTATTTAACTTTGAGGAAGCCATCCCTTCCTCTGCCTTCCCCTGCTTTTCTATAATTTCCCCGGTAAGACGTTCCCACTGGCTTTTGAAGTCAATGCATTCGCTCCACTGGTAAGCTAAAACATCTCGAGGGGCAAACTCTAAGCTCTTATTAAGACGCGGCGTACATCTGTCATAAAAATCTTTTAATTCAGCTCCTATCTGTTCTTCATCGGTCCATACATCAAGTTTCAATTGGGACAAACGATCCCAGCGGGCGGATGCGGTTATCGTTTTAAACCCCGATAACCTTTCAAAAAAGATCTCTAGATCCGCGATATCCAGCTGCCCCTTGTTTAAAGCGCTCATCGCTTTTATTTGCTCTATCAATAAAGAAAGGATTCCTTCGACATTCAAGTAAGCTAACACTGTCCCTTTCCTTAGGGTTCTTTTCCTCGCTTCTTGAAAAGAAAGATCATCCGCGAGAGAAGGTTTCGTCTCTTCAAAAATGTCTATGCCCACTCGAGCGGTTTCTTCGCTAAGGCCTGCAATCAATAAATCCTTAATACGCGTAAAAACTATTTTGGCATTATTCTCCAGACTAATAATATGAATTCTATGCTGCCTGTATTCTTTAGTTTCTAAAGAAATTTTTTGAGAGTCCAGAGACACAAAAGGAGTTAAAGACTCCGCCAATTGAAGCTGCGGCTTGACACGAATAACCACAAAAAATTTAGATAACATGTTCTCCATTAATTGATCCGCCGCTCCTTCGGCATTTAGAGACGGTGGATAAACGGCTATGGCTATTTCCTGTTCAAACATTTTTTTAAGCATTTTATGTTCGGCAAAAGTCGGTAATTGTTTTTTCACGATTTCCAGCAATGCTTTTTGTTTTTCATTAAGAATCCCATTTTCTAATAAATAATCCATATTAAGATCATTAAACCTCTTCCAGAATGGTGTTGAGATAAATTTTTTAAGATCACCCTGAACATCTGAGAAGCGAAGATAAATAAGAGGGCCCTCAGGCAAAACTTTATCAATAGAGAGTTTAGTCAACTGGAAATATAAAAAAATCCCTCCCGTGAAAATAATCAAAGAAACAAATAACATCAGTCCTGTCTTTGCCAGCTTTTTCATCGTTTATCCTTTTTATTCTTATGTCTTTTATATTTTACTTACACTATACCAAAAAATGATTTAGCATTTCTGTTAAAAATTTCCAGGGCATTTTTCTCTTCCATATTTTTTAACTGGCAATAAGCCTTGAGCGTTCTAAACACGTCCTTGGGTGCTGCCTGAAAAGTCTCTTCCGAATTTTCTTCCCGGTAATGGACAGGGCAATCTGTTTCAATAAGTAAACGCTCGATGAGAGCCTGAGAAATAGCCTCTCGCGACTGCGGACTGTAAGCCAGGCTCGGGGATGTCGAGACATAAAATCCCGCGGACATAATCTGTTCTAAAATATCCACCGGGCCGCTGTACCAGTGAAAAAGCGCTTTAGCTAATCCTGCTTCTTTAACCATGTCCAGGCATTCTTTCCAGGCTCCTCGGGAATGGACAATGACCGGTAAGTTTAATTTTTTAGCCAGTGTCAGAAAATGATGAAAGACCTGAATTTGTTCTTCTTTCTTTTGAGAATCTTTTTTAACCCATTTATACCAAAAATCCAATCCTATTTCACCAATCGCAGTAAGTTCATGAACGTTCTCTTCGATCAATTGAGTACATAAAGGGATTTCTTCTAAATCTGCCTCGGAAGGATGCATTCCCATGGCCAGGTAAACTTTAGGCCTTGATGTCTTTCTTTTAATCTCCAAATTTTTTTGGCAGGATGGAAAATCCATGCTCACCGCGACGATGCCAAGAACCCCTGCCTTGTGTGCCTCCTCGAGGGCTAAATCAAGGTCGGGAAGATGATCTAAATGGGCGTGCGTGTCGTATATCATTTCGATTCCAAAATAAACGTCACCGGGCCGTCATTGATCAAAGCCACCTCCATCATGGCCCGGAAAAGACCGGTGGCTACTTTAGTGTGAACGTGTTTGCGCAATTGTTCGATAAAATAATCGTACAGTTCTTCCGCCTTTTTAGGCTCCGCGGCTTCATCAAAAGATGGCCGGCGCCCCTTGGAACAATCTCCGTAAAGGGTAAATTGGGAGACCACCAAAAATTCTGCCCCGGACTCGACCGCCGAACGATTCATCTTCCCCTGCTCATCCTCGAAAATTCTTAAATGAATCAGTTTGCTGATAAGATAATCGGCATCTTCCGTGGAATCTTTCTTAGAGACCGCAAGAAAAATTAACAACCCCTGATGGATTTCCCCTACACTTTTGCCTTCGACCTGGACATGGGCTTCTTTAACTCGTTGGATAACGGCGCGCATATTAAATAAGATTATAGGGGTTCTCTTAAATATGGTCAATACATAACCCGAGAAAAGCGAAACCTAGCTCGATTGACAAGGCCATATCTTTATGTTAGAAGAATAGGGTGAAATTAGAAGATGTTCTCCAAAAATATGATTTCTCTGTCGACGCTCAAAAAATATTTCTGGCCTCCGGCATTACCGAACTTTATCCTCCACAGGCAGCCGCTATTGAAAACGGCATCCTGGAAGGAAAAAATCTCCTTATGTCGGTGCCTACCGCCGCGGGCAAAACCCTTGTTGCCGAATTGTGCATGCTGCGTTCGATTCTCCTGCATCAAGGACGCTGTTTATATATCGCGCCTCTTAAAGCCCTGGCCAGCGAAAAATATAATGATTTCAAACAAAAATATTCTTCTCTAGGGGTTCAAGTAGGGATTGCCATAGGAGACCTGGATACTCCCAGCCATTATCTTAATCGTTATCAAATTATTATAGCGACCGCCGAAAAAGTTGATTCCCTTCTACGCTCAAAAGCAAAATGGCTCATCGATGCCTTAAGTGTGGTAGTCTTAGATGAAATCCATTTTATTAATGACGCCTCCCGCGGGCCGACGATGGAGATCTTAACGGCGCGGATAAAACAGCTCAATCCTAAAGTCCAAATCCTCGCTTTAAGCGCGACCGTGAGCAATGCTCAGGAAATGGCCGAATGGCTAAAGGCTGAACTTGTGACCAGCACCTGGCGGCCGATTCCCCTTAAAGAAGGCGTCTATTTTAACGAACAAATTATCTTTAATCACGCGGGAACACGTATTATTAGTGAAGAGCCCTCCGATGACATGAGCAAATTAGCCCTGGACACCTTGCGCGGTAAGGGGCAGGTGCTTATTTTTGTCAACTCGCGGCGTTCCGCTCAGGCGGTCAGCCGTGAGATTTCTTCCAATGTTTCTCAAACCTTAACGGCTGATGAGAGAAAAGACCTTACCCTTTTGTCCAAAAAAATAACAGGGGCCTCCGGCGATGCCACAAAAATATGCCGTAAACTCGCTGATGTCATCAGCCAGGGCGTTGCGTTTCATCATGCCGGCCTCAAACCCAATCAGCGCGATCTTATTGAAACCCATTTTAAAAAGAATCTGATTAAGGTGATCTGCTCAACGCCCACCCTCGCCGCCGGAGTCAACCTTCCTGCCCAACGAGCGGTGATCCGCGATTGCAAGCGCTTTGAAAGCGGCCTGGGAAGCGCGTATATTCCCACCAGTGAATATAAACAATGCGCGGGGCGCGCCGGCCGGCCGCAATATGACAGCTTTGGTGAGGCGGTCCTCGTTGCCAAATCTTTCTCAGAAACGGAAGCGCTTTTTGAGCGCTATATCCGGGCATCTCCCGAGCCTATTATGTCTAAACTCGCCGATGAGTCGGCGTTGCGCGTTCACATCTTAGCGTCCATTGCCGGTGGCTATATCTACGATGTTAAGGGGATGCTGGAATTTATCTCCCACACCTTTCTTTATCATCAGGGCCAGGAAAGTAATATCCTGGATCTCATTACCCAAATCTTTGAGTTTCTTCACCGCGAAAAATTTATCGAGAAGAGCGGCTATCATTTTTTTCCCACAACATTAGGGAGCCTGACCAGCCGTCTGTATATTGACCCCATGACAGCGATCACGATCCGTGACGGCCTTAAAAAGATTCCCCCCGATAAAATATTTCCAGTCATCGGCATGCTGCATTTAATGTGTTCCTGCCCGGATAACCCTCTTTTAAATGTAGGCAAAAAAGACTTAGAAGACCTCGAACGATTTGCCTCCCAGCACAGCGATGAACTGATCTTGAATCCAGAAAATTATCCTATCTTTGAGGACGTCTATGCCTATTTAGCGACGATCAAAACGGCGTGGCTGCTCTTGCAGTGGATTGAGGAAGAAAAGGAAGAATTCATCTGTGATCAATTTAATGTCGGCCCGGGTGACGTCTATCGGCATGTGGAAACAACCCAGTGGCTTCTTTACGCGGCCGGCAATATCGCCCAGCTTTTTCACCATAAAAAACTAACGTTTCAATTGGAAAATTTGCGAACGCGGATCCAGTATGGGATTAAGGAAGAACTTTTGGAATTAACGCGGCTTAAAGGTATCGGCCGCGTGCGGGCAAGAATTCTCCACACGCACGGGTTCAAAAAATTAGTGGACTTAAAACACGGTTCTCTCGATAAAATCGCGAGCCTCCCTCACATCGGGAAAACAATTGCTCAAGATATCCTAACCCAGATTTCAGCTAAGAAATAGCCGCGACCGCTTCGATTTCGACCAACGCGTCTTTGGGAAGACGGGCCACCTGAATCGTGGAACGCGCCGGTGCTGTTTCGGGCTTAAAAAATTCCGTATACACTTTATTCATCCCCGCGAAATCCTGCATATTCTGCAAAAAAACGGTTGCCTTAATAACATTATCCAGGGAAGAACCGGCGGCTTCTAAGACGGCCTTTAAGTTAGTTAACACTAGCCTGGCTTGTTCCGTGATATCTTTTCCTTGAATCTCATTGGTTACTGGATCCAGAGGGATTTGTCCGGAGGTATACACCAGATTACCGATCACCACGGCTTGATTGTACGGACCGACGGCCGCTGGGGCCTTGGATGTTTTGATAATTCTTTTGGTCATCAGAGTCTCCTGTTTTTTATAAATATTTGGCCGTCTTTAGCTGTCTTTCTAAATGATACACAAGAAAATGGTTTAAGATGTATTTTAATTCTTTCTTGACGCTGGGCGTTAGTCCCAGCCTTAAACATTTTTCCCAGTCGCTCTTCTCTATATAAAGAATGGAGGCAACCGCTCCCTGAGAAATGGTCGTAGCGTTTAACTCATCAATGGGACACTCCCCGCAGATAAGCCCTCCGCTTCTTAAACTAAATTGGGCACGGGCGTGGACTTTTTTTTCGCATTTGACGCAGCAATCCAGATGCGGGCGAAACCCTGAAAAAAGGAGCGTCTTAATCTGAAAGGCGTGAACCAATTTATCAATATCAGCAATATCCCCGAGGCTCTGCAAATACTGCCGAAGCATCGCGTAAATATCTTTGTTTTCTTCCTCCACCGGCATAATCATATTGACTAACTCGAGGGCATAATTAGCCGCGAGACTGCGTTTATAATCTTGCCGCACTGGGAAAAAATATTCTTTTAAATCGCACTGGCTGATCAAATGGAGATCGGAGTTTCGAGACTGGTAATAAACAAGGTCATTGACCGAGAATTTATCAATATGGCTGCCGAATTTTTTAGGGTCTTTGCGGATGCCTTTTAATACCCCTTTGACTTTCCCGTAATCTTTGGTAAAGAATGTGGCAATGCGGCTGGTTTCTCTAAAATCAAATGTTTTAAGGACAATCCCTTCGGTCTGAACAATCATTCTTTAAATAATATTTTTAATTTGATTTCCCAAATGGTTCATCAATTTTTGTTCTTCCCGGCGCATCTTTTTTATATCTGTGGGTTTATGATCATCAAAGCCTAATAAATGCAATATTCCGTGAACAACATACAAGACAATCTCGTAAGCCAGCGATGTTTTAAACCTCTGCGCATTCTTTCTGGCCGTATCGATGGAGATAACGATATCTCCTCTTATTTCCCCCTGCTTCCTCTTCCCCTGTCTTTCAAAAGCCAGGACATCCGTAGAATAATTTCGGTGTAAAAATTTTTTATTGAAGGATTTTATGCGCTCGCCAGTGACGAAGACAAGAGAAAGTTCGCCTTGTGAGATATTCTTCTCTTTAAGGATTACTTTTACGGCCCTTTTGATCTGAGGCAGGCGGATGGGTATTTTTTTCTGCAAGCTTTCGACTGCTATTTCCATTTTTTGAACCATTTCTCTTTTCCGAATATTTAACGCGCGAATGGTACATCGCGCCTAAGACGCGGCTAAACGTTAAAGAAATCTTATTAATTTCAGCCAGCGTTAACAAACATTCATCCAATTGGCCGTCGATAAACTTATTATTAATGATTTTTTTGACGGTTTCCTCGATATTGGCCTGTGTGGCTTCATCTAAGGAACGCGTTGCTCCTTCCGAGGAATCGGCCAGCATAATAATCGCCGCTTCTTTGGTTTGCGGCTTAGGGCCGGGGTAACGAAAATCCTCTTCTTTAACGGCCGTTGAATCTTGCGCCTCCTCTAAGGCCCGCTGATAAAAATAATGCATCAAGCTTGTGCCGTGATGCTGCGGGATAAAGTCAATAATCGTTTGGCTGAGTTTATATTTTCTGGCCAGATCCATTCCCTCTTTGACGTGATTTAAAATAACCAAACGGCTGACTGACGGCTCGATGTTGTCATGTTTATTACTCATCCCTATTTGATTTTCGGTGAAATATTCAGGTTTAACCAGCTTGCCAATATCATGATAATAAGCGCCGACCCTCGCCAGTAACGCGTTAGCGCCGATCGCGTCGGAGGCGGCCTCCGCTAAATTGCTGACCACAAGGCTGTGATGATAAGTCCCCGGGGCTTCTAAAATCATTTTTTTGAGAAGCGGATGATTAAAATCAGATAATTCCAATAAACTAAAATTGGTAAGAACGCCAAATAAATATTCAAATATTTTAAGAGTGGCCATGACCACGAAGGCGGCAATAAATCCATTGACGGTTAAGGGGTATAAAAATTGAGTGCCGAATTCGCCCGTCATTATTCTTTGCAGATCAAAATGGGATAATGTAAAACAGATGACTTGAATGAGGCTGACAAAAAGCCCGGCGCCAATAATTTGTCCTCGAGTCCTTGCCTCGCGCACAGAGTAGACGCCTATTAAACTTCCCAAAAACAGCGTTAACATCATGCCCATACCTTCTCCGCCGATTAAAACAACCAGAAGGCTGCTGGTTAAGGCCATTAAAAAGGCAAGCTCCAAATCATTAAATAAAAGCATGGTGAGCATAGCGGCCGCGGCGGTAGGGATATACAGGGAAGAAAAAATGCCGTACTCTCGAGAAAGGTGCACAGTAAAACTTAAAATGGCTAATAACAAACCTAATTTAAGGAATCTTTTGATATCGGCATTCTTCAAAAAATACAGATGAGTACCAAGAAATAACAACAGAAGAGGAATAATCAGGGGATACTGGACGCTCTGGCAAAAAAGAGTCAGGACAAGGACAAAGAAAATGGCCAGGCTTAAACGAAGGAAATCTTTTCTCGCCGCCTCATTAAGTTTTGTGCTCACGCGCATACGCTTCTATAATCCTTTGAACGAGTTCATGGCGGATGACATCACGGCCGGTTAAATAGACGAATTTAATGCCCTCGATGCCCTGAAGGATTTTCTCCGCCTCCGCCAGGCCATTGGCACTTCCTTTAGGAAGGTCACTCTGGGTAAGATCCCCGGTGATAACCGTTTTTGAGTCAAAACCAAGACGGGTTAAAAACATCTTCATTTGAAACGACGAACTGTTCTGCGCCTCATCCAAGATAACAAAGGCGTCATTAAGCGTGCGGCCGCGCATAAATGCCAGCGGAGCAACCTCAATAATTCCTTGTTCGCTTAATTCCTCGACTCTATCGGGTTCCATCATATCGTAAAGGGCATCGTAAAGAGGCCTGAGGTAAGGATAGACTTTTTCAACCATATCCCCTGGCAGGAAACCTAGATTCTCTCCAGCCTCAATGGCCGGCCTTGTCAAAATAATACGCCGCACCAAACCCTTTTTAAGGGCGTTGACCGCCATCGCCATGGCCAGATAGGTTTTTCCTGTTCCCGCCGGGCCGACGCCAAAAACAATGTCATGGTGCTTGATGGCATCGACATATTCAATCTGCCCCTTTGTTTTAGGGGTAACGACGGCCCCGGGAATGAAAACTTCAATTTTTTCTTTCGCGACTTGTTTAAAATCAACGCCCTCTTGAGGCTGGGCGAGCCTTAAGGCAAAGGTAATATCGCTTTTTTTAATTGTCCCGCCGGTGGTGAGTAATCCGATTAAATAATCAAAAAGATCGCAGGTTTTATCCACCTGAGGGCGTTCCCCGGAGATACTTAAGCCGGTGGCCTGGCGGGTGATTCTGACATTCAATTCCTTCTCGATTAATCTTAAATTCTGATCGTATTTACCGAAAAGAGTTTGAATATCTTTGTTGTTATCCAGTCGAATTGTTCGGTCCAATTATTCCCTCGGAATTTGTATGGTAATCCCCGGCTTAATATGGTTTGGATCCTTAATTTTATCTTTATTGGCCTCATAAATCTTGGGCCATTTTTTATAGGTGTCATAAAATTTCTTAGAAATCTTCTGCAAAGTATCATCCTTTTCTACCTTGTATTCGACAACGGAAGTCAGGTCTTCCGGGTTTTCCGATTCTAAGACCGAAGTATCTGGAGCATAAAAAGAATTATCTGTTGCCGCGGGCTCCATCTCATCAGAAGCACTCTTAGAGGGGAGACTTTCCTCGCCTTCAGGGATATCCGCTGATTTTGTAATTTCTAAAACATATACTTTCCTGGTCTTTTTCTTTTCCGATGCGTCGACAGGCGGTGGCGTACCGTCAAGATAACCCTGGTTTCCAGTAACCTCCGTATTCACGCGAGGTTTTTCTTCCACATAAGAGCGAAGATGAATTCCTGATCCTCCTGTGCCGCAGCCGTAAATTCCTGCTAACAACCCAACTCCTAGAAACAAAAATAACAATTTTTTTGGCATCTTAGCCTCCTTTTTTAGAAAATTAAAAATCAAATATCAAAAACCAAAATGACAATTCAAAATCCAAAATTTTTGAATTTTAGTTTGTAATTTTGATTTTTGGTTTTTGGTTTATCCTCTTAATTTAATCCCCAGCTCTTTTAACTGCTTCTCATCTACGTCCGACGGCGCGTCGGTTAAAAGGCAGTTCCCCTTTTGTGTTTTTGGGAAAGCGATCGTATCGCGTATGGAATCAAGCCCGCAGAGAATAGCCACTAATCGATCGATCCCATAAGCCACTCCCGCGTGGGGCGGCGCTCCATATTGAAAAGCCTTTAAAAGAAATCCAAATCGTTTCTGTGCTTCGCCTTCATCGAGGCCTATTATATCAAAAATTTTCTTCTGCATATCCTTTTTATGGATACGTACAGAACCACTCCCTAACTCCGTGCCGTTCAAAACAAGATCGTAGGAACGCGCTCGGATTTTATTGAACTCTTTACTCTCCAGATAAGGGCTGTCTTCTTCTTTAATGGAGGTGAAAGGATGATGCTCGCTTTCCCAGCGTTTCTCCCCTTCATTATATTTGAACATGGGGAAATCCACAACCCAAAGAAAAGAAAATTCATCCCCCTCTTTATTTTTTCTTAAATCAGGTTTGTCGCTTTTGTAATCTTTCATAGCCTGAGCGTGGGCCATCCGCGGGAAAGGAATTTTAAGATCGAGGCCCTTAATCTCTTTAAAAATTTCTTTAAATAACCGCTCGGTGAGCCCAAAGATATCTTCTTCACTGACAAAAGACATCTCCATATCCAGCTGAGTAAATTCCGGCTGACGATCCGCTCTTAAATCCTCATCGCGGAAACACTTAACAATCTGGTAGTAACGATCAAATCCTGAGACCATTAAAATCTGTTTAAAAAGCTGAGGGGATTGCGGCAGGGCAAAAAACTTTCCTGAATTAAGACGCGCCGGCACCAAAAAATCTCTGGCTCCTTCGGGAGTGGACTTGGTTAAAATAGGCGTCTCGACATCCAGAAAACTTTCTTTATTTAAAAAATTCCGGACAACCGAGCAGAGTTTGTGACGCACTTCAAAGGCCTGAAAAACTTTTTTACGGCGCAAATCCAGATACCGATACGCCAGGCGAACCTCTTCGGAAACCTCCGCCGCGCCTTCAATCTCAAAGGCCGGAACTTCACTGGTATTTAATATTTCCAATTCCTCAGCCGTTAATTCGATCTCACCGGTGGGCAGATGCGGATTAATTGTTTTCGCGGGACGCAAATTAACTTTTCCTCGCGCGCGGACCACAAACTCAGGGCCTAATTTTGAAGCCACATCGTGAGCGGGTTTACTAACCGAAGGGACAAACACCACCTGGGTCAGGCCGTAGCGATCTCGGACGTCAATAAAAATTAATTTGCCATGATCGCGGCGGGCGTGCACCCATCCGCAGATCGTCACTTCTTGCCCTTCTTGTTCTTTGCGTAGTTCTCCACAGGTGTGCGTGCGCAGCATGTTAAATTTTTCCTTTCACTTTATTTAAAAGGAGCGTATAGTCCCCACTTTTGATACTGACTTTTTCTTGAGTCCCTTGCTCCATATTTTTTAACGTAACAAATTCTCCCTTAACTTCATTTTCTCCGATAATGGCGACAAACGGAGCCTCACTCTTATCCGCCAGGCGCATCAAACTCTTAACCGAAGAAAGCCGATAACTCATATCGGCCCGGACAGAATTTTGCCGTAAAACATTCACGAGGCGAAATGAGCTCAAGAGCGATGCCTCATCTAAAGCAATCAAATAAACATCGAGAGAATTTTTCTTCTGTTCTGTTGCGGTGGGTTTCGCCAGAAGCATTCTTTCTATGCCTAACGCGAAACCAATGGCCGGAACATCCGCTCCTCCCAATTGACTCACTAAATTGTTATACCGCCCGCCGGCGCCTAAGGCGTTTTGACTGCCTAAAGAAGAATCCGTAATCTCAAAGACGGTATGCGTGTAGTAATCCAAGCCTCGGACCAAACGAGCATCTTCTTCAAAAGGAATTTCAAGCCCTTTAAGCGCTTCTTTAACCTTCTCAAAATACTGCCTGCTTTCTTGACTAAGCCACTCTTGCCCCAAACTTAATCCCTTAACCACATGCTGACAGCCTTCCTTCTTGCAATCAAATATTCTTAAGACATTACGTTCATAGCGGTCCTGACAATCGGGGCAAACGGCGGGCAAAAAAGACTTTAATTTCTCTTTTAATACCACCTGCAGCTTCTTTTTATCTTCGGGCGTGCCCAGCGTGTTTAATTTCAGTTGAAATTTATTAAGCCCAAAATTTTTAAGTAAATTTACACTTAAGGCGATGACTTCGGCATCCAGAAATGGCGAAAAAGAATCGGGGCCGATGGCCTCCACTCCTATTTGATGAAACTGCCGAAGGCGTCCTTTTTGCGGGCGTTCTCCGCGAAACATGGGCCCAACATAAAAAAGCTTGGAGAGACTTTCTTTCTTATCCAAACTATTTTCAATGTAAGATCGGACGACACCGGCCGTGCCTTCGGGCCGCAAAGACAATCCGCTTTCTTCATCTTCGGCCTTTTTAGAAGAACGCACGTTGAGCATCTGTTTTTCGACAACATCCGTGTGCTCTCCCATCGAGTGGACAAAAAGCGCGGTTTCTTCAAACAGGGGTGTACGGATTTCTTTGTAGCCGTAACACGTCAAGAAATCTTTAGCCTTAGACTCCACTTCTTGCCATAAGGATATCTCAGGGAAAAGAATGTCATTGGTACCGCGGGGGAGAGAAAATTGAGTTGTCATAAATAATTTCTTTTAAATTAAAAAAGAGTATAGCCCTTGGCTGGACAATACTCTTGATATTCTTTAATCATCCTTATTTTATTTTTTGCTTCATTTCAAGGCCGGGTTTGAATACAACGACTTTACGGGAAGGGACGGGCACGCTCGCCCCTGTGCGGGGATTACGTCCAAGCCGTGCTTTACGTTCCTTAATTTTAAAAACACCAAAATTGCGCAATTCCACCTTCTCCGCGCGCATGAGGCTCTCAATAATGACATCAAATGTCTTCTGAACAATCTTCTTAACATCAATCTGCTTAATACCAGTCATGTCCGTTATTTTAAGGACAATATCTTTTTTGGTCATCTTGCACCTCCTTGAATGTATCGCAACTATAATAACAACAAGGTCTTACAGTGTCAAGGATTGTTTGTTGGATTGTTTTACGCGATGGAAGACGCGGGCAATGTTTTCAATTCCCTGCCAAAATTCATTTTTAAGATATTGGGGCGAGGCCTCCATTTCATAGGTGTTTTGCATTAGTGAGCACTTCCCAATGCCCGCTTTTATCCGAACCCTCACGTCAACCTAATCGTGCACTAATCGTGCATTAATCGTGCACTCGATATCTGGTGCTTCGCCCCATTCCTACCTGTAAAATAACTTTTTTCTCCAAAAGATCGGAAAGATCTTTATTCACCTGTCGCAATGAAACTCCTGTCAGTTCAGCGAATTCTTTCCTTGAAATGTCGCCTTTATCCTTAATATACTCAATCGCCTTTTTCTGTCTGTCATTCAACTCCAGTTTATGCAGTTTCTGGTCTTCAATGGCCTTTTCAAACGATTTACCGGGACCGATAAGCGTCACGTTAAGACCGCCGGATAATTCTTCAAAAATCGGGTCCGCGACCATGTTCCGAGGACATATTCCGAATTATTCACAAGATCGGTACGCATCCCCGGAATTCGCGGAATTCGTCCCATTACCGCCTTACGTTCCGCGGGTTTCGGCAATTTTTATCTTGGCTTTCCCGCGTCTTTTTGTTACAGTGTATCTAGGCATGGATTGATCCTCCTTTTATTGGTTAATAGAGTTGTTGACACCTCTATTTTAGGAGAACCCTGCCTGTTTTTTTAGACAATTTCAACTAACTTTAGCATTCTTTTCTTCTAAGACTTCCAGATAAAAATGTTGCTTTTTTTGAAAATAATTTAAATAATAACTTCTATGGTGGATCATCTAACTACACAACAAAGAAGCTGGAATATGGCACGTGTCAAATCCGAAAATACGAATCCGGAAAGAATCGTAAGATCATTACTACATCAAGCAGGATTTCGGTTTAAATTACATGATAAAAATTTACCTGGAAAACCAGATATAAGCCTTCCAAAATATAAGCTAGCTATTTTTGTTCATGGCTGCTTCTGGCACCGCCATAATGGCTGCGCTGATTGCACTACACCAAAATCCAATATATCTTTTTGGTTGAACAAATTTATTGGGAATGTTGCGAGAGATAAAATTCATAAAAAATGCCTTAAGTTTCAGGGGTGGAAAGTAATAATTGTCTGGGAGTGTGAACCTCTTAATAAAGGAAAATTAGCAAAAAAACTGTTAAAAAGATTATCTATTAATAAACACTTGGTTCGATAAGGCTCTAAACACATGCCACATTACAACCGGCGGAACAGCATTACCAATTTGCCTATAGGCATCGGCCTCACTGCCAGAAAAATTAAAATTATCCGGAAACGACTGGATTCTAGCAGCCTCTCTAGGAGTAAAACGTCTATAAAGCTCTTTTTCGGGATCAACTAAAAGCACCGGGTCCCTTGAGTTAAGACTTACCTTTGCCAGGTGACTTGTAATCGTCAAACAAGGACTGCTTAAATTCTGAGCCAAAGCTCTTTTCATATTCGGTTTGGCTCTTTTTACACCCTCTACGGCACGCCTCGAAAAATAATATTTATCATCCGGTGGAATTAAGCTGTCAATAACAGCTTTAAGCGGAGTTTTTAGATTTTCGTTCCAACGAGAAAGAAAGATTGGCTGAGGAAAATGATAGCTTTTTCTCAAATCCTCTCTAATTCCCACAATAAACAGCCGCTCTCTTCTCTGTGGCACCCCATAATCACTGGCATCTAACAACTTGTGAGATACATTGTATCCGATTTTCACAAATTCATTTCTGGCAAGTTCGAAATACTTTCCATTGGAAAGCCTATAAAATCCTTTCACATTTTCAGCAATAAAAACTTCTGGTTTTACCTTATCGACAATATTAGCCATTTGCCAAAATAGCTGATTATCTCTACGTTCCGGTACCTTTGTGGGATTGATGGTAGAAAAGGATTGACATGGGAATCCTCCGATAATTACATTGGCATCTCCCTTTTGGAAGCATAAATTATTTACATCTTCGACAATCGCTTTATTTTCAAAATTGAGATTATAGGTTCCAACTGCTTTAAAATTAATATCTGACGCATGGACGATTTCAACAGGATTACAGCTGTATCTCGTGTTTAAATACGTAAATCCGCCTTTAATCCCCAAGTCTGCCCCTCCGCAGCCGCTAAATAACGAAATCACTTTAATTTTTTTTATATTATTTTTGTTCATTTAAAAAAGCACCTGCCTTTCCTGTGAAATCAACTCTATATTTTTCTGGAACAACCTTAATTACGCCTTCTTCATTCTTATCAAAAGGATTATGAATAGCAAAAATCACAACTTTCGAGGGAGTGAAATAAACTCTATATATCCAGTAATTTTCCCCATTCTGCTCGGCGGCTTTCCATTCATTTCTCGTCATACTTAAGACATCATTCCATTCATCGGTAATATGCGGGACTGTTACTCGTTTTGTAGTTTTTACTTCAATAAATACGGAAAATTCATCCTGTTTGCTATGATCAGCTCGTACTGACTGAATATCAAATCCTAATCCCTTCGTTTTGCCCAATAGTAAAACCTTATTCACAAACCTGGGATTGTACGACTTAATCCTGTTCTTTTCGTATTCAAATACGTAAACTTCACCCTCATCTCCGGTTTCCATAGCATCTCTTCCATGACTAACATCGTAGCCTTGTTCTCGCAAATCATTTAGGCTTCCTGGCAGGGACCTGACAGATGTATTAAATATCTTTTCTGTCTGCGGGGTAGTTTTTGAATAATGCAATTGCCACTCAAAGAACATTTTTTTGCGTTCTTCAATCTTATTTAAATCAAACTTTCTAAAATCAAAATCGAGTTCCTTACCCCATAAGCTTGCAATATAACCTACAGCACGGCTTTCCTTATCATTCAAAACAATACTACCTTCTTCAATCTTTATAAGATTCGCCAGCTGCATATAATTAAGCGTTTCTCTAATATGCTGAGTCCCGCGTGAGCCGGAAGGTACTCGACGGAGATCCTTTTTAGATCGTCTATCAATCATAATTTTTACAACATCTTTGAGATCAACCCGCCGCTGCAGAACATCCAGTGAATTGAGAATGTGATATCCAATTTCATTTAAAGTAGGAATAAACTTAAATTTTTTTGCCTCCCTGAGAACTGCAAGCACATAGGCACATTGACGTATGTTAATTTTGTGACGAATGTCATTTCGAATTTTGCCGATTTTATCCATTCCGTTTGGAAACTGAAGCTTAAAACATATGTCTTTAAAAAATGCCGGTTGATCATTGTCAGCAATCAATTTTTGTGTGCGCTGTGATATTTGAACGGTATCTTGTTTGTCTATATAAAACATTCCGAAAAGTTTGCCTGCAATCTCAGTTCTGTGATTATTTAAAGTTTTTACCGTCTCAGCGGGCATGACGGCAGCTAACTGACCATTAAATAACGACGGAAATTGGTTTTTGGGACAAGGACAAACACTTTCAATTATATGCGCATAAGCCGGCAATAAATCGTCTGCACTTGTTGTTTTACCGCGGATGATCGTACACCTATACTGATTTTCGGGATTATATGTCATAATATTTTCTTTAATTCCAGTGCTATTTCTTTTGCCAGCAAGGGAGGAACAGCATTCCCCACCTGTCTGAATTGACTTGTTTTTATACCCCAAAAACGGAATTTGTCTGGGAAAGACTGGATTCTTGCGCATTCCCGAACAGTTGGAACCCTATTCGCAGAATAATGAAAATGATGGTTATGTCCGGCATCAATTGTGAAACAGGGCCTTTTACTGTTCATCCTTGTCCATGCAATATTTACTTTTCTGGTATCTTGTAAATTTTCAGGCAAGTCCTTATAATTTCCCCCGTCAGGAACAAGCTTAATAATTTCAACGGTTTTGCTTTGATGAATCACAGCCCAATGATTAAATAAAATAGCAGAGTTTTCTCTTATTTGCCGCTGATAATCATTCTGAGGAGCAACAATATATTCCATTTCAGCGGCACCTTGAGAATCTTCCAATAGCGGTAAATCAGAAATAGCCATCTCAGTGGTTATTGGAGTAAATGGAGTTGTTGGGGCAGGAATTTTGAATAATTTATTTGATTTAACTCCAACAAAAAATGTCCTTTTTCTGTTCTGCGGCACACCATAATCAGAAGCCAGCAATGTGAATACTTGGGTTTTGAATCCTAAATCTTCAAAATCTTCCTTAATTTGTTTTGCGATTTCGCCTCCAAATAGACTAAGAATAGCGGGAACATTCTCCATCACAACAGCAGAGGGATCAAACTTTTCTATTAAATCGATATAAACTCTATACAGCTTATTCCTAGGATCATCACTTATTCTTTTTCCTGCAATTGAGAACCCCTGACAAGGTGGTCCGCCAATAATTACATCTACTTTCTTAGGTAAAGAGTAGTAATTTAGTGATCCATTAATAGATGAAGATAAATCTTCATTGATAGCAATAGTTACAGTAAAATTCCGAGAGAAAGTCTCTAATGCAAAATTGTTATTATCAATGCCGGAAACAATACTGTATCCTGCCTGTCTAAAGCCTTCAGAAAAACCTCCGGCCCCGCAAAAAAGATCAATAACAGTAAAATGATTTTTATTGTTTAAGAGTCTACTCTTCATCAGCAATAAATATGCGCTTATAAATGTGGTTTAATTATGCATCCTTAATATTATTTCATTGGGCAGATCAGCATCCCACGCGTTTTCTCCTGGCTTAATGCATTTTAAACTCTTTATGACAATCTTTGGACTGGCAGGAAATGCACATTGGTTTTAGTTAAGCAAATTCTACATTGTTATTTGCTCAAGAGCATTTTTTATTTTCCCAAGAACTTCTTCATATTTTTGCTTTAATTCTTCATCAGCAACGCTTTGGTATTCTTCTGAAATAAGCCACTGGGCTTCTTTTAATGCTGAGGAAATAATTGGATTAATATTTTCTTTCTTTGCCATATCTAGAGCCTCCTCCTGTTTTATATACTGCCCACCGTCGTCACCACCACTCCCTGCACTTGAAAATCTTTTGTCAGTACAATGGGCTGATGCTGTTTGTTCTTTGACCTGGGTTTTAACACAACGGTTTCGCCGGCCGCGTGAAATTCTTTGACAGCGGCCTCATCATCAATTAATGCAACCACTATATCACCATTTTGAGCGGTTGTCTGCTGTCGAATTAAAAGTAAATCTCCTTCATGAATGCCTTTTTTATCCATGGAGTCGCCCTTAGCCGTAAGTAAGAAATATCGGTGCGGGGGCTTGGCTAATTTGGTACTGACGGGAATCTTGGCCTGGACGTTTTCTTCCGCGAGTATCGGAGCGCCGCAGGAAACGATTCCTACCAAGGGGACATCGACTGTCTGGGCGCGAGTAGTATCCTCGCCTAAACTTTTAACAAGCTGCAGGCCGCCATTTTCTTTACGGCGCAAGGCGCCTTTTTTTATTAATTTATCGATGATTAATGACGCTGAACGAGGGGATCGATAGCCAAGAGAAGACATGAGTTCGCGCATGGAGGGAACGCGGCCAACGCTCATGAGGGAATTACGAATTTCGCGGATAGCTTCTAATTCTTTATTGGTTACTGTCGCTGTCTGCATGTATACAGTATTATACAAAAATAGCAATCTTGTCAATAATTATTTTGCCAATTATTTTCCAGCCAGCGCGGTTATTTTTAATCGTCCAGTTTCGCGTTTTCAATCGGATATTTCCTGGCGTTCTTCCCAATTTTCCTCACCACCGCGCGAACGATGTCGATATCCGCGCTATTCGCGAAATTCAAACAATAACAAATAATGTCCGCGATTTCATCCTCAACTTTTTCCCGAAACTCATCTTTTCTCAAACCCGCGGCGATTTGAGCGTCCTTTTTCCATAAAAACAATTCCATCAATTCACTGGATTCAATATTTAGGGCTTGGGCTAAATTCTTTGGCGTATGAAACTTTTTCCACCCGCGCTCATCGCGAAATTTCATCAAAAGCCGCTTGAGCTCTCTGATTGTCGTGTCGTTATCATTTTTCATCATAAAACAATCCTCTCATCCCCCTCAACCGCTCGATTCCAGCGGCGGGGTTGGGGTGGCTTTATCGCAGAGCACCGCGACTTCTCCCCTGGGCCCGACTTCCAAGATAGGCACTCGCTGTGCTTCCGCCAAAGACGGAAAATTCCGATGTGATAAAATTCCGGAATTAATTTTATAATACTTTAAGCAGATTGATCATGGGAGCGTGAGAGGCTAAAATTCCAAATGACCCCGGGGCTTTCCAGATCAAAAAAATTTATCTCCTTATTCAAATCTCTCATCCGCGCGGATGACCGGCATGAGGTTGGTATCGGTAATCCTTTCCCGGCCATTAGTATGCCATTCAATATACTATTCATAAAGTTAGTATCCTATTCCCTCGTATCCTCTAAAATCTTAATTTAACCGGGTCCATTTAGCCGACTGCCCTTTGCCAAGACATTTTATTTTCTTAGCCTTCTGCATTTGCGTAAAAATTTTCTTGATCATAACCCTGCTGATATTAGGGCACGCGTGCTCAATGTCAGAAATGCTAAACTCGCCAAATTGCTTATTAAGCACCGCTTCGACAATTTCCGTCTTTACCCCTCGCGACGGCTTAAGGCTGCCCGCGCGTTCTTCAAATTCCTTATACGCGCCCAGAATAGTCCCCAAGAAATAATTGAACCAGGGGAATCCATCATGCTTGCTCCTATGCCAGTCCCGCGAGCTTTTATTGAGTGACTCATAATATGTTTCTTTTGACTGTTCAATAATACGCTCAAGGCTTATATATTTCCCCACTTGAAAACCGTGTTGATAAAGAGCCAGCAATGTTAAGAGACGCGAAACCCGGCCGTTTCCATCTCTAAAGGGGTGAATACACAAAAAATCAAGAATTAAACAAGCAATAGCATACAGATCGGGATATTTCAATTGTGCAACGCTATGTTCATAGGCCAGACATAATTGTTTCATCATCTCGGGCGTCTCTTTGGCGCTCACCGGTTTAAAAATGACCTCAATCCGGCCATCAGCGTGTTTACGAATAATGTCGTTATCTTTTTCTTTCCACTTCCCAGCGTCCCACGATTCTCCACGGCACAAACGGTGTAATTCTTTGATTGTTTCCTCTGTGAT
>ORJL010707021.1_pt1 | contig 34059 bp, 28 predicted proteins | sample 1779941 | NCBI WGS metagenome assembly ORJL01 (sample SAMEA104232317, study PRJEB22302) | groundwater metagenome | biome: forest; feature: aquifer; material: groundwater | place: USA | collected 2011-08-07 | depth 5.8 m | reverse complement strand
CCACGGAGCTGTCGCGACGGGCCACGGGCAAGACGCTGTACATCCTGGATGAGCCTACCACCGGCCTCTCCTTCTCCGACTGCGCTGCGTTGCTGGGCGTGCTGCACCGGCTGGGGGACGCAGGGAACACCGTGGGGCTCATCGAGCACCAGTTGGACCTCATCAAGAACGCCGACTGGATCATTGACCTGGGCCCTGGCGCCGGCGAGAAGGGCGGCTACGTCATCGCCGAGGGCACGCCGGAGCAGGTGGCCGAGGTCGCCCACTCGTACACAGGGCAGTACGTGAAGCGTGTGCTGGAGAAGGGCGGGCGGGTTGCGGTAGAGGCGACTGCACGACGCAGGCGTTAGGCCCTGTCATTTGATTTGATCCCGCCGGCTAGCTTTGCCTCAGCTTTGGATTTGTTTTATTTTTTCGAGGAAACAAATCCGATTATCGTAATGGATGACAGGCTGGGCGGGCAGTGATGGCGACGGCGTTCATGGGGATATGATAGGCTGCGGGCGGCGGTATGGGATAGGGGAGGATGGCATAAGGGAAGGCAATTCCTTTCGTTGATTACGTAGGCAGAATGCTGATAAACTCCCACCCAGCAAGATAATCCAAAGTACAGGAAAATCAGCCACACCCTTTTGTGTAAAATGGTAAGGGAAGCGCCCTGTGAAGTTTAGCGAGGTGGTCAGGCTATTAGAACGAGCCGGGTTCAGGGTGGTCAAGGAAAAAGGCTCCATCCGGTACTATGGAAAGCCTGGCGTAGAGCGGCTAATTCGACTGGACTACCATGGCACCAAAGAAGTCCCTACTGGAACGTGTGACGCCATACTAAAGGCTGCTGGGCTTAAGAGGCCGCGTGGGAGGTAGGATGCTCGGTCTAAAATACTCTCTGGTTATTGAAGCGACGGAAGATCCCACTTTCTTCGGCTTTTATTCGCCCGACCTTGAAGGGTTCACAGGCGTTGGGCATTCCGTAGAAGACTGCATCTACCAGGCAAAATGGGGGATGGAAGAGCACGTGGCCCTTTTGAAGCAACAAGGGCTTCCCGTTCCTGACCCAAACCCTGATCCCACCGTTGTCATTCAGAACGAACGCCTAGCCATTGCAAATCAGCAGCGGTAAGGACCCAGCAGGACTGCGTTGCCTGCCTAGCCGAGACTTTGGATTTTGCCTTGATTCCCGACAGAAACAAATGTCACGCTGGTACGGCTTTTATTTGTTTGGCCCAACGGACGGGGCTGTCATGGGGATATGGCAGGATGCGGGCGATGGCATGGGTAAACCAGACCGAAACCATGACGCCGAAGACTAGGAAATAGACACTGGGCTTGGTAACGGACAACATTAGAGCAAGCTGTGAAAGTATCTGTTTATATCGCTACCAGCCTTGACGGCTTCATTGCCCGAGAGAATGGCAATCTAGACTGGTTACCACCTAGCGGTGGTGGTGAGGGTGGGGAGGACTACGGCTACAAAGCCTTCATGGATACGGTTGACGTTCTTGTTATGGGACGCAATACGTATGAGAAGGCTTTGACCTTTGGTGACTGGCCTTACGAGACGAAGCCTGTCGTGATTCTGAGTAGCCATTCGCTTACTATCCCAGCACGCATTGCCGAGTCTGTGGAGTCTATGTCATGTACTCCTAAAGAGGTAATTTCTCGACTCGCAGCACGTGGAGCGAAGCACGTCTACGTTGACGGAGGCAAAACGATCCAAGGGTTTCTGAGTGCTGGTCTGGTCAATCGACTTATCATCACAAGAATCCCCGTCCTCATCGGTAGCGGCGTCCCGCTGTTCGGGCCGCTTGAACGCGATATCAAATTGCTGCACATCCAGACGCGGCAGTTTTCTAACGGGCTTGTTCAAAGCGAATACGAAGTTGCCGTATAACAAGACGGTGCGTGCAAGCGGGACAAGGCATTAGGCTTGCATCAATCCGGACCGAACGCCCAGTGAGACTCTCGAGACCACGCTCAGGGCGAGTGGGGTATGGCGTCCGCTCGCTTCCTTCCCTTCGGCTTTGCTCAGGATAAGCTCGGCTCAGGATGGGCGGGGTTTTCCTCGTTCATGGTTAGACAAGCTCACCACGAACGGTGTATGGCGTTCGCTCATATCCCTCGTACGTGCTCAGGGCGAGCGGACTCGGCGTATGGGAAGACCCCCGCCCCAGATTCTTCGCAAAGAGGGATGCGTAGGAGGGCAAGGGTGGTTCGACCGCTTTGCTCCAGAATGACAGGATGAGGGCTGGGACACCCTCGCTCCCTTCGACTGGCTCAGCAAGGGCGAGCGGAGGATCACACGCCCATGATGTGGTAGCCGGCGTCCACGGGCAGGACGGTGCCGGTGATGCCGCTGGACAGGTCGCTGCACAGGAAGAGGGCGGCCTTGGCTACCTCTTCCTGGGTGATGTTACGTCGCAGGGGGGAGCGCTCCGCATGGATGTGCTTCATGTCCAGGAAGCCGTGGATGCCTCGGGCGGCCAGGGTCTCCAGCGGGCCGGGGGAGACGGCGTTGACGCGGATGTTTTTCTCGCCCAGCTCGTAGGCTAGCTGCCGGACCTCGTGCTCCAGGGCGGCCTTGGCCGTGCCCATGATGTTGTAGCCGGGATAGACGCGCTCCGATGCCTGGAAGGTGACGGTGAGGATGCTGCCGCCCTGGGGCATCAGGGGCGCGGCGTACCGGGCGATGGGTATGAGCGAGTAGGCGCTGACCTCCAGGGCCGTCTGGAACCCCTGGCGGCTGGTCTTGGAGAAGTCGCCGTCCAGGTCTTCGCGGAGGGCGTAGGCGATGCTGTGCACCACGAAGTTGATGGTGGTGAACCGCTGCCGCACCTGGTCGAACACATCCGCGACGTGCTGGTCCTGGTTGACGTCGCACTCCAGGAGGGTGACGTTGTCCATCCCCTCCGCCAGCTTGGACACGCGGTCGTAGAAGCGCTGGTCCTGGTAGGTGATGACCAGGCGCGCACCTGCCTGGTGGAGGGCTTGTGCTATGGCCCAGGCAATGCTGTGCTGGTTGGCCACGCCGAAGATGACTCCGGCCTGGCCCTGAAAGTCCACAGAGGGCAACTTAAACACCTCAACGTTAGGCTATATGGCCTCCCTTGCGGGAGGCCGAAGCAAGAGCGCTGGGACAGTATACCATTAGACACAATACGCCAGATTGCAGGGGGGTTGTTTTTGGCGCACTTCTTAGCTTTGCCACAGCTAAGGATTCGTTTTATTTTTGGGAGGAAACGAATCCGATTCTGACCTCTCCCTCTCTGTCTCTCCTTCGCTTCGCTCGAGGACAGGCTCTCTCCCACAGGGCGAGGGAGAGGAGTGTGGGCACAGGGGCATGAGGGCAATAACGGCAACGATGTTCATAGGGACATGATAGGCTGCGAGGGACGGTACGGGATAAGGGAGAGTGGCAGAGGGATGCGTGGACGGACGGACGCACGGTGCAACAGGGCAGATGCAGACTTTTGGGCAAATCTTGACTAATCAACATTCGGGTGGGGTAGTATGCGCGCGAGGAGAGAGGCATGCCGAAGATGCTAATACTGGCAGGAAAGATTGCGGGGACCGTGGCGGCGAATTGGCTTTCTTACGGAGCAATGGTGGTTGAAACGGAACTTATTCGCGAAAGATTACCAGGTCCATTATCCCATCCACTCTTGAGTGTTGCGTTGGCATCACCGTTAGTATGGTTCATCTGGTGGCATTGGTTAGGAAGGAGGCGAAAGAGTCGCAGGTACGCAAATGCGGCTCTTTGGGTGGTAGTACCGCTGTTTTCTGCAGGTGTGTTGTTCTTATGTGTTTGGCTGCTTTTTGCCCATTTGGCAAAAGGGGCTGACGTGGACTGAACTAAACTGATCTTTGCGAGAGGCGTGTGGGATGAGTTCGTAGGGTGGGTGCAACGCAGCGGAACCCACCATCAAACACATGTGAACCAGGCGGTGGGTTTTACCCACCCTACGTCGGGGGGTAGTATGTGCGCGAGGAGAGAGGCATGCCGAAGACGCTAATACTGGCAGGAAAGATTGTGGGGGGTGTGACTATATTTTACCTCGCGGCATGGCTCGCGGGCATCGTTTGGTTTCTAGGCATCTTCCCGAAGGGGGAAGGACTAGGTGGCCCCTATCCCCGTGAAGCCTGGCATGTTTGGGTACTGTTTTTCATAACCCTCATCTACGTACTCCCTCTTCCAGCCAGTTACTGGTTCCATTGGCGGAAGTCCTTTCGATGGGCTACTATGCCTCTGTTTGCCGCTGGTATCGTGTCCCTCTTGTTTTTGCTGGTCTTCTTAGGCTCCATTGTAGAAGAAGGGCTCTAGATATAGGGGAGGAATGATTGACTGCGTAGATCTTACCTAACAAAGGAACGGTTCATGACTATGAGATGTGGACACCGTAACTGGAGCTAAATCATGGCCACGGTAATTCTTAAGACCCAGTTGATGGCTGAGAGTCCAGAGCAATTGTTCAGGCGTGCGCAGCAAGCAGCGAAACAGCCTGGACTAATTGTTGGAGTTCAATATACGTCTCCACTTTCCTGGCAAGCACCACCGGTGGATGACCCTGTGCTGGCCGGGGCCAGTTCGTAGGGTGGGTGCAGCGCAGCGGAACCCACCATCAAACACATGTGAACCAAGCGGTGGGTTTTACCCACCCTACGTCGGGGGGTAGTATGCGGACGAGGAGAGGAACAGTGAAGACGCTATTGCTGGCAGGAAAGATTTTGGGGGCTATTCTTGTGTTTTCCTTGGCTTTTGTACCTGCGCAAATCTTTATCTGGGCTTTGTTGATGCCCGGATCTTCCATTTGGGACGACTGGGTCTTGCCAGTGCTCACCCTTGCTTCTGTTTTGTCTTTGCCCATTTGGGCTATTGCGTACTGGAGAGCTACCGGCGAACCCAAGTCCAAGGCCAGGCTTATGAAAGCTCTATGGGTCGTGGTTCCACTCTTCCTTGGGGGCTTATTGTCGATACCGGTTTATGTCCTGATAAACCTTGCACGCAGTATGGCGTGACAACCAAACATAGTGTTGGTATGGTGGGCGAGAAAGGAGGCGCGTTCATGTCACTGATAGTGCGCGGGGGACCCAATCAGATTTACTTCCGAGTAACGGCGCAGACCGCCAGGAAGACGATCATCAGGACGATCGGCGCTGACGAGTCGCAAGCGTGGCGATCCTAACGCTCGATGCTGACCAGAGTTACTTCGGCACGCCGTTGGAGGGGACGTCGCCGAAGGAGTTGTGGCCGTAGTAGATGGGCTTGCCCACGTGGAACCCCTCCACGGGAACGAACTCGCCTGCCTTCAGGGCCTCCAGAAGGTCCAGCTCGTTGCGGATGTCGCCCCGGAAGAAGGTGGTGCCTTTGGCCAGGCCCTGCGTGGAATGGGCGTCGCTGCCGCCGGTGCCGGATAGTCCCAGGGTCTGCACCACCTGCTGGGCGAACCGGTTCTCCACCTCGATGTTGCCGCCGTTGACCACCTCGATCTCGTCCACCAGCTCGAAGATGGGGTGATTGGCGGCATCCTGGGCGGTGTGGGGGATCGCCTCGGCCCTCTCGTAGAGCAGGTTCAGGGTGTAGACGCCCGATGGGTCGAAGAGGAAGCGGAAGGGGGGGGCCAGGATCATGTAGCCGCCGATGCGCAGCACCTCCTGGCGCAACTGCCGTACGGTGGCGATGCCGCCGCCAAAGCCGGTGACGTGGCCGTCCAGTCCCAGGGTTATGATGTGTCCCAGAGGCGTGTACACCTCCAGCGCCCGCACCAGGATGATGTCCTGCTCCTTGGCGAACCTCTGGAAGTCGTACTTGGGCCAGCCGTGGTGCTCCGTCACCATGATGCCGGTGAGGCCTATGCGGCGGGCTTCGGCGACCATCTCCGCTGGGGTGAGGGCGCTATCCGGGCTGCCCTGGTTGGTATGTACGTGCAGATCGAATACTGAACTCAATGCGCTAGACGCTTCCTGGTAACAGCACTCCGAAAACTATTGTGGTATATCTATACCTGAAGGCGGCCCGCGAGTCAAGAGAAGCAATACGCTTGGCAACGTTTGCTGACAAGTAGCGAAAGCCCCTGCAGGGGCTTTCGCTCCAAAAGTCCTACAAAAGGCTTGCGAGTTCTTTCCCACCCAGCCCGCCCCAAACGTTTTTATATTTGGGGACACCCCAAACCCCGGCAGAGAACCATGGTTCTCTGCACTTTCCTTCGGTTTTAAGACAAGGCTCCTTGTAGGGGGTCCTTGCCCCACCCCAACGTAATTTTGCCCTCCCTCCCGCCCTCCTTCGCTTCGCTCGAGGACAGGCTCCCTGCGTACGACTGCGCTCCACCACCCCAAAACAAGCGGAGCGATACGTTCTGCTGTCTCTGCGGCATTTCCTGTGCTAGAATGCCAGCACATTCGAAGTCGAGCGTTGCCATGGATATAGCCCGCATACGAGAACTCATCCCAGTCACAAAGCGGTACGTTTACATGAACACCGGCTGGTCCGGCCCTTCGCCCGTCAGCGTCACCCGGCGCATCGAAGAGCAACTGGACTGGGAGATGGAGCACGGGCCTGCCACGCTGGAGGCCCTGGCGCGGAGCCGAGCAGTCGCGGAGGAACTGGCCAACGCCGCCGCCAGACTGTTCAACGCATCGCCGGAGGGGACGGCCCTGACCGAGAGCACCACCCACGGCCTGAGCATAGTGGTCTACGGCCTGGATTGGCGCCCCGGCGACGAGATCGTCACATGCTCGCTGGAGCACCCGGCAGTCATGCTCCCCTGCCTGATGCTGCAGAAGACGCATGGGGTGAAGGCGCGCATCGCAGACCTATCGCCGAAGGACGACGTGGAGACGATCCTAAGCAAGCTGGAGGCGTGCATCACGCCGCGTACCCGCCTGGTCATGCTCAGCCACATCCAGTACTCATGCGGCCTCCGTCTTCCCGTACAGGAGATAGCCAAGCTGGCGCACCGGCGGGGCGCGTACCTGTTGCTGGACGGCGCGCAGTGCGCGGGGCAGATTGTCATAGACGTGAAGGCGCTGGACTGCGATTTCTACGCGCTGTCCGGGCATAAGTGGCTGTTGGGCCCCGACGGCACGGGCGCGCTGTACCTGCGAAAAGAGCTGATCCCTGAGATTACGCCCCGGTACCCAGCCTACGGCGCTGTAGAGAAGTGGGACCGGACGACGGGCGACGTTGAGGTGAACGCTGGCTCCATCAAGAAGTTCTCCTTGAGCACCACCAGCACGGCCCTCCATGCCGGCATGGCCGAGGCCATTGCGTTCCGGCAGGAGATCGGCGGCGAGGCCATCGAGGAGCGGTCGCTGGAGCTGGCGCAAGCGCTGAAGGCGGCGCTACGCACGATACCAGGGGTTGCGCTCACCTGCCCCGACGGTCCGGAGCTTGCCTGCGGGCTGGTCACGTTCGCCGTGGCGGGTAAGGAGCCGAAACAGGTGGTGGAGGAGCTATGGCAGCGAGGCATAGCAGGGCGTCAGGTGGCCTTTCCGGAAGCTGTGCGGCTGTGCACGGCCTTCTTCAACACCGAGGACGAGGTGCAGCAGGCTGCGGCTGCGGTGCGAGAGATAGCGTAAGGGGCGAGTCCGGCGGTTGTAGCCATTCAGTGAGCGCTTGGGCTAGCTTGACTGACAGGTATGGTTAGCATATATTTTGCTCAGCGGGACTCCTACATCATGTAGTAGACTTTCGCCAGCATGCGAGAAAAGTTCTCATTCCGGTTTGCCCCATTCCGCCGGGGTATGGCCAAGATTCTGGGCACCAGGGAAGCCGAGATCATGGAGCTTCTCTGGAAAGAGGGCGCGCTTACCGTAGCCCAGGCCCATCAACTCCTGGGCAACCGACGATTGGCCTACACCACCGTCATGACGTTGATGAAGAGGCTCTGGGAGAAAGGGCTGCTGCAACGCAAGCTGGAGAAGGGAGCCTACATCTACTCGCCAGCCATGAGCCGTGATGAGCTGCTGTCCGCCGTGGCTCGGGATGTGGTAGGGGGACTCCTGGAAGATATGGCGAGTCCTGCCGTCGCCCACCTGTTCCAACAGGCCGCAGAGCGGGATGACCAGCTACTGGCCGAGATGGAGAAGCTGATCCAAAGCTACCGAGAGAAGAACCCCAGGACACAAAAGGATGTTTGAGGCCGGCTCTTTGCTGCGTGCACTGGACATCTACCTGGTGGAGAACGTCGTCCAGAGCACAATAGCGGTTGTCTTGGTGATAGCATTCGTCCACGTACTGAAGATACGTGACCACGCGCTTAGGGTACGGCTGTACCTTCTGCCCATCTTTCTCCCTCTGATAGCCCCCCCGGTCTACTACCTGCTCTTTCCCGGCAGGGCCGAGATGCCAGTCCTGAAGCTGGACCGCCTCCTGGCCCTGGAAAAGATCATCCCATACCAGCAGGACGGAAGTTTATGGGGGCCGGCTCTGACCCTTGTCCTGATCTTGGGCCTGGGCTTTCTTCTGGCCCGGAGCGCCGTCACCGTCCTTGCCGTCCTTCTAATACCCAGACATCACCAGCCATTCCACGTGGACAAGGACTCTTCTCTGCAAAAAGCGTTGGCCTCGCTGGCCGCCAAGGCAGGGATTCGCCAGCCACGTATCCTCCTGTCCGAGAGTAGCCGCAGGCCAGCCTGCGTATTCGCTTTAATGGGACACTCCTACCTACTGCTGCCGGCTGGATGGTTGGACGGGCCCTCACCCGAGGTCTTGAAGACCACCGTGGCCCACGAAATCGCTCACCTGAAAAGGGGAGACCACCATCTGATGCCTTTTCTGCGTTTCGCGCGGGGCCTGCTTTTCTTCAATCCAGCGGTCCACCTGGCCAGCGCTCTGGTCGCTCGCGAGGCTGAGTTGGCCTCCGACCAGGTGGCACTGGAACTGGGGATAGAGCCTGCGGACTACGGGCACGGCCTTGTTCTGGCATGGCAGACGGCAAGTGGAGCGGGAGCCAAGGAGATTAGAGAGCGAGTGGAGGCCGTCTTGGCCCCGACCCTGGCCATGGACAGGCCCAGGTGGGCATTTCCAGGTGTGGCCGCCACTCTAGGGATCACGCTCTTTTTCCTGTGCTAGGCAGCGCAGGTTTGTTTTTGTCGGCGTTTTCATGGACTTGTGTACTACGCGCTGTAGTATCATAATGAGCGCGGTTTCAGGTTACGAAACAATTCAAAGGCACCGCAGATATGGTGCCAGAAAGAGGACGACCATGATGAAGAGCAGGTGGCCGGTGGTCATGGGAACACTTGTTGGTATCCTTGCGCTAATGCTTGTGCTGGCGGGGTGCGAGGGACAACAAGGTACGCAGGGAGCGCAGGGCCCCAAAGGGGACACGGGGGCAGCGGGCCCTCAAGGCCCCAAGGGCGACACGGGAGCGACAGGCCCCCAGGGGGCTCAGGGTGCTAAAGGAGACACAGGAGCGACTGGACCTCAAGGCGCAGCCCCCTCTGAGGCACAGCTCCAGGCGCTGGTGACCCAGGCGATCCAGGGGCCTAAAGCAGCCGCTGCGGACATAGCCCATGGCGGCAGACTCTACGACGCGTGGTGGAAAGACGACGCCGGAGCAACGGCGCCAACCGGTAACCATGCCCTATGGGCCCTCCAGACAACAAACACTCGGACAGGCACGGACACTTTCCGATGCAAGGAGTGCCATGGCTGGGACTACAAAGGCAAGGGCGGCGCTTATAGCAAGGGGTCACATCTCACGGGATTTGTAGGCACATACGACGCCGGCACAACCAAGTCCAAGGCCCAGATCGCAGAGATCCTGAAGGGGTCTACCGACTACCGGCACGACTTCTCCAAGGTTATGAGCGCCAAGGCCATTTCGGACTTGGCCGCCTTCTTGAGCGAGGGCCTTGTCAATGAGACCAAGTACATCGATTACGCCACCAAGAAGCCGATAGGGGCTGACGTGGCGCGCGGCAAGACAAGGTACGACTCCTCCTGTGCCGCTTGCCATGGGGCCGACGGCAAACAGCTCAACTTTGGCAGCACCACTGCACCTGAGTACGTGGGCACGCTGGCTGCTGACAACCCGTGGGAATTCACGCATAAGGTAAGGTCTGGACAGCCAGGCACCTCTATGCCATCGGCCATAGTAAGCGGCTGGAGCATGCAGGACGTCATGGATGTGGTGGCATACGCCCAGACACTGCCCACCAAATAAAGGCGGCGTATAACCAGGTCGCTCTGGGAATATCTGTTGCTTGAACTGGAACCCCTTCAGCCCTGCGGCGTTCATACCGCGAGGCTGAAGGGGTTTTGTTGGTGGGTTGTTCTTGCTGCTACGGTACGCAGCAAGGCGAGGTAAACTCATCTAACCACGGACAGAGTACTGCTCGTCTCTAGGCCCTCGACTCTACTTCTGGAGCTACAGACACCATTTACCCTGTGCTAGTCGAAGGCCCGCTTATGCTAGCTCACTTGTTACCCTGAGCCTCAGACGAAGGATCTGGTAGGAACAGGTTGCTTCTCCCCACCAGATTCTTCGCCTGCGCTTTCAGAATGACGTTTGAATCTCAGGCCTTAGTGCCGTTGCCGTCCACGCCGACGCTTTCGGCAACAATCTCAACCAAGTCCTTGGTCTGCTTGGTCTCCTGGACGCCCTTGGCGGTAATGCCGTCCTTGAACATCTGGAGGCAGAAGGGACAGGAGACGCCCAGGGTATTGCCCTTGGTCTCCAGGAACTGGTCGGTGCGCATATGGTTGATGCGCTGTCCTCCGGAGTCGCTCATCCACATGTGGCCGCCGCCGGCGCCGCAGCAGAAGCCATCCTCACGCCGCTTCTCCATCTCGTGCAGCGTAAGGCCTGGGATGGCGCGGGCTACCTCTCTGGGCGCTTCGAAGATACGGTTGTGGCGGCCCAGGTAGCAGGAGTCGTGGTAAGTCATCTCTATGTTGACGGCCTTCTCCGGCTTCAGCCGCCCCTGCTTTATCAGGTCCGCGATGAACTCGGTGGAGTGGGATACCTCATAGGTACCGCCTAGCTGAGGGTACTCATTCTTGATGGTGTTCATGCAGTGCGGGCACAGGGTGACGATCTTCTTCACGTTGTAGCGGTTGAAGGTCTCTATATTCTGCTGGGCCATCATCTGGAATAGATACTCGTTGCCCAGGCGCCGTGCAGGGTCGCCGGAGCAGCCTTCCTCATTGCCCAGCACGCCGAACTTCCCCCCCGCCGCCTTCAGCAGGCCTGCCATAGCCCTGGGCACCTTCTGGTTCACCTCATTCAATGCTGACGTGCAGCCTACCCACAGAAGCACTTCCACGTCGGCGTCCTCCGCCAGCGTCTTGACCTCGAGGCCATTCATCCAGTCGGTGCGGGTTGCCTGGGTGCCGCGCCACGGGTGGCCCCGCTGTTCCATGTTTACGAGGGTGTTGGCCGCGCCTTCCGGCATGTCGGCCTTTTCCATAACCAGGTTCCGCCGCATGTCCACGATGCTGTCGATGTGCTCGATGAATACGGGGCACGCCTCCATGCACGCCCGGCAGGTCACGCAATCCCAGATGGCCGTGGTGTTGATCCTGGAGAGCATGTCCGGCACGGCGGCGGGCGCTTCCTGGCCTGCCGCGACAGCCAGAAGCTGAGGGCCGCGGTCCGAGGAATACGCTCGCAAGTCCTGGATGAGCTTGCGTGGCGACAGAGTTTTGCCGCTGAGGTTGGCCGGGCAGACATCCTGGCAGCGGCCGTTGTTGGTGCAGGCGTCGAAGTCCAGGAGCTGTTTCCAAGTGAAGTCCTGGAGGTCCTGCGCGCCGAACTTCTGGAGGTCTTCCAGCTTGCCCATGGACCGCAGAGCGCCCAGGGGCCGGTTATTGGAGCGCAGCAGGATGTTCAGAGGGCTGAAGAATATGTGGCTTATCTTGCTGAAATGCAGGCCGAAGTACAGATAGACAGTGGCGATAGTGCCCACGTGAATCCAATAGACAGTGGCGTGGACTGGGCTGATGACGTCCAGGCTCATGCCAGAGAAGGCAAGGGAGAACAGGTAGCCTATTGGAGCCGCCCAGGCTGGACCGTTCAGAGTCCCGTCCAGGGTAGTGCCGGCGATACGCAGGCCCTCAATCATGAAACCTGTTATCACAAGCACGCTGAAGAACACCAGGAATAGAGTGTCGTCTATGAAGGTGTTTAGGCGTGACGGCTTCAAGATATACCGCCGTATGATGGCCATAGTCAGGCCTATGGCGGCGAAGAGGCCACCAAAGATGTCCCAGATGAAGTCTTCCTGGACGCGGAAGCGGGCCGTTGGGAAATCGAAGGGAAGGAGTTTGTGGAAGTTGTACTCGAAGGTCCCCACGGCGGTAGCTATGAAAAGCACCGTAAAGCCCCAGAAGAGGAAGAAGTGCATGAAGCCGGCATAGAGTTCACGTTTGATGAAGCGCCGGTGGACGAAAACGTCGGCGGCGAAGCGTTGCAGGAACCGCTTGAGGCGAGGGCCCCACGGGCCCAGGTCAGCAGGCTTGCCCAGTCTCCAAATACGATAGCGGCGGTATATGCCATAGAAAATACAGACGGTGGCTATCAGTATAGTGGTATAGGCTATGATCCCAAATAGTGGGAAGCCTATGTTCCAGAACTCTTCTCTCCCTGGCATGGCAAAGCCTCCTTACGAGCTTCGGAGATGAAGGGAAAAGAGTACGCCCAGGCTGCTCGATGCAACACGCATCCCGCAGCCGCACCACGGCTTCAAGGGAAAGGACTCAGTCAATCTACACTTCGAGAATGACGGCAGCTTACTTTCCTCTCAGCACCTTTTGCATCGTCGCGCCGATGTCCGCGGGCGTCGGAGAAACCACTGCACCCGCCTCGCGGAGGGCTTTGACCTTGGACGACGCCAGGGCGGCGGTGCCGGTGACTATAGCGCCTGCATGTCCCATACGCTTGCCCGCAGGAGCCGTCTGGCCAGCGATCATGGTCACCAGCGGCTTGGTGAAGCCGCCCGACTTGACGAACTGGGCCACTTCCTGCTCGCGGGTGCCGCCGATCTCGCCTATGAGCACCACGGCCTCGGTGTCCGCGTCCTTCTCGAACAGCGTCAGGACGTCCACGAAGCTGGTGCCCACCAGCGGGTCGCCACCGATGCCCAAGCATGTGGTCTGGCCGATGCCTAGCTGCGTAAGTTGGTTGACCGCCTCGTAGGTCAAGGTGCCGCTGCGGGAGACCACGCCCACATTGCCGGGCATATGAATCTCGCCGGGCATAATGCCTATCTTGCACTTGTACTTGGGCGAGATGATACCGGGGCAGTTGGGGCCTATGAGCCTTACCTTCTTGTCTCGCAGATAGTGGCTGACCGTAAGCATGTCCTGGGGAGGCACGCCCTCTGTGATGCAGATGATGAGCGAGATGCCGCCCTCCGCGGCCTCAAGGATGGCGTCGGCGGCGCCGGGCGCCGGCACGAATATGATGGACGTATTGGCGCCGGTTTCCTTCACAGCCGCAGCCACGGTATCGAAGACCGGCACCTTGTTCAGGAACATGGAGCCGCCGCGGCCCGGCGTGGCCCCTGCCACCACCTTGGTGCCGTACTCCATCATCTGGGTGGCGTGAAAGGTGCCCTGCCTGCCGGTGATGCCCTGGACCAGAACCCGTGTGTTTCTGTTAATTAGTACGCTCATGCTCTCGTCATACTTCCAAGAACTTTGATTGCATCCCCCAGACTCTCGACGAAGTGGGTATTGAGCCCGGACTCCTGAAGGATGCGCTTTCCCTCATCTTTGTTGGTGCCCAGGAACCGCACTATGATAGGCATTCCTTTGCGCGACGCAGGCACGGCCTTGACCAACCCACTGGCCACCTCGTCGCACCGGGCAATGCCGCCAAAGACGTTGATCAGTATCCGCTTCACCTTTGGGTCGGCCAGGATGATCTCCACCGACTGGGTGACCCTGGCGACATCTGCGCGGCCTCCTACGTCCAGGAAGTTGGCAGGCTGCAAGCCAGCCGCCGCGATGATGTCCATGGTGGCCATGGCAAGGCCGGCGCCGTTGACCAGGCATCCCACATCGCCGTCCAGCTTCACGTAGGCGATTTCCGCCTGAGCTGCCTTGGCCTCCAGGTCGTCCTCCTGGCTCCAGTCCCGCTGCTTTTCCAGGTCTGAGTGCCGGAAGAGGGCGTCGTCATCTATGCTCACCTTGGCGTCCAGGGCGATGACCTTGTTGTCCTTGGTGATGACCATGGGGTTGATCTCCACCATGGAGCAGTCCTTGGCGCGGAACACATCGTACAGCCGCATGATCTGCTGGGTGTAGGCGTTGGCCAGGTCGCCGGTCAGGCCCATGCTGTTGGCCAGGCGCCGTCCCTGGTAGGATCTGAGGCCCACCACGGGGTCTATCACCTCGCGCAGGATCTGCTCTGGGTGGGTGGCGGCCACCTCTTCGATCTCCACGCCACCTGACTGGCTGGCTATGACCACGGGAGCCCTAGCGGAGCCATCGATGATGATGCTCACGTACAGCTCCCGCTGGATGTCCAGGGTTTCCGCCACCAGGACCACATGGACGGGCACACCTCCTGGGCCTGTCTGGACGGTGACCAGCCGTTTGCCCAAGAGCCCTTCCGCCACTTGGCGCGCTTCCTGGGGCGTGTTCACCAGGCGGACGCCGCCGGCTTTGCCCCGGCCGCCGGCATGCACCTGGGCTTTTATCACACACTTACCGCCCAGGAGCAACGCCGCTTCATGCGCCTCCTGGGGCGTGGCGGCCACGCTGCCTCGTGGCACTGACACACCATACTGGGCAATCAACTCCTTGGCCTGATACTCGTGTAGCTTCATAGACCTCCATTACTCCTGCGATTGCATAAAGATCATTCCAAGTCTTTTTGCTCCACTTTATGACAAGTTTATGACAAGACTGATTTTGCGATAAACCCTATGATGACTCCTCCAACCAACCCCGTGCCGATTATGGGGATGTAGACTCTGGTAACAATTGCCGAAGGCACGCTCAAACCGGCACCCACTAATAACCCCGATAAGGCCGGATGAATGCCCAACTCCACGGTTGGAATCAGAAAACCGATCATGAACCTTTCCAAAAAGGCAGCGCTCATAGCCTCGGTCCTTTTCCGGGTATTCTCGTATTTCAGGGGGATCATAATCAACACGTCGACGATGCCGAACACGAGGCCGCAAACTATTCCAAGGCTTATCTTGCTCAAGTTGTTGCCTTGCCAAGCCCTCAGTCTACTTCCAGATGGCGGAGGGGGTGGGATTCGAACCCACGTTCCCTTGCGGGAAACCTGTTTTCAAGACAGGCGCCATAGTCCGCTCGGCCACCCCTCCAAATAGGCCTGAGCGGCTACCATGATACTCAAGTGTTTCCCAGATGGCAACGATTAGCGCCGTGACGCCGTTATACGGACGTCGCCCATATATTCGCTCAGCAAGCCGGGGAGGACCACGCTGCCGTCGGGCTGCTGATAGGTCTCCAGCAGGGCTATCATCAGCCTGGGCAGGGCCACGCCGGAGCCGTTGAGCGTATGGACGAACTCAGCGGGTTTGCCTACTGCACGCCGGAACCGTATGTTGGAGCGCCGCGCCTGGAAGTCGGTGCAGGTAGAGCAAGTGCTTACCTCCAGCCACTCCTGGCACCCAGGCGCCCACACTTCTAGATCGTAGCTGCCGGCAGATTGGAACCCGATGTCTCCAGTGCACAATCTGATTACGCGGTAAGGCAGGCCCAGGCGCTGGAGCACCTCTTCGGCGTCCTTAACAAGCTTGTCCAACTCCTCGTCGGAGCGTTCAGGCTCCACCAGCTTGTACATCTCCACCTTGTCGAACTGGTGGACGCGTTTGATGCCCCTGGTGTCCCGGCCAGCCGCTGCCTTCTCACGGCGGAAGCACGGCGTATGGGCAACGTAGTAGAGGGGCAATGTGCCGGGCTCCAGGATTTCGTCGCTGTGCAATCCTGTTATGGTTACTTCAGCGGTGGGTATCAGCCAAAGGTCTTCCTCCGCGTCATGGTAGAGGTTGTCTGCGAACTTGGGAAGGTTGCCGCTGCCCTGCATGATCTGCTGGCGCACCAGGGCCGGCGTAGACACCTCGGTATAACCGTGCTCGCGGGTATGAATGTCCAGCATCCAGGCTATGAGCGCCCGTTGCAACCGCGCGCCCATGCCGCGCAGCACGTAGAAGCGAGAGCCGGAGAGCTTTGCTCCCCGCTCGAAGTCTATGATGCCCAGGCTTTCCGCCAGGTCCCAGTGGGCCTTTGGCTGGAAGTCGAAGCTTTTGGGCTCTCCCCACGTCCGTACCACGATATTGCCGGAGGAATCAGGCCCAACGGGAACGTCATCCCTGGGTATGTTGGGAAGGGTGAGGAGAAGGGTGTTCAGCCGCTCCTCTAGGACCTTGGCCTCTTCTTCCAGGGCCTTAATGCGGGATCCAACCTGTCGCATTTCCTGGACTGTGGCCGGGTCCGGCTTGCCGCTGCGGCTCACCTGGTTGCGGCGCGCGCGAAGCTCGTCGCCCTCGTGGGTGAGCTGGCGGCGCTGGGCGTCCAGCTTGATGACCTCTTCCAGGTTCGCCAGGTCCTCGTTGCGGTGCTGGAGCGCCTGGCGTACCTGGTCTGGTTTTCGACGAATTAGCTCTATATCAAGCATATGCTTCTTGTGGGAAACCGATGCCCAATGTTACTTGCGGCCGCTGTAAGGCCGGTAGTCCTCCTGAATATCTTCCACGGGGACGTCGCCGTCAATGGCCACGTCCACAACCACGGGTCGAGAGGAACTCAGGGCCTTCTCATAGGCGCGGCGCAGATCGCTTCCTTTTTCCACCCGTATGCCTTCTATATTAAAGGCCTCGGCCATCTTGGCCAGGTTTAGTGGAAGCTCGTGGAAGTTCATCCCTATGTACTGGCTTTCCCGTCCTGTGTCTGTAAGGTACATGGCCATTCCCTGCTTCAGAATGCGGTAGCTGGCGTTGTTGCAGACCACGTATGTAATGGGGATATTGTAACGCGATGCCGTCCACAGCCCCTGGATGGTGTACAGAGAAGCGCCGTCGGAGACCACCGCCACCACAGGGCGGTCGGGGTTGGCCAGCTTCACACCCACGGAGCCTGGGATGCCCCATCCCAGGGCGCCGCCACGAGCGGAGTAGTAGTCGCCAGGTTTATTGAACTCCATGGCTCCCATGAGGGCCCCAGCGCAGGTTACGGCTTCGCTGGCTATGATGGCGTTTTTGGGCATCACCTGGGCCAGCTCGCCCATCATGCGCTCCGGGGAGATTACGGCATTGTTCCAGTTTGCTTTGACCCGCTGCTGGTATGCCTGGTTTCTCTTGGCCTTCTCCCTGGCGATGGCCGAGGCGCGGGCCTTGGCCGCCTCCCGCTCTTCGCCGGACATGGCGTCGTCCAGGGCCGTGGCTAGGTCCTGGAGCCCCGCCTTGGGGTCGCCCTGCATACCTATCTCCACAGGGTACTTCTTCTCGATGTCCGACTCCTTGGAGTCCAGGTGCACGATCTTTGTCCTGGAGCTGAACATAGGGTGGGTGGTATAGACAAAGGCTGGAAGGATATCCGTTCCCACAGCCACCACCAGGTCGACGTTGTCCAGGACGCCGAGGGTCTTCTTGCCGGGCCAGGTTGCGCCCAGAGTGCCCAGGTACTGGGAATGGCCGGTGGGGAAGTTCACCTCCGTGTAGGAGCCGGCGTAGACCCGTGCGCCCATCAGCTCCGCCAATGCTACGGCCTCGCTGACCGCGCCAGACTGCGCCACGCGGTCGCCCACCAGCAGTAGCGGATTCTCCGCTTTGGCCATGAGCCTCGCGGCCTTCTCTACCGCCGAGGCATCCGGCCTCACCCTGGGGTAGCCGGGCGAGGAGGGGACTATGTCCAGGTCATCCTCTTCGTCCAGCACGTTCCAGGGCAGAGACAGGAATACCGGGCCGGTGGGAGGGGTCCTGGCGATTCTGAAGGCGCGGCGTATCGCCATGGGGATATCCCTGGCGTGAGGTAGCTCCGCCGACCACTTGGCGAACTGCACATGGTCAGCCATGCTGGAACCCAGGATGCCGTCCTGGAGGAGGAGGTGCGTGTCCAACTGGCCTGCGGTAACCACCAGAGGAGTCCCGCCCTTGTAGGCGTTGTAAAGGAAGCTGGTGGCGTTGGCCAGGCCGACGGTGACGTGTATGTTGCAGAAGGCGGGCCTTCCAGTGGCCCTGGCGTAGCCGTCGGCCATGCCGATGGTGGAGGCTTCCTGCAAGGAGAGGATGTACCGGACGTCGGTGTTGTCCTGGAGGGCGTCCACGAAGGGCATCTCCGTAGTGCCGGGGTTCCCGAATACGGTGCTCACCCCCTCAGCCTTGAGCATGTCTATGAGGGCCTGCTTGCCTGTGAGCCTAGTCATAGTCGTCCTCCTCCTAGTGAACTGTTACGCCGGATCAAGCACTCAACTCATGCCAGAGAATGCCGTAGTAGCATACGTCGGAAGGCTCCTCTCCGGAGACGAAGACTTCGTGGGCCCGCAAGATGCCTTCCAGCTTCATTCCCAGCTTCTCCGCCACTCTGCGGGACTGTTTGTTGTCCACGTGGATACGCGCAAAGACCTTTCTCAGGTTGTAGGCATCGAATGCCCAGGTCAATACTCCTTTGAGCGCCTCCGGCATTAGCCCTTTGCCCCACTGGTAGCTTGACAGCGAGTAGCTCACTTCAGCGCGCTGGTTGTCGGCTTCGACTCTGACACTGATTGAGCCGATGACTTTGCCGTCCAGCACCATCGCAAACCTCGGGTGCGAGTCCCAGGGCATCAGAAGCGACCTGGCCACGGATTCCTCAGCATCGCGGCGCATGTACGGCTTGGGTGGTCTGAGAAGGTATTTACCCCAACCTGGGCTGGTGGCGTACTCGAATACGTCCTCAACATCGGCCAGGGAGAAGGGCCGGAGGACCAGTCTCTTCGTTTTCAGTTCAACAGCGTCCATAAATCAAACACCCCACTCATGCCGTAGGATGCCGTAGTAGCATTGATCGCCCGGCTCTCCATAGAATAGTTCGTGACTCCGCAGAATGCCTTCGAGCTTCATTCCCAGCTTTTCGGCGACCCGCCGAGACTGCTTGTTGTCCACATGGATACGCGCAAAGACCTTTCTCAGGTTGTAGGCATCGAACGCCCAGGGCAAAATCCCTTTGAGCGCTTCGGGCATCAGTCCCTTGCCCCAATGATAGCTTGATAGGCCGTAGCCCACCTCAGCGCACTGGTTGTTGGTCTCTACATCAACTCCTCCTATGACCTTGCCACCCAATACTATTGCAAACCTCGGCTGTGAGTCCCAAAGCCGCAGAACGGAGCGGGCCACGAACTCTTCCGCATGGTGGCGCGTGTACGGCTGAGGCACGTGGAGAAGGTATTTACCCCAACCTGGGCTGGTGGCGTACTCGAACACATCCTCGACATCGGCCAGGGAGAAGGGCCGGAGGACCAGTCTCTCCGTTTTCAGTTCAACAGCGTCCATTTGAAATCGCTACCGCAGTAACGGGTCTTATGATACGGGGATTGTAGCCATCGGCAGCGGCGTTGTAAACGGCGGCGGTACAGGCAGCCAATCCTGCAACTTTTGGTGCTATCTTTGTGAGGATTCCTCTCAAAGAGCAAAGCGTGAGCGTCGCAATCAGAGAACAACGATATCAGCAAGGCCAAAAGTACAGTACCGTTTGGCTAGTTGTCAGACGGGAACCGTCAGGATATGATGTGGCTAAAAGCCATACGTATGTCTGGAGCCAAGCAGCCTTTCGCAGGGACATCCATGTAGCATCCCAGGTGTGATGGGCCATCGTTGGTGGACTTCTACACTGGCCTTAGGGCGAATACGGAGGTTGACATGAGATTCCAAAGGCTCTCGGTTGTGTCTACGCGTCTGTTGGCCGCTCTTCTCCTTGCGGGGCTTCTAACAGTTTTGCTGACGACTTGTGGCCCTGGTGCACAGCCCACGCCTACATCACAAGGACGCGCTACAGATGTTCGTCCGACGCCGACTCCCCGGCCGCTGCCATTACCATTTGTTCCAAGTACTCCAACAGCCGCGCCTCTGCCGTCTGCCCTCGGTGGCAGCGCGGTTGAGGCAGACCTGCTGCGTGAGGCCGCACTCCCAGTCCCTACACAGAGGATAATCGTACGAACCGTTGCTTTGACGTTGGTGGTGAATGATGTTCGCAAGGCTCTCGTGCAGATCGCTGATGTTGCAACCCAATTTGGCGGCTGGGTCGTCTCGTCATCCCAGACCGGGCCTCAAACTGGGACGATCACCATCCGGGTGCCTGCGGAGTTACTAGACTCTTCCCTTGGGCAACTACGAAGCACAGCGATCAAAGTAAAATCGGAGGTGTCCAAGAGTGAGGACTTCACCGACGAGTACGTAGACTCTGCTGCGCGCGTGAAGAACTTGCAGGCAACAGAGGCAACCCTTATCGAGTTCCTCAAGAAAGCCGAGAAGGTGGATGACGCTCTAAAAGTCCAAACAGAGCTTGCGAAGGTTCAAGGGGATATTGAGAAGCTTCAGGGCCGGCTCGGCTTCCTCGAACAGTCAGTGGCCTATTCTCTCGTGCAGGTGGAACTGACCAGGAGCCCTATTGCCGTATCCGTCAACGCTGGCAACGACATCAAGGCTAAGGAAGCCGAGCCGCTATCTTTTCGAGCCACCTTCAACACCCTTGAAGGCATCTCCGATTTTGTATACACATGGGATTTCGGCGACGGCTCCTCGCCTATATTGGGTACCCGGACAGCCCCCGTGGTTGACTCCTCGCAACGCGTCACCGCAACTGTGTCCCATGTCTATTCAAGTCGCTCCGGCTCGCCATACATTGTTACCGTGCACATAGCTGGCACCGGTGAGGCTGGGATCATCGAAGGCGATGACACTGTTATTGTCCAAGTGTTGGAGGACCCGAAAATCGAAGTCTATGCCGGCGAAGACATGAGGGTGACAGAAGGTCAATCGGTAGAGTTAGTCGGAACGTTCACGCGGCCTCACAGCCTCAATGACTTTTCCTACCGGTGGGACTTCGGCGATGGCTCAGAACCAGTTACCGGGTCTCTGGATGAGGCGGTCAGTGAAAACCAGATGGCCGTTAAGCATACCTATGCTCACCACCGGCCACAGCCGTTCTCCGTCACTCTTCGTGTTACGGCTACTGGAGATGTGGGAGAGGTCGTCTCCCAAGACCAGATGGCCGTCAGTGTCAACCGGCGTACTCCCGTGTTCTTGGGATGGGACGTGAACAACACTGTGCGGTCAGCTGTTCTTATTCTAACTTCTATCGGTACCGTAATTGGTTCGATCGCCATATTTGCAGTCGTGCTATCGCCTGTTTGGGGCACAGCAGCGCTCGTGGCGTGGTACGTTCGCCGGGCGACACGACGTCGAATGTCACGCGCAGCCGCCAAGGCCCCCGCACAGCCGCCGGAAACACCACGAGATCCGGCCAGTAGGACATAGTTAACCAAGGCCGAACGCATTCCTTAGTAGAGATTGGTGCCAACAAAAACATAGGCGGCCCGCTCAAGCGGGCCGCCTATGCGTATCTGCTGTTCCTGCGAGCCTACTACTTCTTGGCTCTGCTGGATGGCTTGGACGCTCCAGATGCCTTGCCCCAGTTAGCCGGCTTGGGTAGCCAGGCTTCCGTCCACGGCCAGTCGCCATTTAGATCGTAGGCTGGGAGGCCCTTTTCCAGCCTATCGCGGTAGGGGCTGGTAATAGGCTCTCGCCACGGGTATATGCCTCCCTCGTAGGCTTTGGGGCCGGTGATGAAGTGTTTGGCCTGCTCCGGGGTTTCCACGAAGGGCATATTGGGGTTGAACAGGTCTTCCAGCTTGCTGGGCGAGGGGCCGGTCTTGGAGACATGGCCCATCAGTGGCCTGCCAACGATCTCTTCGCACATCCAGACGGCCTCGATGAGCTTCTTGAGGTCTACGCCGGTGTCAATGCCCATCTCCGTCAGCATGTTCATCAGGTCTTCCGTGGGCATCATGCCGGTGGAGCGGCCATGGCCGCAGTATGGGCATCCGCCAAACCCACCGATGGTGCCATCCAGGTGGACGGTATCCTCTTCTGTCAGCGTGTCCAGAATGGTGAACGCTGTCGCCAGGGCCGTGCCGCGAGCGTTGTGCAGGTGGAAGCTCCAGCGGTTGATCTCCGGCCACCGCTCTTTGACATTGGCCAGGGTCTCCTTCACCAGGTGGGGCATGTTCCAGCCCATGGTGTCGCCGAAGGAGCACCTGGTGACCTTGATGCCGGCCTCATCCCACAGGGCGTGCTCAAGGTCCAGGAACTTCATGGTTACTTCCACAGGGATGCGACCGATGAAGTTGCCGCCCCAGGGATGGCCCACGCTAATGCCGGCCTCCTTGGCGCCTCGCTCCTGGGCGGTAGCAATGGTCTTGGTCCAGTTGGCCACTCCGTCCATCTGGGACCTGTTGGTGTTCCGCCGCTGGAATATGTCGTCCAGCGTGATGCCCAGGCTGGGAGGCCCAGACCGCTCCACGGTAAGGGGAGGCGAATATGCGCGGGCCCTCTCCACGCCGCGCTCGTTCAACGCCAGGGCGGTGTAGGTGACGCCAGGCTTGGGGTGGAACTTCTGAACGATCTCATCAATCCGGGTCATCTGGGGCGTGTACCGAGGACTCACAAAGGAGCCCACCAGTATGGTCTTTAACCCCGTCTCTGAGAGGGCGTCCAACAATCTCACCTTGTCTTCAACTGAGATGTTGGCGTCCTCTATCTGCATCCCCTCCCGCATCCCCTCCTCTGTGTACTCAACCTTTGGGTATTTCCTGGGCATTTCGACTCCTTTCTGGCCTTCGGCACCCCCGACCCGAATCGGGGTCCTTGCCTAGCCGGACACCCAAAAACCCCACGGCGAACCAGTTATGCTCGCCGGCCCCAGGCAGGCCGTAGACCAGAGACTGCCATCACCTGCCTGTATCGCGGCCAATCTAAAAGCGTACCCGTATATTCCACAGCCTGCACACCAGGTTGTCAAGAACCTACATCGTCGTAGTGGCTGACGTTTCTGGAAGAAAGCGTAACCAGGTGCAACGCTGGAAGGAATCTATGCCAGGATGCGGACTGCGTCCCCGCGGCGCTGGCGGTAGGACTCCACCAACTGGCGGAACTGCTCCTGGTATGAAGCGGACGGAATGTCCTCCGCAGTCATGATGACCGCGTCCTCATGGTTGTCTGTGTAGTAGCCCTTGCGTATCCCCACGCGCTGAAAGCCGTACTTCTCGTACAGGGCGTGGGCCGGATGGTTGCTCACCCTGGCTTCCAGGGTAATGCACCGCATTTTCCGGGCGGTGGCCATCTCCACTACGCCCTGCATCATCAGCTCTCCCAGACCCAGGCGTTGGTATTCCTCTCGCACGGCAATGGCGACTATGTGGGCTTCATCCGCCATGAACCACACACCCACGTAGCCCACTACGTAGTCCCGTGGGCTGCCGGTGTCTGGCGGAGGAGGTGAGAAAAGGCCCCGTATCCGTGGCAACCAACGCCACAACGGCGACCTTTTTTTCTCTGAGGTTTTGCCATTGGAGGCGTGGGCAGCCGTATACTCAGACCATGGAATCCAGGCCACCAGATAGCTGGCCAGCCTGTTTTGCAGTTCTTTCCGGAAAGGTGTGGGAGGCCACGTGGTTGGGAAAGCCTCGCGTTCGATCTCGGCTACCTGGGGAGTATCTTCCAGGCGCATGGGACGCAAACCAAAACTCATGTGTTACCCCGATAACGTCACGAAGAATGATTTACTACGCTTTATCATATAACAACGTTGGAACCATTGTCAGCGTCATGCCACCGTCCAAAAGTCTCATGCTCCACCTTTGTACATACCGTACAGGCCTGGATATGACAGCCCGCTTTACAAGCTTTAACCCTGCTAAGATACTTGTGGTTTTTGCGCCTGTCGTTTACGTAGGGCTATAATCTAATCGTGCTTCCAAGGTACGCCTTTGCCGACAGCCAGCAGTCCTTTGCACCGGCACCGGCAGCCGTTCCCCCAAATCCAATTTATCGGTGGGGAGTTTCATGAACATTCTGTGGCGGATAACCCAGCGAGCGGCCAAATACCGCGTAAGGCTCATGCTGGCCTATCTTTCCGTGATAGGCGTTTCCGCCTTCTCCTTGATCGTACCCAGGATTCTTGGCAAGGCCATTGACTCCGTGCTGTCGGCGGGCAGCCAGGCTACCCTCCTGTACCTGGCCAGCACCATTCTCCTGGTCACCCTGCTGAGGGGCGTCTCCGCCTTCGGCCAGCAGTACCTGGGGGAGTCACTGGCACAGCGGGTCGCCTATGACCTCCGCAATGAGTTCTACGACCACCTCCAGCGGATGAGTTTCGCCTTCCACGACAAAGAGCAAACAGGAAACCTCATGTCCAAGGCCACCGCCGATGTGGACGGAGTGCGAATGTTCGTTCAGGCTGGTCTGATCCGCTCGGTGTACATGGTGTCTTTGGTTCTTGGCGTTGGGGTCATGATGTTCCTGCTCAATCCCAAGCTGGCGCTGCTGAGCCTGGCCCTGGTCCCACTGGTCATCTGGCGCGGAGGCTACCTGGTGCTGCGCCTCAGGAAAGAGTGGCTGGCCATTGAAGACGAGGCCGGCTACATGAACACCGTCCTCCACGAGAACCTGGCGGGACAGCGCGTGGTCAAGGCCTTCGCCGCTGATGAGCACGAACGCAAGAAGTTCTATTTCCGGGCCGCCAACATCTACGACCACTCCTACCGGGCTGAGATGCTCCAGGCGTCCAACGGTGGCATGATGACCCTCTTTCACCTGGGCGCGACTCTTCTGATCCTGTGGCTGGGCGGCCGGGATGTAATCCAGGGCACCATGACCCCGGGGGAACTGGCCCAGTTCATCTTTTACATGGGGCTGCTAGCCATGCCGGTGCGCATGTCGGCCTGGATCGTCAACTCCTTTTCCCGAGCTATCTCCTGCGGGCAGCGGATATTCGCCACCCTGGATGCAGAGTCGCCAGTGCAGGAAAAGAGAACCGCCCTAGCGCTGCCCAGGGTGCGGGGACACGTGCGGTTCGAGGATGTCTCCTTCGGCTACGATGCCGTTGCTCCTGTTCTCAAGAACATCAACTTCGAAGCGGAGCCTGCCAAGGTCATTGCCCTGGTCGGAGCGCCTGGCAGCGGCAAGAGCACTATCGTCCACCTGCTGCCTCGCTTCTACGACGTGACCGGAGGCAGGGTCACCGTGGACGGCGTGGACGTCCGGGATGCCACTCTGGCCTCCCTTCGAGCCAACATAGGAATTGTGCAGCAGGACGTCTTTCTGTTCACCGCAACCATCAGAGAGAACATCGCCTATGGAGCCACGGATGCCTCCTTTGACCGGATCGTCCGGGCTGCCCAGATAGCCCAGCTCCATGACTTTGTCATTTCCCTTCCACAAGGCTATGACACCTGGGTGGGAGAGCGTGGGATCACCCTCTCGGGGGGACAGCGCCAACGGCTGGCCATCGCCCGCACCGTGCTCCTGGACCCCCCTATCCTTATCCTGGACGATTCCACATCCAGTGTGGACACGGAGACTGAGCATCTCATCCGCAGGGCGCTGGTGGAGGTGATGAAGGGCCGCACCACCTTCGTCATTGCCCACCGCCTCAGCACGGTGAAGAGCGCCGACCTCATATTGGTCCTGAGGGATGGGCAGATTGTCCAGCGAGGGACGCACCAAGAGCTATTGGGCCAGCCAGGACTGTATCAGGAAATCTATGAGCTCCAGTTCCGGCCCCAGGAGGCCATGCTTACCAACGGCGCTCTTCTGGACGGCAACCAGGCTGGGCTGGCTGCGGAAGCGGTCGAGTCAGGCCAGGGGGAGAAGCGGTAATAATGTGGTGGCACGACGGCGCTTTTGATGACGAGGAGCTGGGCCAGGTCTACAACCACAGGGTGGTCCGGCGGCTGGTCCCCTATCTCAGGCCTCACCTGGGTGTGCTGCTGGTGGCCACCGCGGCCATGCTGGCCTACACCGTCACTATGGTGCTCATTCCCAGGCTCATTGGGAACGCCGTTGACACCTACGTCATAGGTAAGGACCTGGACGGCCTGGGCAGGGCCGCCCTTGTCCTGGCTGGAATCGTGCTGGTGAACTACGCGGTGAACTACGCCCACCTGCGTCTTCTGGCTAGGATCAGCGAGGACGTCCTCTACAAGCTCCGGACAGATATGTTCGACCACCTCCAGAAGCTCTCCGTCCCCTTTTTCGACAGGAACGAGGTGGGGCGCATCATGAGCCGGGTCCAGAACGACGTTGACCAGTTGGAGGAATTCCTCCCCATGGTGACCCTTACCCTGGGCGATCTGCTTTCTCTGGTGGGCATCGTCATCATGATGGCCTCCATGGACCTAAGGCTGGCTGCCGTTACCTTCGCGGTCGTGCCGGTGCTTCTGTGCATCCTGGTGGTATGGCAGCGGTTCGCCAAGACCGCCTTTGTCCGGGTGCGCAACGCCATCTCCGCCGTCAACTCTCGCCTCCAGCAGAACATCTCTGGCGTGCGGGTGGTCCAGAGCCTCAACCGGGAGGAGATCAACCTCCGGCAGTTTGACGCGGTGAACCAGACCAATCTGAACGCCAACCTGGGAGCCATCCGCCTGTCGGCGTTCCTCATGCCGACCGTGGAGTTAGTGACGGCGGTAGCCCTGGGACTGGTGGTGGTGGTAGGGGGAACCATGGTGCTGAACGGCGAGCTTCTGCCTGGCGCCCTTATTGGGTTCGCCCTGTATGTCCAGCGTTTCTTCGACCCCATCCGCAACCTCACCATGCAATACACCCAGTTCCAGAGGGCCATGACCTCCGGCGTGCGTATCTTCCAACTACTGGACGTCCAGCCAGAGGTGGTAGACCAGCCCGGAGCCCCGGAGCTTCCGCCAATCCATGGAGACGTCCGGTACGACCACGTCTCCTTCCAGTACCTGCCGGACGTGCCGGTCATCCAGGATGTCAGCTTGCACGTCAGGCCCGGCCAGACCGTGGCGCTGGTGGGTCCAACGGGAGCTGGGAAGACCACAATGGTATCGCTTTTGGCCCGCTTCTACGACGTGACCAGCGGCAACATCGCCGTGGACGGCCACGACCTTCGAGCAGTGGCCCGAGACTCTCTGGCCCGCCAGATGAGCATGGTCCTCCAGGAGCCGTTCCTGTTTTCCGTATCGGTGGCGGATAACATTCGTTACCGCTACACGGATGCTCCCATGGAGAGGGTGGTGGCTGCAGCCAAGGCCGTAGGCGCCCACGACTTCATCATGAAGCTGGAGAAAGGCTACGACACGGAGATGCAAGAGAGAGGGGTCAACCTCAGTGTGGGGCAGCGCCAGCTCGTCAGCTTCGCCAGGGCCTTGCTGGCCGAACCACGGATCCTTATCCTGGACGAGGCTACGGCCAACATAGACACCTTTACCGAGGCGCTGATCCAGAAGGCCTTGCGGGGACTGCTCCAGGGCCGCACGTCCATTGTGATCGCCCACCGGCTCTCTACCGTCCAGAATGCCGACGTGATCGTAGTCATGGATAAGGGCCGCATAGTGGACACCGGCACCCACAATGAGTTACTGGAGCGGTGCAGTTTGTACGCACGGCTGTACAACCTGAACTTCCAGGACGACGTGGTGGAGGAAGGCGGCGCGGAGCCACAGGCTACACCTCAACACCTCTCTTCTCCCACCCCTTAGCCCCTCAGCAAAGCTATTGGCTGTCCCTCCAAGGTCTGGAACGGCGGGTTCTTGCTTGTAACAGCGATTGACCCATCAACCCTGCGAGTCTAGAATTGGCCCATCCGAAGAAGGGGGATATGATGCTGAAGAGCAAGTACGAGAACATCCTTGTGGATGTCCAGGATGGCGTTGTCACGTTGACCCTCAACCGCCCTGAGAAGATGAACGCCATGAACGGCCCAACAATGCACGAAATCCATGAAGTCCTGGATGAGATGGACCTGGATGAAAACCTCCGCGTACTGGTGATCACAGGCGTTGGCAACGCTTACTGCGCCGGCGCCGACTTCTCCTGGGCGGGCAGCACCGATGGGCCCAGTGCGGGCGTGGCTGGAGAGCGGAACTACCGGATGATGGTCTTGGGACTTCAGGAACAGCTTCGTACTTTTCCCAGGCCCACGGTCGCGGCGGTGAACGGCCACGCCAAAGGGCTGGGGTTCTGGCTGGCCATGCTTTGTGACTACGTAGTAGCTTCTCCAGAGGCACGTTTTGGCATACCTCAGATACGGTTTAACATCCACCCCAACGGCGGGTCCATCAAGTCCATGCTCGAGTTTGTGCCCCACAGGTTTGCCGTGTACCACCTGCTAACCGGAGAGGACATCACCGCGGATGAGGCGGAGCGGCTGTTCATGGTCAACAAGGTGGTCCCACGAGAGCAGCTCCTGAAAGAGGCGTACAGCTTTGCTGAGAAGATGAAGCAGAAGGATGCCGTGATCCTGCGGTATCTCAAGCGCTCCATCTGGAGGGAGAAGTCACTCTCATACAGTGAGGCCATCAACTTGGACAGTATGCAGAGTGCCCAGGTATCGGGCGTTCGCAGAGCCATGGGAATCGAAAGCCTTAGTGGCCTGGCAGCCATGAAAGCGGAAAAGAAGAGCACTAGGCGAAGCGCCAAGGGCTGAAACCTTCAGCCATGCTGTCTTGAGATTTGAGTTTCCACGTCCCTGGAGGCCGCCATAGCCTCTAGGGGCGTGGGGCTTTCTCTAGGGAATGACCTTCTCCTGCTTGAGGACGGCGATGTCTTTTGGAGACCGGCCCATCTCCTTGAGTACCTCCATGGTGTGCTCCCCAAGGGTAGGCGCCGGCCGCCTGAAGCGCTGCTCGTGGGCGGAAGCGGACATCTGGATGGGGACGTTGGTCACTCTGATGGTGCCAATGCCTGGCTGCTCGAACTGAGTGACCATTTGATTTGCCACCACCTGCGGGTCTTGATACACCTCGTTCATCTCTTTTACCACGCTGGTGGTATGACCGTCGGCCTTAAGCAGGGCTTCCCACTCCGCTGCCGGTTTGGTGGCAAACACACGCGATAGGATTTCACGTAGCTCCGTGGCCTTCTGGGTGCGTTTTGCATTGGTATCAAAGGCAGGGTCCTTGCTCAGATTCTCTAGCCCCATGGTGTGGCAAAACCGGTCCCATCGCTCTCCGCCTGTCATAACCAGGATGTAACGTCCGTCGCTGCACCGATATGTAGCAGGAACCGTGGGGACGATGCCGTAGCCCGTGGTGCTGTCGCCCAGGCGAGTCAAGTTCACTGTATGGCACGCTAGCGATGCTTGTAGGAGACTGGTGTCCACCTTTTGGCCACGTCCTGTCCGCTCCCTCTCTATGATCGCCAGCGCCACGGCATAGACCAGAAGCATGGCCGCCGCCATATCAAAGTGGTAGAGCTGCGTGTGCGGCGGCGGCGGTCCGCCCCCCAGGCGGCGGACATCCAGGTCTCCTGATCTGGCCTGAGTAACGATGTCTATGCCCGGCAGGTCAGCCTCGGGGCCGTCCTCGCCGTAGCCGGTATTGGAAGCATAGATGAGCCTGGGATTGATGGCCGCTACATCTTCGTAGGTGAGATGACGCCGCTGGCGGGCTCCAGTGCGCATGTTTATCACCAGGACGTCCGCCTGCCGCAGGAGGTCGTAGACCAGCTCAAGCCCTTTGGGCTTGGTGAAGTCAACGACTATGGACCGCTTGTTGCGATTGAAGGTGATGTACCGCAGGCTCATGCCTTTCGTGTCAGGCATGTAAGGAACCGTTTCACGAGAAGAATCGCCTTCGAAGGGCTCTACTTTTATGACATTGGCCCCCTGGTCTGCCAGGAGCATCGCCGCAAAGGGGCCGGCGAACACCTGGCAAATCTCCACCACCCGAATATTGTCCAGGGGCAAACTCATGTACGTTTCCTCCTCCGTGCTACGTGAGCAGAGTAAGATGCCTCCAAAAGCCACGGAGGCAGGCAGAACTCCACAGTCGCTGCGAAACCAAAGAGTACGCTCCGGTTTGGAGTTTTGGAACTACCCCTAGCGTCCACGCAGGCGGGGGTCCCAAATGTCCCTCAGGGCATCTCCAAAGAGGTTGAATCCCAGGACCAGCACGGAAATAGCTACTCCCGGCGCGATTACCGTCCAGGGCGCTACCATTGCATACTGTGCGGCGCCGCCCGATAGCATTCTGCCCCATGACGGGTAGGGAGGCGGGACCCCCATACTCAGGTAGCTCAAAGATGCTTCTATGAGGATAGCGGACCCCAAGGCTACAGATGCCACCACTATAAAGGGAGCAAGCACATTAGGGAGGACGTGGCGCACCATGATCCGGAGAGAAGAGGCTCCTATGACCCTAGCGGCGTCTACGTACACGTTCTGCTTGGAAGAGAGCGTCGTGCCGCGGGTGATCCGCAGGGCGCCGGGAATAAAGACGATGCCTACGGCAATGACTACGGCTTTCATCCCACCGCCAAACACCGATACCAACGTCAACGCTAGGAGGATGCCGGGGAAAGCCATCATACTGTCTACGACGCGTTGCATTATAAGGTCCACCCACCCGCCAAAGTACCCGCTCACGATACCCAGCAAAAAGCCTGAGATGCTGCCCATACCTATAGCGATGAAGGAAACTGTTAGGGATGTGCGCGCCCCTGCCACTATACGGCTCCAGGTATCTCGCCCATGCTCGTCGGTGCCCAACCAATGGCTGGCGCTGGGACCTTGAAGCGCGTCCTGGTAGTTCCCGCCAAAGTTGGGATCCTCAGTCACAAATACGCCGGGAAGCAGGGCCAGCACTATAGCTATAGAACAAATGGCCACACCCAGGAATCCCAGAGGCTTTCGGCGTGCAAACTGAGTCGAAGCTCGCAGACCTCTGTTTGCTCTTTGGGCCAACCTGGCTGCGGGTGAAACCCTTGGAAGAGCGACTTGTGTACTCATGCTAGCACCTTACACCCTCTTGTTATTCCGTTAGCTGTGCCCGTAGCTGATGCGGGGGTCCAGCCATCCGTACAGCAGGTCAACCACCAGGTTGACCACAACAAAACTGATGGCAATGATAAAGACTATTGCCTGGATTACAGGGTAGTCTCTTCTAGTGATGCTTTCGATGAACAGAGTTCCCATGCCTGGAACAGTAAACACCCTTTCAAGTATCACTGTGCCTGCCAGCAAGTTGCCAAAGTGGAAGCCCACGATAGTTACCACAGGAATGAGAGCGTTTTTCAAGGCATGCCGCACAATGACCGCTTGCTCTGCCAGTCCTTTGGCCCTGGCTGTACGTATGTAGTCCTCCCTCATGACTTCCAGCATGGTAGAGCGGGTCATCCGCGCAAGCACTGCGGTGGTATGGGACCCCAGGATCAACGACGGCCACATGGTTTGTTTAAGACTTTCCAATGGTCCGTCCCAAAACACGTTTCTCCCCACCGGCGGCATCCAATTGAAAACGGAAGCGCCAACCATCAGCACTAATAGTCCCAGCCAGAAGGAGGGAATTGCCAGGAAAACAATGCTGACGAACCGTAATACGTAGTCCGGCCACGAGTCTTGTTTGATAGCGGTGATTATGCCAATAGGTATGCCGAACAGGAGCCCAACAGCCATAGCCCCAAGAGAGATCTGCAGGGTTATTGGGGCGCGCTCTGCTATGTCATACCACACGCTTTTTTGGCTATAGAGAGAATCCCCCAGGTCTCCCCGCAGGGTGTTCCACATGTACATGGCATATTGGACAAGTATGGGTTTGTCCAGGCCAAGCTGTTCCATAAGGGCGTCTTGAGTTTCTTTCGGGATGATCAGTCCAGAGCCGCCGGTGGCGCCGCCCAAGAGCATGGCCTCGGCCACATTCCCAGGCAGTATCCGCAGCATAAAGAAGATCAGCGTGAGCGTCAGCAGGACTGCAGGCACGCTAAGAAACAGGCGACGAATCACATACGCTCTCATGGCGCCCTCTCAATCATCCAGCACTTGGTATCACTTACTACCTGTCCAGTTGCCGTTGCCGCCGAACCCCACGAACAATGAGTAATGAGTAATGATAGAACTCGACATGATACGCCCAGCCGCCAACCTCTCCCGTCCGTGTGTAACAATGTGGCGAAGATTTCGCCAATGCTCGCAGCAGTGAAGCCCCTCGCCTCGCTCAAGTACCGCCACTTTGCACGTGCTGGCCATTGCTCTTAACGTTGGCAAGTCTCGTTATCAGGATGCCCTCCATTTGCCTTGCCAGTTACAGCCGCCAGCTATGTAGAACGGTGGAGGTATTGGGGTATTGTAAATGCGGCTGTACGCTGTGTCAATAAATACACGATAACCTCCATACTCGGAAGGCGGGCGACTGCCTTCGTAACTCCAGCGCCTCTTGCTCACTAATGCCGTCGGCGTGGGTACCAGTCCACGTTGCCATGGGAAACCTCTTTGCTGCCGTTGATAACTGCCGGCCAAACCACGGTCGTACGAAAGGTGTACAATCTTTAACGTTGTTAACGAAAAGAGCAGGTCTATGGAGTGATTGCTGAAAAACACAACGTGCTATTGACATCTTGCTGCTGGTTCCGATATATTTCTACGAACCATTGGTGCCCCGTCACCGCAGGCCCCTTTTTTCTTTTCGGGCAATTGAGTATTGAATGAACCCGGGGAGGTGTGATGTGAGGGCTGTAGTTAGATATTGCCGGAAGTCTATCCTATGGGCGACATTGGTAATTCCTTTGCTGGCCTTTGCTCTAGCCTGCGGCGCCGCTAACGAACCTACCTCCACTTCTACTACTTCGGCCCAGGCTACGCCGACGGCTACTAAGGTTGCAGCGCCCACCGCTACGCCGGAGGGAGGCGTACCCCAAAAGGGAGGTACGCTGAACCAGTACATGAGCTATCCCACTCACTGGGACCAGACGCAGCAAAGCACTCCTTCTGGAACGCCTCTGACGAAGATATACCTGACACTGATGAACGAGGTGGGGCGTGATGGGAAGGTTGAGTGCGACATCTGCACCAAGTGGACTTTGGAGGACGGGGGGAAAACCATAGTCTACACCCTTCGGCCTGACATCAAGTTTGGCGACGGCACGCCCATCACATCCAAAGACCTTAAGTACAGCGTGGAGAAGCTTACAGGCAAGATAGACAAGGTAGTCAATGCGCGAATGGGATTCATCAAAGAGTACATCGTGGGCTTGGAGGCCCCCGATGATCGCACCTTCAAGATTTTGCTCAATCACCCGACTGATGTGGTTCCCATGGCATTGGGCATTGCCTTCGCGGCCATCCTGCCAGCTGGAACTCAGAGGTCCGAACTTTCTGCGCCACCCCTGGGGCCTGCCAACAAGTACATCTCGGGCCCCTTCTACGTTAAGCAGGCCGTGCAGGGCAGCCAGGTTGTTTACGAGCGCAACCCCAACTACTTCAAGGCCGGACTGCCTTATCTAGACAGCATCAACGGCATAGTGTTTGCAGACACCACCGCTGCTACTACTGCGTTCCTGGTTGGTAAAGTAGACCTCTACGTGGCAATAGACTCGCCGCCTCCGGCATTCTTGCCACAGTTAAGGAAACTGGAGAAGGATGGCAAGGCTGGTGCGGTGGACACTCCCCAGTGGTGCATCCCTGGGAACCTTTACATCAACATGAACGACCCCATTACAAAGGATCCGAAGGTCCGCCATGCCATAAACCTGGCCATTGACCGGACCGAATACGGCCAGGTCAGGTACGCCGGCGACTATGTGGTGGCGGCGCACTTCCCCGAACCCAGCTACTGGGCACGGGGAGCAAAGCAGACATGGGACGTGTTGGAAGGATATGGGACAGGCGCCAATAAGAAGGCGGAGCAGGCGAAGGCCAAGCAGTTGTTGGCCGAGGCCGGGTACCCCAATGGGATCGACAAGTTCGAGCTGATGGCGAGCGCGACAGATTTCACTTTTGGTGGGGGTGAAGTCATCCAGCGGAACCTGAAGGCTGTGGGAATCAGCGCCAGCATGTTGGCGAACCCGCCTGATGCACAGGAAAAGTGGGCCGCGGGGAAGTACACGGTGCACAACTACCGCTCCTGCCTGGCCCTTGACGACCCCGACGAGCTT
>ORJL010546447.1_pt1 | contig 34060 bp, 28 predicted proteins | sample 1779941 | NCBI WGS metagenome assembly ORJL01 (sample SAMEA104232317, study PRJEB22302) | groundwater metagenome | biome: forest; feature: aquifer; material: groundwater | place: USA | collected 2011-08-07 | depth 5.8 m | reverse complement strand
TCGTGGATGTCAAAGTGCTGGAAGTTGTATCTCATCAGCCCTGCCTCTACGCGCGAGATGTCCAACAGGTCGTTAATCATCATCGTAAGCTGGTGCGTTTCCTCTTTTATTATGCCGAGGAGTTTCATTTGCGACTCCGATACGGGACCGGCAATCTTTTCCAGCAGGAGTTCATTCGCCTCGCGTATCGCCGTCAGGGGGGTTTTCAGGTTGTGGGAAATGTTCGAAACGAACTCAGATTTCATCTGGTCCATTTCCTTGAGTTTATCGCACATCTGGTTAAAAGCCGTTCCGAGCGTGCCGATTTCGTCGCCGGAGGTTACTTCAATCCGATGGTCTAAATCTCCCTCCGCAATATGATCTGTGGCCTCTTTTAGTCTTTTTATTGGAGAACATACGCTGCGGGTAAAGAAATAAGCAAAGATCACCCCAAACAGGACGGCGCACAGGATGATCACCAGGGATACCTTCGTGGATTTATATCCGATTTTTTGAAACAGCCCTACCTTCCTGATGAGCCCGGTTTGTAACGTAAGATTCAATTTGTTCAGGGATTCCGTAAGCTGATCGAGTGTTTTTTTCATCTCTTCTTCATAGCGGTTATCGGGCGGGACCATCTCATCGCTGCCCATCAGCACGATTTTTTTGGAGACCAGGGTAAGATATTTATTGTGTAAATCCCTTATCGGGCTTATGAGCGGCTTCTTCTCCTTATTTGGCGTGTGTTCTTCAATTGATTTGAGACGATCAAGAAACTCTCTTTTCTTCATATCAAAGAGGTCCAGGAATGCGCTGTCGTTGGTGATAAGGTATTTCTTTTCGTTTCGAACCTGTTCGAGCAGGCTGTCTACCAGTTTTTCTGCATTTTCGATAGAGGGGATATCGGTCTTCATAATTACGTCGGTAGCCTTATTGAGGTGGTTGAGCCGGAAGATTAAATAAAAACTCATGGCAAGCATAAATAGCGCAATGACAACATAGCCAAGCGCCATGCGTTTCCAAAGGCTGTTTTTCAACATAAGTATTGATTATCTCAGCATGGTGAACGGGTGATTTGCATAAGGTGAGGAACTTTCAGATGCCGATAAAATGTTACCTGATTAACGGCATATTAGCAAGGGAAAATTTGCCGGTAATAATTTATATGTTGCGATGATATTGAGACTTATGCTATAGTAATTTTCAAAATGCTTTCTGGCGCATGAGAAAATAAAGGCGGCATTTTTTTTATGTAAGGAGGCGAAATGGAGGTATCGGAAAGGTTTTTACAAACAGCCCTGGATGGCATGCAGGATTGTATTAACATCGTTGATAAGGATTACAAAATCATATTTATGAACGAGGCCGCCATTCAGAGGACGGGTAAGAAGAGACAATCGCTGGTAGGGAATAAATGTTATGTGGAGCTATGGAAAGAAGATTCCCCCTGTAAAAACTGTGTGACCGGAAAGGTCTTTGAGTCTGGCGGACCCCAGCAAACCATCACCCTTGAAATAGAACCGGACGGAAAGAAGTTTTACCTGGAAAAATTCGCATTTCCTGTCGTTGATAAAGAAGGAAAAGTAGAATACGCCATAGAAATTTTTCGGGATATTACCGAAAGAAAGCTGCTGGAAGAAGACAGGGAGCAACAGCGGCTGGAACTGGGCAGGCGGGTGCGCGAGCTTCGGCACGCTTATGAAGAACTAAAATCCATCCAGAACCAGCTTCTGCAGGCGGAAAAGATGGCTTCCATCGGTCTCCTTGCATCCAGCCTTGCGCATGAGCTGGATACGCCCCTGACAACGATATCCGGGTATTGCGAATTACTGGCCGAGGACGTTCACGATGAGAGGATGCTGGGCCGCGTTACGATTATTTCAGAACAGATACTGAAATGTCAAAAAACGATCCGGAACCTTTTGGATTTTTCAAGAAAGTCCAATTGTGAAAAAAAACCGTGCGACGTCCATCACCTGGTCAATAATACGTTGTTATTAGTTGAACATCGCCTGAAAATTCACAAGATAAAATTGCACACAACCTTTGACGAGGGCGTGCCACCCTTACTCCTGGATGGAAATCAGATTCAACAGGTAATCCTGAATCTTGTCAACAATGCGATAGACGCCCTGCCTCAGGGCGGGGACATGTTTATTGAAACCAGGCGAAACAAGGAAACGAAGTCCGTTGAGGTTGTCTTTGCGGATAACGGAATGGGTATATCCGGCGAAGACCAGAAACGCGTCTTTGACCCGTTTTTTACCACCAAAGAACCCGGCAAGGGCACAGGATTGGGATTATCAATTTGTAATAATATCATTTCAGCGCACCACGGCAAAATAACCCTGGAAAGCAGGGTGGGCAACGGGACACGATTTATCATATCATTGCCGGTATGAATGACAGTATGTTCAAGAGGTAAGGATTTTGAAGAAAATATTGGTTGTAGATGACGACATAGCCATGGGAGCGATGTGTAAGGAACTCCTCAAAAGCAAAGGGTATCCCTCTGAAGTTGTCTCCACAGGAAAAGAGGCAATTGAACAGCTATCCGTTGATGGACTGTACACGATTGTGCTTACCGATCTGGTTATGCCTGACATGGACGGTATTGAGGTCTTGAAAAAGATTAAACAGCAAAACCCGCAGATTGATGTGGTGGTGATGACCAGTTATGGGACGGTAACAAACGCCGTGGAGGCGATGAAACTCGGCGCATCTGACTATATCACAAAACCATTTAAGCGCGACGAACTGGTTGTCGTCATTGAGAAGATACTACAGATACAGCGCCTTGCAGGAGAGGTAGACCGGCTCCGCACAGAGCTTGGCGAGAAATATACCTTTGGCAATATTATCGGTGAAAGCGAAAAGATTAAAAAGATATTTGAGATTATCTCGAATGTATCAAACACGGAGGCCAATATTCTGATTCAGGGAGAAACGGGGACGGGCAAGGAACTGGTTGCCAGGGCTGTCCACTATAACAGCGCCCGTAAGAACTATCCGTTCGTCAAGGTGGATTGCGCGGCGCTGACGGAGACACTGCTGGAGAGCGAGCTTTTTGGACATGAAAGAGGGGCATTTACCGGCGCAATAAAAGACAGAATCGGACGTTTCAGGACGGCTGACCATGGCACGATATTTCTGGATGAAATCGGCAACATTTCTCTGGCGGTTCAGGCAAAATTGCTCCGGGTGCTGCAAGACAGCGAATTTGAGGCCGTTGGAAGTGATAAGTCCGTAAAGGTGGACGTGCGTATTATTGCAGCAACCAATGCAGACCTTGAGGGAAACGTAGAAAAGGGGTTGTTCCGAAGAGACCTTTTTTATCGTCTCAATGTCATTCGCATTTTTCTCCCGCCGCTACGGGAGCGCGCCGATGATATCCCGATGCTTGCCGCTCATTTCCTTTCCATTCACAATAAGAAGAACAGAAAGGCCGTGGAAGGAATTTCCCGCGAGGCAATACATAAACTCATGTCGTATACCTGGCAGGGGAATATCCGGGAACTGGAAAACGTCATTGAACGCGCAGTAATTCTCTGCAAAGGGAAGGCGATAGAACCTGCCGATATTCCCTTATATCAGGAGCGAACCGGTTTCCCGCAGGGATTGTCCGGTAAACCACTCCAGGAGTTGCTGGATCAGGTAGAGCGGCAAATAATCATTAATACCCTTGAACAAACTGGCGCAGACAAGGAAAAGGCTGCTAAAATCCTGAAGATTTCACGCGCCAGCCTTTATAATAAATTAAATAAACACAAAATTGGTGAGTCATAAATTTATGGAAAAATTACAAATCTTACACATTGAACACTGGCATAACTTCCTTCTCGCCTTTATTCCCCTTTTTATAGCAATTGACGTAGTAGGGATTTTGCCCATTTTTATGTCACTGGTGGATGGGATAGAAAAACCGCAGAAAACGAAGATTGTAAATCAGTCGGTCATTACGGCGCTCTCCGTCAGCATAGGTTTCCTTGCCCTGGGAAAATTTGTCTTTTCCGTGCTGGGAATTGAGGTGTATGATTTTAAAATGGCAGGGGGACTCCTGTTGCTGGTCTTTGCCATCAACGATCTGTTGTTTGCAGACAAAGGCAAGCGGACAATAACGCCGACGATGGGGGTCGTTCCCTTGGGCATTCCGCTTGTCGTAGGTCCGGCAGTTTTGACCTCAATCATTGTAACGGTAGATACCTATGGATACATTCCCACCGTGACTTCACTGGTTGTGAATCTCCTTATCGTATGGGTTGTGTTTCTGAAATCAAATTTTATCTATCGTCTGATGGGTGAGGGGGGTTCAAAGGCATTCGCCAAGGTCGCGTCGCTCTTATTGGCAGCCATAGCGGTAATGATGGTCAGACGGGGACTTGTGGATATGGTGTTGTATATAAAAAAATCCATCTAACAACCCAGCGAACGCGCCTAAAACAAAAAGTAATTTGACAATAGGAGATTAAATATATTACAATTTTGCGATTACTTTAATTATTTTAATCTTATTACTGTTAGGAGAAATCAATGCTCAGGAAGGTCATAAAGCCGTTAGGAGTTGTGTTAGCCGGGATATTGTGCATCCATCTGAATGTCTCTGCCGCTGAAAAGGACGCAAAAAAGTCGTCTGAACCGGCAAAAAAAGCCGCCAAAGCCGCACCAAAGAAAGAGGGTGCGCCAGCCAAACAAAAAGAAGCCGCTGCGCCCAAGAAAGAAGAAACCGCTCCCGCCAAACAGGAATCCGATCCAAATAAGGTGCTCGCCACAGTAAACGGCGAAAATATCTGCCAGAAGGATGCGGACCAAATACTCAGCAGGGTTGGCAATCAGATACCTGAAGACCAAATACCCGTGGTTACGAAACAAATCCTTGATGGTTTGATTACACAAAAGTTAATTATGCAATACATCAGAGACAGCAAAATAGAAGTAACGGACGCCGAAATAGAGACGGAATTAAATAAGGTGCGGGAAGACATTAAGGGAAACCCTGACCTGAAAGATCAGACCTTGGAGCAGGTGCTAGAGTCGCATGGAAGCAGCGTTGATACTTTAAAAAATGATATTGTTATATCCCTCTCCCTGGAAAAATGTATTGGGAAAGAGGTTGACGATGATAAAGTAAAGGCGTATTTTGACCAGAACAAGGCTGCGTATGACGGGAGCGAGGTAAAAGCAAGCCATATCCTTATAGATACCAGGAAAACCGGATCAGACCCGGAAATGACGCAGGCGCTGGAGAAGATTAAAAAGGTAAAAGCAGAACTGGAAAGCGGGAAGGATTTCGCTGAGGTTGCAAAGCAATATTCTGACTGTCCATCCAAGGAAAAGGGCGGTGATTTGGGATTTTTCAAGAGAAAGGGACAAATGGTTGAGCCATTTGCCGCCGCCGCGTTTTCACTTAAGGTTGGTCAATTGAGCGACCCCGTAAAGACTCAGTTTGGGTACCACATCATAAAGGTTACGGAGATAAAAAAAGGAAGCGATGTTAACTTTGAAGAGAAAAAACAAGCCGTAAAGCAGAGCATGATGGAAGAAAAAGCCCGGTCACTCATAAAACAAATCAGGGAAAAGGCCAAGATAGAGATTAAGGCATAACCTAGCATCTTGATGGGCACTGTTTCATTCTAACAATAAGCTCCCCATTCGACATTTAGAGTGGGGGGCTTATTTTTTTTCGGCAGACGGGAGAAAAATTAAGAATAAAAATTCGAGAAAGACATATTTAAAAGTCTCGTATGCCTTGTAAATATTGCCAAAGAAGGCAAGTTGTGTTTCATGTCTGTGTATATATGTCGTACTTACGCCGTACCTTTTTTATTGTGCTATGGCACAAGTGGCCTTTACGCTTGTATTCAGGAGATGACCTTCCAACGCCTGGATAGCATTTCTTTTATTATCAAGGCCGGTATGTGAATACTTCTGTAACATGCCTAAACTTGAATGCCCAGTCATGCCTTGCACGACTACAGCACCGATGCCAAGTTCTCCTTGTAAGATGCTGGAAAAGGTATGACGTAACGTATGGAAGGTAGCCCCTTGAATGCCTAAACCCTTAAACAGCTTGCTAAAATGGTCGCTGTATTCCCTGGCAATTGCCCTCGTTATTTTTCTGGCCTCAAATACCCTTTCACCCATAGAATACGTTCTATATGTTTCTAATGCAGTCTTAAGGTATTCTGACATAGGTATTGACACCAGCTTGCTGGTCTTATGATTGCTCGTTATGATGCCATTGTTGAAATCAATATCATTCCAGGATAAACCCAGTACGCCGCCTAACCGTAGCCCGGTAAAAAGTGCTGTCAACACCACAAGACGGTCTTTGCCCTGTAACTTATTCAATAGCAAGGCTATCTCAGATTGCGACAGCACCCGGTCTTTTGTCTGTATGACCCTCAAACGTTTAACATCTTTACAAGGGTTCTTGTCCATGACCCCCGCCTTAATGGCTACGGTATAAACATGTGACAGAATAGAGATGTCAATATTGACACTGCTATCCTTCACGCCATCCTTTTCTTTGCGTTCAAGTCTGTATTTCTCAATGATAAACGGTGTTATCTTATCAAGGGGATAACTACCCAAATATTTCACCAGGGCAATAATCGCCCTTTGTTTCATTGCAAGCGTGTTCTCTTTATCGTTTCTGTATAAGTCCAGGTAAGTTTGACCGTATGCCGATAATGTCGGGATAGCCTTCTTCCTTGGTAGTTTTAATTGACCTCTCTCCCGGTCTGAGATAAACAAGGTCAATCTTTTTTCTGCATCGCTCTTGTTGCGTATGTCCTTGAAAGTAAGTGACTGCCATTGCTTCTGGTCATCAAAGAATTCTATACACCACACCCCGCAAGTCTTATATTCACCATTTGCACGCCGGGGCGTCTCAGGACACCGCCGTGACCTTCGGCCAGTGCATTGAATAGGTTTGCACTCGTTGAAATATTTGCGAAATCTTACTGCCATATTCACCCCCTTTCAACAAAAAAGGCAGTAAGCCAGATGTGTGACGGCACACCCGGCCACTGCCTTCGTTACCTGATTTCTCAGGCATATATTTTAAGCGCCCCGTCAAACGCCAGTATTTTCGTACGTACTACCGTACCTTTAAAGTATTGTCAAGTATTTTCGTTTGTTTTTACCTTTTCTTTCTTATTCGTATTTGTTATATTATTTCTGATTATGAATGAGAAGCAAAAGACTAATCTTGCAAAATTCTTTTACGACATCGCAAAGATTGACTTTGCCGCTCTCGTAGTGGCTCAATTTGCAAATCCTTCAAATTTGAAATACTGGATATTGATTGTGGGAATAATAGCAACCATAATACCTATTTTCGTTGGTCTTGTTATTGATAAACAGGAGGCAGAAAAATGAACGGTCTTGGAATTATTTACGGTATAGTAATTGTGTCCTGTCTTATCTTTCTTGCCTGGATGAAATACAACCAGAAGCACAAGCACACTCATTGAAACAGCACGAGACAAACAGCCCGCACCGCCTCAAAACTTACGCACCAGAGTAAAAAATCATCTGTGTCGTTGAAATTATCCCATCGCATCGAATAAACCCTCTGTTTCACCTGGCCTAAAATTAGTATAAAGGCATTCCATCGTAACGGGCTTTTCAGTTCCAGACTCCGCTTTGTGGCTTCCTTTGAATGACTCGTAAGTAAAGCGATGCCAGCCGGAATAAAGCCTATCGTATACATCACATTGGTAATGACTCAACATGACCTTTGCCTTAACTGAATGTAGTATGTTGGCCAAAGCACAATGGTCGTTCTGTGTGAAACATCCCTTTCCGTAATAGTCTTCCGTGTTCAAATACGGTGGGTCACAATAATACAACGTGTCTTCTGAATCATAACGCTTGATACATTCATCATAAGATAAATTCTCGATGCAAACATTCTTTAGCCGTTCTGCTACGGTATACAAGTTATCAACCGTATTCCGAAAGCTTACCATTGGATTGCGTCCCGTAGTAGAAGGCACAGCAAAACCACCTCTTAACTGGTCGCCTGAAAAGCAAGTTCGATTAAGGTAAAACCACTGCGATACCCACCCGACTTCATCCTGTGGTAAATTACCATGCTTCCATTGCGTGCGTACTTCTTGCCACAAAGCCCTCGAATAAGGCATAAAGTTTAACTTATCAATCAATGCCTGTTTTTTCTCTGAATGCTGAATAACCCTGAAGAATCCTATCAAATGACCGTCAATGTCATTAATGACTTCCACCTGTGAAGGTTCTTTGGTAAATAACAAATGACCAGCACCGCAAAAGGGTTCGCAATAAAGCGTATGGGCTGGTATCTTTTCAGATAGCCAATTACGTAGAAAGTATTTACCACCCAATCTGTTAACGGGACTTTTTAAAAGCATGTATAATTAAACCTTTGATGAGTTTGCCTGCACGATATGACAATTTATAAATTCGTTCAGATCGGTCATTCTGAACTTGTTCAAACGACCAATTTTTACAACAGGTATTTCTTGTCTCATGGTCAGTTGATACAAACTTGATTTCTTGATACCTAAAAACTGTGACGCCTCATCCATGCTTAAAAGTCTGCCATCATTGTTACCTATAATTTTCATTTCTGTCATACGTTTTTACCTCCAACTTTATACATAAATTTTCTACTTCCTGTAATGAGAGTTATCGGTTGTTCAGGGTATTTTTTGGTCAAAAACCACCTCTTTAAACGTCTCATAGAAGCGTGGCAAATCTGCCTGAAGTTTTATATTGTCATTATAAATCTGAAGCATCTCCAGACTCTTATGTCTGGTGTATCGTGCAACCTCTAATAGATCGCCTTTATATGCTTTTATAAGTGCCGATGTGAAGTAATGCCTAAAACCATGCGCAGTCTTCTCAATACCCAACTGCTTTAGTGTTTCTTTGACTATCCCCCTTAAAGACCTCGTGGTTAGCCTTTTGTTTCGGCTGTTATTGCTTTTACTTACGAATAAAGCTCCATCCGCTATTTTACTGGCCTGCAAATACTCTTTTAATGTCCTGACCGTTTCAGGGTGCAGGTATATTATTTCCTTGTCGTCCATGCCCTTTCCCTGAATAAGTGCCGTTTTACTGACAAAATCAACGTCCTGCACATTTAATCTGATAACCTCTATTTGCCGTAATCCCTGTAATGCTAAAAGGCTCAGTATGGCCTTTAACCTCAAATTCTGCGGTGTATCGGGTAATTGCCGTATCCTTTCAGTTAAAAGTTTAATCTCTGCTTCATTTAAACCTTCCCGCTTATGTTTCCTGTCCTGCCTGAATGTCTTTACGTTCTGGGTTATATCGCTTGGCAATAAACCGCAACGATTGAGTTCTTTCAGGAAGACCCTCGCCGTAACAAGATATTTGTTCTTGGTAGACACACCGAAATCGGTTCTCCCGGACAGATACCGTTTAAACTCAAGGAATATGTTGAAATTGAACTCCTTATCTTTCACGAAGTCTAAAAATAAGCCTATCCTCTGTTTATATTCTGCTCTGGTGGATTCGCTCACATCCAGAAGGTCAAATACCTTGTCCGCTCTGGCCTTAAAATCATCAGTTGCTATCAGTTCACATGTATTATTGGTTATTGCAAGTTGTTCCATAACTTAGTCCGTAGTTTCTGTATTCACTGGGTTTTGCTTATCGTTATTGCTGCAAGGGACGTTTTTGCTGTCTTGGGATTTCTCAGGATTGCCAATGGTGAAACCGTACTTTTCTATGAGGCCGACTTCGCCTAAAACTGTATTAATGAAATTAAAATATCCCTTTGCAGTGCCTTGCAAAATAAAGAGTGTTTCACTGTCGTAACCGTCTAATTTTCCCCGACATCGTTTTAGTACAGCGTCCACTTCGTCAGGTAGCACATTGACATCAAGTAGCTGTTTAAAAATGTTCATAAGGCTTGACAAAATAATGCTTACTGAGTCAGATTTGAATCGCTTGGGCTGTCCAGGAAGCAGAATATCTTGTGAATATTTGCAAGCGGTAGTTCGGCTTAGTTGAAGTTCTTTAGCAATCATAGAATAACTAAACCCCTCACGCCTCAGTCGCCTTATTTCGTTAATTTGATTGTCCAGCAAGACCCTTCTACCCATTCCGCACAACCTCCGTATCCGTAAATACATTGCTTATTATTTGTTGTTATTGTATGTATGCGTATCGTTTTTGTGTGCCTCTTGTCCATTATCATGAGTATCCCGTATCGCCATCGTAGTAATTTCGTTCATTTTTAAATCCGATACCCATTGAATCCCTTGAAAACAGGCGGTTACACGCCAATCTAATACAGGATTGACGTGTAACACCAATTACTTTTTCTCAATCTTCTTCATAATAATTTTCAACCACTTCGAGCAATTCTGGAGCAAGTCTCCTTGCACAATCACCGCAAACCGCTTTACCATCTTCTGTAAAAATATCCAGTGGTGTACCTACCTCGACTTCAACCTGGAAGCAGATTCCGCATGTTTCTACGTATTCTTCGTCATTTTCACGAACGACTAATTGACAGTTTTTCATTCAAAAACTCCTATAAATAATGTTTGAAATAATTACAACTGTTACGCTTAATACTTAATATTGCATTTGATAACCTCCTTTCTTATTAGTTCCGCCCCGGTTCACTATAAGGGCAACACTTTAAACACATCCATCCCCACAACCACTTGCCGTTTAAGTCTTGTCCGAAACAGTAGCGTCCCGCAATTGCATTGCATTGAAGGCATTTATACTTGTTTGGATTCATATCAGGTAAGCCGTTACGTTTATTGAGTTCCCAGTTGTGTTGTGTGGGTTCGCAATGTCGGATAGCTGGTTTCTGAGGTTCAGATTGCTGTTTTAGTTCATGCAACGGTTTAATCTTGCCTTTTTGTATCAACTGTTGCGCTGGTTCTTCTGGTAATCTGACAACCTGCCCTTTTTTGATTTGTTTATCCCCACCAGGAGTCCTTGCAATAAAATCATCCATGACCAAATATGTCATTATTCCACCACCTCCGAAATTTCAGACATCTCGTAAATATCGGATTCGGATATTTTCACGGGTTTGCTTTTAAAATCATTCCTTCGTTGACTCGGCTTTTCAGTTTCACAGGTTTCCGAGCTATATACCCCCTGTGAAACTGTGAAACTGCCTTCTGTCCCAGTATTATCAGGTATTACAGCTTCACGGCCTGTGTTTTCATCATCCGTGAAACTGGATTTAACACTGTAAAGGGTTTCGCCATGCGCTCTGATAGTTTTACTAAAATACTTGTCATCGTTTAGAATTTCACGTAAACGATTTTTGCCGACTTCGTAATTTTCCTCTTTTAGCCTTTCACATATTTCCTTAAATGGCATATTCTGATTATCCATCACCGTTTTTATCATGCCTAAAACCTCCGCATTTCTACGATTTATTACTCCTTCATTACCAACGCCAAGCATTTCAAAATTAAAGGAATCTGGGTTAAATTTCAAAACGATAGGTTCAAAGGTGTTGCTGCGAGTCTTTCCTGGGGATAAAATTAGAGTACCATCCTTTTGTTTTTCGAGGGACAAGTGACAGTCTACCGCACCAATAATGTCACTCGCGCCCCTCGCTTTTTGTTTTGAACTCCCATCGGTGTTTTTCCTGTCGTGATGAATGAGTAAAACCGTTACGTCTGTTTTCCCCACTATTTCCCTTAACTTGCCCATAATTTTAGACATCTCGGAGTTAGAATTTTCGTCTTTGTCGTGCATTCGGATAAGGGCGTCAAAAATTATAAAATCGGGTTTAGAGGATTCTATAATACACATGAGTTCGGCAAATAAATCCTCCTTGTCCAGTTTTACCCCCTGAAAATGTAAAAAATTGACAGGCATATCCTCCGTAAAACCCATTCCTTCCATCCGCTCCCGTAGGTGAGGTTTACTGTTTTCTTCGTCAACAATCAGCACCCCACACTTTTTCTTAATCTCAAATTGCCCCAAGAATTTTTCGCCTGTCACAAGAGATTTAGCCAGGCAAAATGCAAACATGGTCTTACCAATACCGCTCTCGGCGGATAGTATATTCAAGGTGTTTTTTTCGATAAGACCGCTAATCAAATAATCTGGTTCAGGATAATCAAGAACTTCACTGATCGGAGTCAATTTCAGTTTCATAGTTTCACACCCCCCTATGTGATGTGAAGCTGTGAAACTGGAAGCATCACCTTTCGGTGGCAAAATAGGGGTGTTTTGAACAATCTCCAGCATCTTTTCTTTAGTTCCGCCATGTTCCCATTCCCAATCAACCACATCCTCCGACTCCTTCAATCCCGGCAGCCAGACAATCTTGATTTCTTTTACTACTCCGCTCAAATTGTTTGCGATTTTCAAGGCATATTCCCGACCTGGTTCGTCATTGTCGGGTAAAATTATGACCGTTTTATCTTTCAGAATTTCGCTATATTCTGTATACCACCTTGACTTTGCTCCTGAATCAAGACAGGTCGCCGTTAATCCCCAGGAGTTAATTAAGTCAACCTTACGCTCACCTTCGACAAGAAAGACGGTGTCAGACTCAATCACGGCAGGAAAATTGTATAAAACAGATTTGTAAAATCGTCCCTTATGCCATTTACCATCTTGTTTTGTGTGTTCAAATGAAAAGGATTTACGAATCTGACCATTATCGCTCCGTTCATATCTATGCTTACGATAAATGTCTGCCCCCGTTTCGTCAGTATATGTGTATGTCGCAACTCTCATGTATTATTCCACTACTCTGGCCAGTTCTCTTAAAGCTGTTTTAAAATCAACGTTTTCAATTTCCTGGAATCGAATAAATAATTTAGTCTATGCCTGACTACATTTAGCAACTGCACCACCTGTGAAAGTGTGTAGAGTTTTTCTTGTGATATGGATTTTTTCATAGTAAAAAAATTAAAGGTATCTGTCTTGCGTTTTCCCTCGTATTGAATGTGAAAAATAAGTGCTACACCCCTTATATGCTGAAAATTCAGCAGGATTTATATTTTTCAGCAGAGGGAAAAGGGTAAAATGGCTTAGAATGCTTGAAAATAAAGGAAAGTGGGGAAGTGAAAAATATTTTAAAAAAAATAGCCTTCATTGCTGAATTTTCAGCAACAAAGGCTATCGGGGGTTTTTACGGTGTGTATTTGTGTCTTTATTTGTCTGTAACGGCCTCTAACTGTCCTTTTGACTCCTCGTATTCTCTATTGTATGACTTATCTTCAATCTTGAAGGCTGTCTCATATCCTGCATAGTTTTCACTCTTTTTTCCCGGGTCGTCTGTTTTGGATTTAACTCTAGGTCGAGATTTCTTTTTATACGGTATCGGATCACCTTCAATCTTAAATAATTCAACCAATATCTCTCTTAAGCTTGAAACGGATTTTTCTACCGCGTCTTTTTTCGTCTGTTGGTAGTCGCTAAGCCTACCATTGTCTCTGGCAAGAAGTTTCAAAAAAACCCATGCTTTTACAGGAGTAGGAGGGTTTTTCCGTCCGTCTTTGAATCCTATCTCATCATAGTGCTTTTTATAGGTCTTGTCCTTTATTTTTATTTCAACATTTTCTTGGTCAAGGAAGGTAATTTTGACCTCATGCCACTGAGTCCCCGAAGGTGTCGGAAAAGAAATAAATTTGTCTTGTTTTGCCGTGTTTTGTGCTGTGCTTATAGGTTTGCCTTGTGGTATATCTTTAGCTTTACTTTGCTTCTCTGGTTCAAGGTTTATTATTTTAAATTGATTTTTGAAATAGTCAGATAAATTATCTTTATTATCCGTACTGATAATTAATGTACCATGACTATCAGCATTATTAGTTACGATGTCTCTTATTTTCATGGCTATAAATTTTAACATTTCGCAATCTTGACTTTTTAAGTTTCTCAGAAACAGCGTACCACCGTATTGAAAGTATAGAAGCAGACCACATATACTTCTTTCAATTCCCTCCATTAAATCAATCAAGTTGGAATAACTACGGTCTATTGAATAAAAACTTTGCCTCATAAAAGTATTACTGTCCCATTGATAAATTAATTTCTCCTTAATGGTTTTATCGTCATTACCAGTAAAATCTTCAGAGTTAAAAAATAACTTACCTTTAGTCAAATAAAAGCAAAAAATATAACTCACAATACCTTCGATTAAATCCTCATCTTCGCCGATGATTAAAAAGCATCTTTTATGATTATCTTCTCTTTCGATATCGCCAAGCATATTCTTATCAATCGCTGTTTTTAACTCTTCGATTTTTTTATTCTTCTCGTCTAGTAGTTTGTCAATTTGTTTGTCTTGTTCATCTCTTGTTTTGCCTTTTAGGATATCTTTAATGTATTTATTAAATTCATTCACCCAGGTATAAACCTTATGAGTAATAAATTTATCCACTTATCACTCCTCTAATAATGCCTTCCTCTAAGTATGAATCAAGAAAAACCGTTTAGAGACACGGCTTTTCCGGTAGTTACCATGTCCCTTAATTTGTTGGTGATGTTTAATCTTATGCTCAGGACTTAATACCGAAACAAATATGATATGGTTAATCGTTTTTCGTTTGCTTAGTTCTCTGGTCTGAATTTATTAAGGTGTAATAGTACGCTTTCAATTCAAGCGCTCTCTGCCTTGTAACTTCTCTCTTATGATCTACTCCAAATATTCTGTACATCGTCCCCTGAAGATTGGCATGCATTGTCCGGCTAAAATCGTATTCAGCATCCCTGTATTCGACCCATTTTCTCTGAGCAGCTTTAAATTTTTCTTTCTCATCTGGTTCCAAATATTTCATGAGTAATTTGTAATACTTATTAAGTTTTCTGTCCCACGCTTCATAAGCCTTGTATCCGCATTCACACATGTCAACAGTCGTTACAATACCTTTGGTTTTTATAATGTCGTCAATGCACTCTGCCACCTGTTTATCAATGCTGTGTTGCTGTCCGTATGCTTCAAGGGTAAAAGTTAGACAGAAGGTCAAAATAGTTAGTATAGCTTTCATTTTTAGTTGTCCTTAATTAAATTTAACATCTCAATTGCATTTTTAACCGACTTTCCTGCATGGCAATTATTGAACATAATTATGGTCTTCTCGGTAATGCTGAATGTATTCTTTATACCTGGTAAAAAAGACTTCAACTCTTCGGGCGTGTAAAGATACACATACCTTTCTGCTGCTGATGCATCAAACCAATTCGTATTCCTGCCATGAAACCTGAAGTATCCCAGGTCGGTTGTTGCATTTGGATTATAAGGCATAAGACCCTTGAGTTTTGGTTCATCTACGATACAGTATCCAATATGGTTTTCTTTCAGAAACGTTAAACTTCTTTCGCTGTGCCAGTAGTAATTTCTAAACTCTACTACCAATGGAATATCTTTTAATTTCTCTTTGAATGCCAGTAGATAGTTATAGTTGTCCTTTATCGCATGAAAGCTATACGGGAATTGAGCGAGAATTGCGGCTAATCTGCCCTCTTTTCTCAGGGGTTCGACTGCATATAAGAAACGGTCAAAGGCGTCTTTATTGTTGATGAATGTTCCTGTTTCTTTGTCCCGTATTTCATGGGTCATTGATGTATGTGCCTTGACAGTAAATTCAAAATCGGGAGAAGTCTTTTTTACCATGCCTTCAAAGGATTTTAGGGAGGGTATTGTGTAATACGTGGAGTTAATCTCGGTTATCTTAAAGCCGAGTTTTTATTCGTAATACGGGAGCATCTCTCCCTTTTTTATGTTGGCAGGATAAATGTTGCCTACCCAATCTGGAAAGGAAAAACCTGATGTGCCAACTTTGATCATGTTGAAAACTTTTACTTTAGCGCTCTGTTTTCCCATTACACGCCTTATTTGTTGGTTAGATTATACTATCCGTTAAAACAAAAGGCTAATACCCAAAACAGTTTTGATTAGGGGGGCAAAGTGTAGTTGTAAATATTTGTCATTAGCCTTCCATATTCTTTACAGGTAAGACCTTGCCTATCTCTGCTAAGACCTTTTTTAGATTCATTGGTTCAGAATCATTTACCGTATCGTCAGGAAGGTGAAGATGGCAGGGATAAGTACCGACCTCTTTATGGTGCTTTACATTGTCCCACCTTTTCACCAATTTACCATCAGCACCTTGCCAGTGAAAGCTATACATCTCAAGGTATATCATATTTTTAATGACACGAATATATTCGGCAAATTCTAAAATGTCGCCGTTTGATAACGTACATTTTACTCGGATGAAACAGTCGTCTTCTCCCATCTCACGCTTTAACACTTTAAAGGAAGAAACAACATGGTTTACAACGAGATCATGGATTACGCCATCGAGATAATTTTCAAGCATCTACTTTTTACCTTCAAGTTCAACCTTTTTTCCCACAAGACGATTGTACATCTGATACAAGGATGACCATTCGATAAAATCCATATTGTCTCCGAGCTTGCCTTCATTGAATTTCTTAAAGAAAGCAGATGATTTCATTCCATAACTACGTTCAAACATTTTTAACTCTTTGTCTAATCTCCTTATATCTTCTTCATAATTTTTAATTTTGTAGTCCAGCATCTTGGATATACTTTGTGAAATAAATGGGTCTTCTCCATGTTTTTCAATAAATTTCTCCAGATTTTTGACCTTCGACAATGTTCGCTTCATTCTATTCACCTCCTATTGGGATCACTGTCTCTATGACAAGCGCTTTAACGTAAAATGGCGTGCAATGAAATTCCTATTAATTTATCGGTGTAAAATTCACTTAATCGTGAAGAATATTTTAACATTAAAAAAATACCTAAGCAATTCTAATGTCATGGTCATCAGTCAATGCTTCAGAAAATGTTCTCTGTGGTATTGCCATTTTGACACATCCATCTTTTCCCACTCGCAATACCTTATTTTCTGTTTCCTTCTCTTAGGTACTTTGCTATACTTTTATCGCGATTTTACTCTTATCTGAAATGCACCAATAGATTAGCTATTGATATATTTTAGAAAAAAGAATATGGCTGTAAAAGAAATGGTTTTGCACTAGAATGTATCTGCACACCATAGGGATCTCCTAACATTACATTTACTATTTAGACCGGTTGAATGAAAAGCTTGTATGTAGTTGCCTAATCCTAAAACAAGCGTAATTTTTTAATTTGAGAGAGTTAAAGTAGGTTGAAATGCCCGAATTTACTGGTTAATATAGTGATATGTAAAAATTCCAATAACCAGAAAAAGGGGCATTTCAGATGAGTAAAATAGCAGCAAGAAAATATAACAAGATATTGAGAAGAAAGAAACGGAAAATAGAGAAACGGTTAAAGAGAAAGCAATGGGAAGATCAGAAGCATCCGATGTTCACGGCAAAGAACATTCATTACGAGATAGCCGAGAAGAGCCAGGCAATTGCCTGTGGTGGTATAGGCGTAATCCATCAAATGGCAATAAGAAGTGGATTGGTAAAGGAGATAGACGAGAATCTTGAGTTACTCAAAAGGCATATACCGTATCATGAATCGGATCATATATTGAATATAGCGTACAATGTGCTTTCAGGGAATGTGAGGTTAGAAGACATAGAGTTGCATCGGCAAGACAGCGGCTATTTGGATGCGTTGGGTGCGGAGCGGATACCTGATCCTACAACGGCGGGAGATTTTACAAGGCGGTTTGACCGTAATGATATTGAGAAGCTGATGGAGATTATCAACAGGGTACGGGAGCGTGTGTGGGAGGAAGGGCGAAAAGAGGCGCTGGAAGAAGCGTTGATAGACGTTGATGGAACGATAGTAGGGACATACGGAGAATGTAAAGAGGGGATGGATATATCGTACAAGGGGATATGGGGATATACGCCCCTCATTGTGTCATTGGCAAACACGAAGGAAGTGTTGTATATTGAGAATCGGCCAGGAAACGTACCGAGCCATAGCGGCGCAGTGGAGTGGATAGACAAGGCAATAAAGTTGGTGAAGCCGCATGCGGAGAGGGTTTGTTTAAGGGGAGACACAGACTTTTCATTGACAGGGAATTTTGATCGCTGGTCAGAGCAAGTGGACTTTGTGTTTGGGATGGATGCACGAGGTGGGCTAATAAAACGAGTCGAGGAGTTGCCGGAAGATGCATGGAAAGAACTAAAGCGTAAACCGAAATACAAGGTAAAAACAGAGGAAAGGCAGAAACCGGAAAACATAAAAGAACGGATAGTTAAAGAACGGGAATACAAGAATATTCGGTTGGAGAGTGAGCAAGTGGCTGAGTTTGAATATCGGCCTGAGAAATGCGGGAAGAGTTATAGGATGATAGTGTTGAAAAAAAATCTGAGTGTGGAAAAAGGCCAGAAACGATTATTTGACGATATTCGTTATTTTTTCTATATAACGACACTGAGGGATAGAACGGCAGAGAAGGTAGTAGAGTTGGCAAACGGGAGGTGTGATCAGGAGAATGTAATAGAGCAGTTGAAGAACGGGGTAAATGCGATGAAGTTGCCTGTAAGGGATTTGGAAAGCAACTGGGCGTACATGGTAATAGCGTCATTGGCATGGAATTTCAAGGCATGGTTTGGATTGTTGATGCCAGATGTAGAAAGGGGAAAGCAGGTGTTAAAGATGGAATTTCGGCGGTTTCTCAATACCCTCATAATACTTCCCTGTCAAATAGTGAGGACGGGACGTAAGATTGTATATCGAATACTCGGATATAATGACTGGTTAATGGATTTCTTTGCAACGTGGGAACGAATCCGAAGATTAAAACTGTGCATGGAATAGTAGTTTAACAGTAAAAAAGAAATTAAAAACAGAAGAAAAGCGGGAGCGGTACGTAATCACCTTGCAAAAGTATGGTAGTTTTCTCTATCAATAGTAATATTTTTCTTTTTAGTAAGTTTTTTCGCGACGAAACAAACAAAAAATACATTTAGAGACGCATAATAGTCCAAAATATTATCCCACTGTGTGTAGATTGTTAAATCACGCTTGTTTTAGGCCTAATCTAAACCTCATTGAAAGATTATGGAAATTCTTTCGCAAAAAAATATTGTATAACAAGTATTATGATACTTATGAGAAGTTTAAAAACAAATGTTTAAGTTTTTTCAAAAATATTAACGAGTATACGGATGAATTGCTTACTCTTTTAACTGAAAATTTTCAAATTATTGGCGAGCAAATTTCGAAAACCTGATTTGTTTGACTATAGAATTAAGGGCAGGCCGTCAAGGACACGGCTTTTTGCTGATCAGGCTATCCCTTAATTTATATGTGTATTGTTGCTTTATTATGTCTTTTTACCGTTTACCGTTTCTTTTTTCAAGGATAATTATGTTTTTTCTCTTTTGTTCTATTTAGCTGAAAGAATTTAAACATGGCAATCTTCTTCGTTTTTTGTTTAAATGCAGGTTTAAAAGAGAAAGGCGACTTCCTATCTTACTTACAATTTAATAACGAACCAGAGTTCCTCTTATGCCTAAATAAACCCTGGGGTCTGGGGCAAAGCCCCATCCTTTAGTAGCTTATTTTAAATTTCAAAATTCCAATTCACGGTGAACCAACACAGAAGTATGAGGGAGCGAAATATGCTTGAAGAACTTCTCCAGGGCGATCCCGGCGATAAGGATACCTGGAACAGGGCAAATTCGAGAAAGCGAAACAGCACCTGCCACAGTTTCCTATGTCACAGAATCGAAAAGATAGCCTTGTTGATTTGCAGGATCTGGTGCCATGCTGGTTGACCCATGAATGGAGAGCGGCATGACGACTGTTGAGCTTTTGGCAGCATTGGTGCGGGAATGCCCCAACGGCGTGTCATTCGATCCGATGGCGGTGCGTCTGTTACGGCAGAAAGTCCCGTTTGAGGATTGGCAGATCGAAGGCCTGAAAGCCGCGATGTTCCAATTGGAGAGCGGGCTGTGGTTTTCCCGCGAGATGATTGCGAATGATGAGTCCCGGTTGGCGTTCGATGGGCAGGCGATGGAATGGCTAAAGGAACACGGTTGCTTCTCAATCGAACGACTGCTTAAACATTCTTACTGTGTTTTACGCCATATTGCAACGCCGGAGGATTGCGCATCATTTCTGAGGCATTTGGGTTTCACGGTCGCTGTGTGGAGAAATGGAGGTTATTTCTGTTTCCAGCCCCCACCTAGATTGGACGATAGTTTGGCGGCAATCTCGGAAACGATCGCCGGATGGCTTGAAGATGCGGACGGCAAGTTGACCTTTCATGAAATCGAGCAGGCGATGCCGCACCTAACCGCTGAGGCGTTGGAAGGCATCCGCGCGCACTTCCTGCCGGAAGTCCATGAGGTGGAAACCGGTGGGCTGCCCTGCTGGTGCAGTACGGAGGCAATCCACCTGCCGGAGGATTTTTCGGAAAAACTGACAACCGTCGTCGATACGCTGGTTGCGCTGAACGAGAAAGTGTCCGCTGCAAACCTTGAGTTCGCCTTGAATTTGTTCTACCGCATCCGTTTACGCGAGGAATACGCCCTTCTGGATAACGACACCTTCATGCACATCTGTGCGAAACACTACTGCGGCGGGAACAATGTCTTTCCGAATATGAAGAAACCCCGCGTAAGACCAAATGACTTGTCCGTGCCGGGAAGGCGTGTACGTAGTCAGAATACACGCTTCTTTAACCTTGGTGTACCGGTTGGCGCGGAACTGGTTTTCACAAAGGACAATCATATCACTTGCACCGTACTGGATGACTACAATCAAGTTAAATACGACGGCAAGGCATGGGCGATTTCGGCGCTGGCAAGGCACTTGTTAGGTGGGGCAACTGGAAACGGTTTTAGGCATTTCAGCTACAAGGGCGAAGTATTGTGGGATCGACGGTTGCGGTTGGAACTGGCGGACACTGAGGACGAATATCAGCCATCGGAAATATCGCAACCCGCTGAAGTACAGGAGGCAGAGGGCTGTGTCATCGGCTTAGCGGGACGGGCGCTGTCGGCAGCAACTTGGCAGGCGTTGAGAATTGCTGGCAAAAATCCGCGTGTCGCGGAGTGGGCGCGACGCGTGGCGAACGGGGAAAGCGTAGAGAGTATTTCACGAGAGAGTGGCTACATGGTTGCGACTGTGAAGCAATACATCATAAGTCGTTGTGCATATTTTGATGTTTGTGAAAGAAACGGCATCGTGCCGGAGAGTGTCGCGAATGTATAGTTACGAATGGGACAAGCGTACGCGCGGGTATTGCCTGACGACACAGACAGGGAAGTTCGTGGCGAGCGAAATCCGTCCGGTCTTCGCGGAGGAGCTGGCGCTCACAGGGTTTGAAGCGCAGTTAGTGTTCGATCCGTCTGAGCGGCGTCCGCTCCTCTGGGCGAAGCAGAACGTGTACCTGTATCGCGGCGAAGAAATTGCGAAACTCAATAAGACCAGCTACGGCAAGCCGCTGGACATCGAATGGAAGAGTGTGTTGTGCGGGGACGATAGCTCGCCCGAAGACGCGAAGACACATAGAAAAGTGAAGCTGGTTCCGGTAGATGTCGGGGCGATGGTGGCGAAAAACCGTGGCATCATGACCGCGCTGGTAGTGGACACGCTCAAGCGCATCAAGGAGATGTACGACGCCTACAGGGGGAAATGCGATGCGGTCTATATTGGCTTCAGCGGCGGTAAGGACTCAGTGGTTCTGCTCGACCTCTGCCACAAGGTTCTCCCACTTGACGTACCGGTTGTTTTCAGTGACACGGACATGGAACTGCCAGCTACCTATAGTGTCTGGGAAGAAACCCAAAGTCGCTACGAAGGCCGCCCGTTTTTGAAGGTCTCCGCCAAGACCACCGCATTGGAAAACTGGCGACTTTTCGGACCACCGTCGCAAGCATTGCGTTGGTGCTGTTCCGTCCACAAGAGCACTCCCGCAATATTAGCGCTCAAGGAAAGGCTTGGAAAAAGATCAATCAAAACGCTGGCATTTGTCGGGGTACGTGGTGAGGAGAGTCAACGGCGTTCGGAATACGATGATATTGGAGACGGTTTGAAAAGCAAATCACAGGTGAATGCCATGCCGATTTTGGCGTGGTCTGCGCATGAACTGTGGCTTTACATTTTTGAGCATAATCTGGTTCTGAACGAAGCATACCGAAAAGGGTTGCCCCGTGTCGGATGCCTGATGTGTCCGATGTCAACCGACCGTCAGAACGATCTGATCCGGATGAATTACCCTAAAGAGGTCGCGCCGTTTGCTGACGCGGTGCGTGATTCAATTGACCGCGAGTTTTCTTCCGAGGAAGACGCGCATGCGTTCGTTTACGAAGGTGGATGGTATGCGCGGAAAAGCGGCGTATCTTTAAAACAGGTCATTGGAGAACCTGGCGTAGAACGCAAAAGAGACCGTGTGATTTGTGAGTTCCCAATTGAAGTAGACCTGGCCTTAAAGGAGTGGATCAAGGCTATTGGAAAAATTGAAGGCGCGGACTTGTCATTCCGCAAAGACGGTCAGAGAGGTTTGTTAGAATGTGTCTGGACAAACGGTAAAGCCGACAAGTCCGTTTCCAAGTGGCTGGCATACGCCGTCCACAAGGCTATTGCCTGCACAGGGTGTAACGCCTGTGATGCAGAATGTCCGACCGGCGCGTTACAGCTAAAGAAGGACAACTTTAGCGACAAGGTGAAGGTCGTAATTGATGAAGCAACGTGCGTCCATTGCATGAGGTGCTATGCGCCTGACGATGGATGTCGGCGATATTACTCAAAACGATATGCAGGAGCAAAGACGATGAACATCAGCGGCATCAATAAGTACATGACTTTTGGACTGAAACCGGAATGGATTGAAGTTCTGGCGAACGAGGGCGCGAATTTCCGTCAAACAAGTACACTAGGCAACCGGATGGTTCCCGCAGCCGTAACGTGGTTTCGTGAGGCGGGGTTGATTGAAGATTCAACGGCTATAACCACAACGCTGCTGTTGGAGATTGGCAAGAAACGCGGGTTCAGTGACTTGCTGCTTTGGCAATTGTTGTGGTTCCGTCTTGCAAATATTTCCCCGCTTGTGAAATGGTATGTTTGCAATACGGATATTGACACGGGATATCCTGTGAAGCTGATTGATGAAAACCTATCGCAATCCGTAGGTTCGGCATCAGTGAGAAAGGGCGCGTTGCAGTCACTTTGCCAACTGGTTAAGGCTTCTCCGCTAAGCGAAGGAGACCAGGCGTTGATTGAAGTCGAAATGAATGGCAGAGCCGTTGAAAAGCTCACGCGCCGTTCGCGTACGGTGGCTCCGCTTGTAGTTCTTTACGGGCTTTATGTGATGGCAGAGAAGGCTGGGCGCGGTACGTTCACGGTGCGGCAGATGATGGAGGCGGAGTTCGACGGTGAGGTTGTGTCGCCGCTGTCTGCGTTTGGCATTCCGCCGGATGAGTTCAAGAAACAGATCATGGGACTGGCGGCGGTGTATCCAGACTTTATTGCATGCAGCTTTACGCTGGGGCTGGACGAAGTTCGATTATTCCCCGAAACGAAGAATCGGGACGATGTGGTTGAATTGATTTTACGGAATAGCCAACAGGGGGACTAAAAGACATGGCATTCTATAAAGACTATTTTGGGATCAGGCCGGATTATGCGCCATGCATGACTTTGGCGGACATAGACAAGACACCGGATACATGGCTGGGGTTCTATCCGCACGATTCGTTCGTGGAGATTCTCCGGGAGTTGCTCAAGAGCCTGAGCGGAGGGAAAAAGACACTCTGGATCACAGGTGCTTACGGCACGGGCAAGAGCCATGCGTCGCTGGTGCTGCAAAAACTGTTCACTGACGATGAGGCGCGCGTTCAGAAATGGATGGATTTGCGCAAGGCACAAATACCGGACCCCGTGCGAAAAGGGGTGCTGGAACGGCGCGGCGAAAAGACGCTCGTCGTTTATGACGTGAATGCGGACGGCGTGGACGCGAAAAACCAATTTCTGATGCGCTTGCAGCGTGGAATCACAAAGGCACTGAAAGTGGGTGGATACACGATTCCGCTGAAAGGCAAGCTGGATGAAGTCATTGAGCGCATCCGGCAGGATGGGACGCATTTCTTCGCAAAGCGCGACGAGATACAGGCTCAGCTCTCGCACCTGAACGCGGGCATCAAAACAGTGGATGCGCTGGAGAAAAGATTGCGGGATGAGAATCAGGAGGCGGGTTTGGTCAGCGACGCGATGCTGGTGCTGGAGGCGCGACACATCTATCTGGATTCGAGCGCGGAAGAATTTCTGGAGTGGGTGGACGCATCCTTGAAAAAGAACGCACTTTCCAAACTTGTCTATATATGGGACGAGTTCCAGGCGTTCATGGAACGGAACCGTTCGGCGTTGAAGACACTGGAGCAGTTGGCGGAGGCTGCGCAACAAGGTATGCTCTATTTCGTGCCGGTGACGCACATGGAGATTTCATCGTACTTGGCTTTTGGTTCGGAGAGCGCGAAAAAACTTAACGACCGGTTCACGTTCAAGCGGCTTGACCTGCCGAACGAGACCGCACTGAAATTGGCGGCAGACGCCTTCGTTGAAAAACCGGAGAATGCTACGGAGTGGAGACAAGAGCGCGACTCGCTGTGGCACAGTGTGAAAGGCGTCGCTGAATACTACATGGTTCCCAACAAGGCGGGGATTGAGGCGGCGGATTTCAAGGGCATCTTGCCACTGCATCCGATGGCGGCGTTCATGCTGAAACATCTGTCGGTGGCGGTTGGATCAAACCAGCGGAGCATGTTCGAGTTCCTGAACGGCGAGGAATTCAGAGAGTTCATAGAGAAAGGTGGGTTGGATGCTATCGGTTATCAGTTCCTAACGGTGGATCATCTGTGGCGGTATTTTGTGGAACGGGACGATCTAGGGACGGGGCAAGCCGTTCTGGAAGCGCGGACGCAATACGCTCGACGTGAACAGGATTTGCAGCCGGACGAGCGACGCGTATTCAAGGCGGTGTTGTTGTTTGGTTTGATCGAACAGATACAGGGAACGGGGCATCCACTACTGAGGGCCACGGTGGAAAATATCAAACGCAGTTTCGAGGGGGACGGCGCCTTGCAGGGCGTGGATGCGATCCTACGCAATCTGGAGCAGAGGCATTGTTTTACGATCGTGAGCGGGAGTTGCGAACCTTACCGTGACCGCTCGGACACGAAAGAAATCGAGGGAAAAAAAGCGGCGTTGGATGGCAAGTTTGGCGACCTCGTGCTGAAAAACACCGAGACGGAGCTGGTTAAACAGTTGAAAGGTGTGAACTACGGCGGGCGTTTTGATGTGCGCGCGGCGGGCATCAACGGTCTTTCGCCATCAAGCATCGCAAAACGCGAGTCTTTTGGTGACAACGGGAATCGGGTGCTTGTTCAGTTTATTCTAGCGCGGGACGAGCAGGAACAATCGCGCATTTCCGAGAAGGCAAAAGAGTTGGCGAAACATTTCAAAGACCACCGGATGCTGTTCGTGACGCTGCCGGAGGTCAGCTTCTGCCGCGACAACGAGAAGGCATGGGAAGCGTTCACCGAAAACAGCGCCCGTCTCGCATTGGCAAGCGACAGCGTGAGCAAGCAGGTGTTCGAGACACAGGTCCGCAGAGCCAAGGCGGAGTGGGATTCCAAAGTGACGAGTGCTGCCAAACTCATAGTGTACAAACCCAATGTAAATGGGGAGCCGTTCACTGAGGAAGGAACATGGGGGCAATTGAAAAGAGACTGGCTCACCAGCTACGCGAAACAGACTTTCGCGGCATATACGGACGATCTGTGCCGTTTCAGCATTAGTGCGTTCGCCGCGGCGACCGCCTTGCAGAGCTGGGCGCTGGCAGGCATGGAGTTCGACAAGTTTGCGAAACCCGGCGCATGGAAAACCGTGGTGGGGACGTGGCAACAAAACTGCGTCACCGGCGAGGAAGCATGGTTCGACGCGAATCCGAACCATCCGCTGACGCTGTTACGGGATTTTTGCAAGAAACGGCAGGATAGCACGGTGGGCGAGGGCAATACCTGCTCCATACGCAAACTTTACATCGACCTGCAGCGACCGCCGTACGGACTACTGTGTGTGCCGCATTCGGCCTTCGTACTGGGCTTCGTGCTGAAAACATGGTTGACCGGACAGCGCAAACTGCAATGGACGGATGGCGTGACAAGCAAGGCGCTGGACGCTGCGACGCTTGCGGAAATCATCGAGGCAGTGGTGAAAGACGACGGCGCCAACGCCATCAAGAACGAGAAACTGATCTGTCGCCTGTCGAAAGAGGAAAAGGCGTTCATCGAACAGAGCAGCGTTATTTTCGGGGGTAGTTCGCCTGCGGACGGAACGGTCGAGGCGGCGCTGAACGCGGTCGGGACACGGTTGGAGCAGATTTCTGAGCGTGTACCTCTGTGGGTGCTGCCTGATCATATCCGCAAGCAAGACGATCCGAGCGCGGAGACGATGGGCAAAGTCATCAACGCGCTGTGCGCGGCGAACAGCATCAGTTCCAAAGGAGACACCGAAACTCGCGGCAATAAGGCGAAGGAGATCGGCGAGATTCTCCTGGCGACGCCAGGGCTGGCGGAGGCGATGGCCCAGTATATGAGGCCGGTGATGTTTGAGGAGGCATTCCAGCGGTATGTCGATAGCGCCAAGCCGGAGTTGAAAGTGGCGGCGGAGCGCATGGGCGATTCGTCGCACAGTTATTGTAGGGCGGTCAAAAAGCGTTTTGCGGCGACGAGCGGCTGGCTCTGGAAACGCGGCGACGCCGAGGCCGTACTAGAAGAGGTTTACCGGCAGACGCTGTGCGCCGAGTATATCCGCGAGCTGGCTGGCTCATCGGGATACATGTGCTTCGATGACGCTCTGAACCGCTTGCGCAACGCGGTGCTGGTAGAGAACAAGGTGCCGACGGAGTTCTGGGCGAAGAAACATCCGGCGTTGCAGCGCTTCTTTGAATTGCTCAGCAGGCCGTCGTTATCCGGCGAGGACGTGAAAGCCTTTGGAGAGATTCTGGAACAGCAAGGCGAGGTTATCCGCGAGAGGTTCTTCGACGTGGCGCAAGCGCGTCAACTGGATGCAATGCGGGAAATTTTCGGAGAGATATGGCCGATGGCGAGTGCGGAAGGCCGCAAGCTTTACATTGCCTTCCCGCCGAATTTGGCGAGAGCCGATGAGCAGAGTTTTAAGGAGCAAGGGCGTGGCAAAATAGAGGAGTACAGCCGAACTTTGGTTTCTAAACAGGTGGCGGCGCTGTGGCGCGAACGAACAGGCACGGAGTCACCTGCCGAATGGAGCCGCAAACACGCGCTGCCCGCCGAATGCGTCTTGGCGTTGGATGACGCCAAGAGCATCGTCGATGCAATCGCAAATCCGGGAGAGGTGTCGGGGGAACGTCTGGCGTCCGTGCATGCCGAACTTGAAAAGGAGGGCGCGTTTTTGGATGCGGCCGCGGCTGGCGCGAAATTCCTCAAGCGGGTGCTGCCCGCGCGTTATCAAAAGATCGGGTTCAGAGTTGACGTACTGACCGATTGGCTATGCCACAGATTGAGCGACGCACCTAACAGATGGCTGACGGATGGAGGGCTTCACGAAGCAGTCGAGGCGTTTGTCAAGCAGGGGTACGACGCGCATGCGCGGAAGAAAGCTGCAGAAAAGGTGCAAATGCTTTCTGATGCCGAGGCGAAGATACTGCTCCTGAAACTGATCGATCGAATTCCCGATGCCGGATTTTCGGTGCTGGAGTGAAACCATGACTTTTGACGAGTATTGCGAATACATAAAGAATCCCCTCGCGGAGGCGAAGATGCGGGTGGTGACCGTATCTCCGGGTGAGAGTTGGACGGCGTTGCGCCGGTTTTACCAAGAGCGCGGCGACGTTGAGTTACGTTTAAGCGAGCTGGTAAGAGAAGACGCGTGGCTCCCAATGCCCGATGAAGTCTTCGGGCGGGTTCGCGATGCGATGACGGCACGGGAGCAAAGCGGTAAGGCTTTGGTATTGCTGGGGATGCCCGGCTATCTCGCGTTGTTAACAGACGAGAATAAACGGGCTGCGATTGTCGCTTTACTCGAATGGGTAGACGGTACGTCAGGGCGGGAAGCGGTCTGCTTTTTGCGGAGCGATGACGGCACGAGATTGATACTCAAGGATGTTTTCGCCAATCCGCGCTACCGCCAGGGAAAGCAACTGATAGAAATTGATGCCGAATATCCCAAAGAAGCGAAAGGAATCCCGGGGCGCACGGAGGTGATGCTGGTCGGGAGCGATTTGGCATCCTTAATCCCAGAAGCGTGCGACACATTTCAGAAGTATTTGCAATATACCGAGGAACATCCGAACGACAGCGCTGCCCGGCGGATTGTTGTAGCCTCGGAAGGGCGGGAATTGGCGGGGCTAAGCGCCGAAGTGCAGCAGGTGGTGTGTCTGCGGGATTTCGCTCGCGTGTTTTACGACGTGGAAGATGCGGGATTGTCCAATGATGCCTTGCGGTGGATGTGCGAACGGGGTAAAGAAGGTTCGGGGAAAACGCTGTCGGAAACGCTCAAGGTGCTGTTTTTCCCGGAAGGTGGAGTCGCAAACTGCGTCTTGCGTGTGTTTGACGGGCGCAAGGGTGCAGAACGTGAGGCAGTACTGTGGCTGGTAAAACACGTCGCGTCCAAGGGAAGTTACCTTGAGTGTGTTGTAAGGCAAGAGGGGGTTCATGTCGGCAACTTCCGCTCCGCATACATAACGGGCGCCGCGGAATGGCTGGATGAATCGGTGGTATATGCTGACGAACGCAGGGATGCTATACGGGAAGCGGACGATAGCAGGTACGAGGCGGACATCCGGCAGTTCATCGCGCGTTGCGCGGGCGAATCCACGTCGCGAGTTGCGCCGTGGTTGAATTCCAGGACGGGCGCTGAGCGGGCGGAATTACTGCGGCGCTGTTCGGTGGACGGCATTGTGTCAAACGCCGTAAAAAAGGTTTATCCAGAAGTGGCAACTTATTTAAACGCCGATCTCATTTTCGCCGACGAGACACTGGATGAATATTTCATGGAATACCGTGAACTGAAAATGGCTGGCCGCGTGACGCAAGAGTTTTTCGAGAGGGCGCAACGGGAGGTTCCTCCAAGTTCCGTGCAATCGCGTGACGCGATGGTGCAACGGCATGCCTCGGACAACGCGTGCGCGTTGCTGGTGGTGGACGCGATGGGCGCGGAGTGGCTGCCGATGTTGGTGGCTTTGGCGCGGGAGCGGAATTTGGGCGTGGATTCGATTGCCGTCGGCGAGGCGCGTTTGCCGACATCGACGATATTCAACAATATCCATTGGCCAGACGTCACGCGACGGTTGCCAGACATCAAGCGCTTCGACAACATCGCGCATAAGGGCGCGGAGGCGCACGAGGAGCGGCGCGCGGAGGAGAATCTGGCCGCGGCGCTGGATGTGATCAGCACCGAGGTCTTGCCGCGTGTGGCGGAGGGGCTGGCGCGGTTTGAGCGTGTGCTTGTCACAGCAGACCACGGGAGTTCGCGGCTTGCGGCGCTGGCGTGGCTGGCCGAACCGAGGCTCGCGCGGACGCTTGTTTGCAAAGAAGGAGGGGAAGTCGCCGATTGGCGCTACCGCGAGCGGGCGGCGCAAGGTGGATGTCCTCCGGAACTAGAGGAAACGTTGGACGGCAACCATTGGGTAGTGCGCGGGTATGACCGGTTGCCCAAGAGGGGCGGCGGACAGGGATTTGAGCTTCATGGCGGGGCGACGCTGGAAGAGCGGCTGGTGCCGGTAGTGATTTTCTCGCGGACGGGGCAGTTCGTGCCGAAGGCTGAGACCGGTGGCAAACGGGTACAGCTTCTTGAGAAGGACGATTTTGATTTGTAAGATTAACGAGGGCATTCAACCATGGTCGAAACTGGAAAGTTGCGGGCGGCATTTCCGGACACAACGGTCTTCAAGGACCCGAATATCGTGGCGATCTTCAAAGTGGCGTCGATTCCGTCTTTTTTGCGGGACTGGATTCTGAAGCGCAAGGCGGAGTCTGACGGCAGGATCCACGATGCCGAGGCGTTGCGTAAATACATCTACGAAATCATCCCGCGCCGGGAGAATCTGCTGGAATTAAAGGACGCAGCGCGAAGTGAGGGGCGCACGAAGAAGTTTTTGGCCAAGATTGAAATCCAATTCAGCGTGCGGTCCGACGAGTACACGTTTGCGATCCCGGAATTGGGGTTCGGGCATGCTGAAACGCTGATCGAGGATTATGTCTGGAACCGGATCAAAGAGGATGTTGTCAAAACGGCTGGTGGCTGGGGGCTGGTACAACTGGGATACCGTAGTCCAGACGACGAGAATCCGCGAGGATGCTTCACGCTCTTAGAATACAAGAATTTCTGTCCGTACACGATTGACCTGGACGCCTATAGAGATGCCCGCGGTCAGTTCACGACCGAGGAGTGGATAGACGTTATGTTGGGGGCGATTGACTACAACCCGGAGGGTTACGAAGACTGGGTGCAGAAGCACACGATGCTGACACGCTTGCTGCCGTTCATCGAACCACGCCTGAATCTGGTGGAGTTGGCGCCGAAGGGGACGGGCAAGTCGTATCTGTTCGGGCAGGTTGGGAAATACGGCTGGCTGGTCAGCGGAGGGACGCTGACGCGGGCGAAAATGTTCGGCGATATCAATGGTAAGAGCCCTGGTCTGGTCGCGGCGAACGACTTTGTGGCGCTGGACGAAATCCAGTCGATCAACTTCCACGATCCGAGCGAGATGCAGGGCGGTCTTAAAGCCTTCATGGAAAGTGGGGAGATCACAGTCGGCAAGAACCGTATCATCGGAGGAGCCGGTGTCATTCTGTTGGGAAACATCCTGCAAACGGAGATGGACGAAACCAGAGACATGTTCCAGCGGTTGCCGGATGTGTTCCACGAATCGGCATTACTGGACAGGTTCCACGGCTTTATCCGGGGGCGCAACATCCCGCGTATGAGCGAGAATCTGAAAATCAACGGCTGGGCGCTGAACACGGAGTATTTTTCCGAAATCATGCACCTTCTGCGACAACCGTCGGAAACATTGATTTACCGGCATGTCGTCGAAAGACTGGTGCAATATCCTTCCGGTGCGGACACCCGCGACACGGAAGCAGTTTTGCGGCTGAGTACGGCCTATCTCAAGCTGCTGTTTCCGCACGTTACCGATCCGGACGGAATCGACAAGGGAGAGTTCAAGCGATACTGTCTGCGTCCCGCCGTGCAAATGCGCACGGTGATCCGGCAGCAGTTGCAGGCGATAGACCCACTTGAATACGGCGGGAAGAACGTAGCCGCATACACGTTACGCGAGGTAGATCAATGAGCGGAGGAAAACAAATCAATTGTGCCTATTGCGACAAAGAGAAGCTTTCCAAGAATGACATTGGACTTAACAAGAAACTCATCCATCGGCAGATTAAACGGATGATGTGCCTGACGTGTCTAGCCGCGTATTTCGAGACAACGGAAGAGGATCTGAAAGAGATGATTGAGAGATTTAAGCGGCAAGGCTGTGCGTTATTCGGGTGAGGCTGGGGCGGAAAATGTTCAACCACGCCCTCCAGACGTGGCGCTTATCATCCAGTGAACTGACCGACAAATACCAATAATATTAAGAAAACATAATAGAATCCAATGCCTAAAGTCAAAGATATCAGTGAGACAAATAATGTTAAGCAGCCATGGGAGATGTCAGAGGAAGAATTTGCTGGATGTGGGAAAACTGGAATAATATCAGAACGGGAAAAGCTCTATGAACAACAAGAAAGATTGAAAACTGCTTTGGGGTATGGTGAAGCGGCGGGTTATTCAACTGAGGATATCGTTAGGCGCTTAGTGCCTAATAAGCGACAATTTTTTGTCGATGTTCTGTAAGCCGTTTGTTTGGCTTTGGTTACAACTGCGCTTTAGCGCCACCTTTCCCAAGCGCAGTCTTGGGAAAGGCGTAGTAACTTACAGATTCAAAACTGCAATAAAAAACAAGTTGTTTTGTTGTCGCACCCGGAAATCCCTCTGTAGAAGCGGCAAGCAAGGTATTTTAAAACGTCTGGTTTTTCTATTGGGTTGTGGGCAAAGCCCGCTTTGGTATGATTCTGGGAACACCACGCTTAATTATTGCCGCAGTGTTAAAAACGGCAAGGTTTATCCTTTGTGTTTTCCGTCAAAGTCCTTAACACACTACGGAACACTTGAAATCATCCTACTGCTTTGCTCGTGTAGTGTCAATTCGAAATGTCCCGGCACATGATACCGGTGCCCCGCCTCAAATGGGGACTAAATGGAGCCGGTTCCCGATGGTGGAGTGTGATTCCTCCCGTCACAAACACATCCCTTCATAGGTACAACCCTTGCGACGTCAAGGCCGTCCAGGACGCCCCTGGTGACTTCCTGTTGCGTTTTGCAAGAAAGTAAGCAGGCTGTCGTATGTGCAACTGCACAATTTTGTCAGCAAAGTCCTGCCATGTTGAAATAGATGCGCAGCATAATGGGAAGGCTGAAGACATATTGTCGATGGGGGACTGGGTAGAGGACGTCTCTTTTAAGATTTCTCCGAGATGGGATGTGATTCCAGCTTCCCCAACTTCCCCTGAAGAAATCCCGCTTTCCTCAGAGAGCGGTTCTGCGGTATAATCACCAAACCATGAAACAATCACCCCAAGCTCAAACAGCCGATAATCTTGTCCGTCTTTCTGGAATTGTCGAAAGGGTCACGTTCCATAATGCGGAAAATGGTTGGTCAGTCCTAAAAGTTTCCCCCTTTAATGAACCGCATAAACTCGTAGCCGTCATCATCCATCAGGCCAAGGTCTTTGCTGGCAGTTCAATGGAGTTCTACGGTACCTGGAGCCACCATCAGAAACACGGTGAGCAATTCAAGGCAGAACGGGCAATCGAGAAAAAACCATCAACCAGTGCAGCACTCGAAAAATACCTTGGGTCTGGTCTTATCAAGAATGTCGGCCCCAAGACTGCACAAAAAATAGTCAAATTCTTCAATGAGCGTACGCTAGAGGTTTTTGAAGAGAATATAGATGAACTTCTAAAAGTGCCAGGAATTGCAGAAAAGAAGCTTTTAGATATAAAAAACAGTTGGCAGGAGCATAGGGCAATCCGTGACGTGATGATATTCCTGCAAGGATACGGCATCAGCACTCTTTTTGCGGTCAAAATCTATAAAACCTATGGCAATGATGCAATCAGCACGGTTTCGACGAATCCCTATCAGCTTGCTAGGGACATCTATGGAATAGGGTTTTTCTCAGCCGACAAGATTGCCCTGAATATGGGCTTCGAGAAAGATGGCGTTCCCCGTATCGAGGCAGGCATAAAACACGTCTTGGCGGCAGCGCGGGATAATGGTCACTGCTATCTTTTAGAGTCACAGATTATCAAGAATACTCAGGAACTGCTTGAAACGGGAACGCCAGAGCAGATAACAGGCCTATTACTTTCCCTGATAACCGCCAATGAGATAAAGAAGAGGGTTCTGCCTGATGAAAAGGGGCAGGAAGTCACCGCTTATTATTCCAATTCCATCTTCTTCGATGAGCAATATGTTTCCAGGAGAGTCAAGCAATGGATTGCTCAGTCTGTTGTTGTTGATCAGAACAGAATTACCCGTTGGCTTGAACGGTATTGCCATAAGCAAAGCATTGTCCTTTCTGAAGAGCAGCAGGCATCCATAGCGGGGATTGTAAGCAAGTCCTTCTCTATTCTGACAGGTGGGCCTGGCTGTGGGAAGACAACCACAACCAAGGTTTTAGTTAAACTCCTTCAAGCCATGCAAAAAAGGGTTGTTCTCGCAGCTCCAACAGGTAGGGCATCCCAACGGATGAGCGAGGTTATCGAATATGAGGCTAAAACTATTCATCGTCTGCTCGAATGGGCACCTGACAAGAATGGATTCAAAAAGGGTGAAGATGACCCGCTTCAACTTGATTACCTGATTGTTGATGAATGTTCCATGCTGGATATAAACTTAGCAGCCGCACTTCTCAAAGCAGTCCCCCGGAATGCGCAGGTGCTCTTTGTAGGAGACCCAGACCAATTGCCGTCTGTAGGGGCGGGAAATGTATTGCATGACCTTCTCCAGGCAACCTGTGTGCCGGGTTTCAGATTGACCAAGGTATTCCGTCAAGC
>ORJL010824555.1_pt1 | contig 34110 bp, 27 predicted proteins | sample 1779941 | NCBI WGS metagenome assembly ORJL01 (sample SAMEA104232317, study PRJEB22302) | groundwater metagenome | biome: forest; feature: aquifer; material: groundwater | place: USA | collected 2011-08-07 | depth 5.8 m | reverse complement strand
GGATAGTTTTGAGAGAGTGAGAATTCAACAGGAGCGTTATCCGAGATTGACTCTACATTGGACGACGTGTTTAATCCGGATAGTGAATATTTTGTAAGCGAGCCTCCACAAATATATAATGATTTAAGATCATCAGTGATTCGGGATCGTATATCCGACTGAACCCCTATTTTTGAAGGTAAAGTCAATGTTGAAGTAGTATTACCGTTTTTGGCATTTAGGAACAAGACATTAAACGAGTAATCTTCAAAGATGGCTAAATTGTTGTCTGCCGTTATTTGTGTAGTAATGCCATTGGGACTCCAATCAGCACTAAAGGTACTTTCAATGTTCTTTTTCCAAACAATTTTGTTTTTCGCGACGTTAAATTTAATCGTCATCATACCTACACTCATACTTCCGATATCGTTAATGCTTCTTCCTTTAGTTATGGTACCCGTTATATATGCATTTCCGGTAGCATCCATGATAACATCATAAATCCAGCTACCTTGTTTCCAATCTTGATTTTCCACTCTTGACCGGGATACCTGAGCACCTGTACCTTGATAAGAAAATGATTTTAATTTTAATGTGGGTGAAATGGTGTACCAAAGCCAGGTTTCGTTACTTAGTAAATCTTCACCACCTTTTCTATTTCTCTTAATTTTGAGATCGTTCATGTTTACAGGAACAATAGCATAATCATTGGCAAACGTGAAGGAATAAAATGGGTTACCGAAATATGTTTGTCGGTAGGATTCGATAGTACCCTTTGAATCGGATTTTGTATAGGCATATACTTTATTTTTGAATAAAATCTTTTGGTTTAGCATAGCGCCTGTAGTGCCATCAAAAATATATACATACACCGAATTATAGCTTTTCTGAGTACGAACCCCTTTCACCGTCACATCAGTTGAAGTGCGAATTGAATTAAACACCCAAATTTTTCCGGTTCCGTCCATTCTGGGCCCAACGTAAGTGCCACCTGTAATTGTGGTAAATAATGAAGGAAGGGCAACTCTCAGGAGTACCTGTCCTGATGGGCTTATAGAGTATAATGTGTCTTTTTGAGAAGCTCTGTTTTCTGCAATGATAATTGTAAGAAGGTTGCCTTCGTTTGAGAGAGAGCTTTTATTCGTGAATCTTCCTTTTACAGGGTTTGTCCACAATAAGTTTCCATCTGAATCGATGTACGAGACGCTGTCCGGATATGTATTCCTACTGTTAGTTCCATCGTATAATACGAACAGACCATTTTTTGCGGCAACAAAATTACGCTGATCGATTAAACCGTTTACTTGCCATAGAATATTCCCATTTGTATCAATACGAGAGATAGGTCCTGATCCGCCGCCAATGTAAAAATCATTTTGCATGCCATTAACAGCAGGGTTGTAACCTCCGGGGATTTTCCATACTTCAGTTTGAGCAAATAGTGTGATTGTAAAAATAATACTGAGAATTAACACACTAATAATTTTTTTCATCACGAACTCCTAATTTTATGTATGAACCTACTATCCAATCTTGCGTAAGGTATGTATAAAATAATTAATAATCAATCAGGGAATCCCTGATTTTATGTCTCGAAAAACCTTAGAACTTAATAATATTGCGATACTTTAGTTATAGATTACGAGATTTTTCAAATAAATGTTGATAGGGGTTGTCTCAAAAATCGTTTTATTTAAAATGTAATGGCTAAAATAACGCGATAACAAGTCGAATTCATCCTTCGTCTCCGCTCAGGATGACGAAATATTTGCTTTTGAGACATCCCCCTACGTGAATGGTTATTTCATTAATATTAATTTTTTTGTTTCGGTGAAGTTGCCTGCTTGTAATTTGTAATAATAGATGCCGGTGGGTAATGTACCTGCATCCCATGTAATGGATTTGAAGCCGGCTTCTTGTATATCGTTTACTAAGGTTGCTACTTCTTGACCGATTGTGTTGAAGATTTTTAGGGTTACTTGACTTCTTGATATCAATTGATAATTTATAGAAGTCGAGGGATTAAAGGGGTTAGGATAATTTTGCGAGAGCGAATAATTATCAGGGAGTATTTGATTATTGTCATTAACTGCATTAGGGAATGCCTCAATAAATTTAATATAGATATCGGCATCTGTGAAATATCTGTCAAATCTTGTGGCAGATACAATATAGTATCCGTTTAGATATCCACCTACTCCACCCATTGGTGATTTTCCTCCTAGCGTATCGAAAACAATAAAGGGGTCTGCAATTGGTGTTCCGTCCGGTGTAAAGTAACGACCGAGAACAATCATTCTTTCCGATGTTTCCATCCAGGTTGCAAAATATTTTACTCCATCAAACACGGCAGTAGCATAGGTTGGGCTTTTGGAAGAATCAGCGATCATAAATTTATTTAGGATAGTCCCCGATGTTGAAACTAAACGGGCATACAGATTCCAGTGTCCGATAGTGTCGTCAGCTTGTTCATGAAAGGCAACAAAATAATTTGTACCATCGAAAGTCATGGTAACGGGGTTATCACTTGCATTATCGCTACCGTCAATCAAAAAATTAGAACCGACCAGCACGCCATTCTTGCTTAGAAACTGTCCGTAAATATCTTTGTCGGTTTGAGGGTGAGATACTTTGCACCATGCTATTAAATAATTTGTGCCATCGTATGCGACTGCACACTCACGTGCATACCCCAAACTTATTTGAACAGGACTTCCTACCAAATTACCGGATTTATTAATGCGTTGCGCATACAGATAATCGGTATGATCGCCTCCTTGAAGGTATGTTAATAAATATGTTGTATCATGAAATGTGATTCCCCCGCGTCCCATTCCAAACTTTCTATTTACACCTGTTACGAGAGTAAACGATGATCCTATTAATGTGCCTGAATTGCTGATGAATTGTCCATAGATATTTCCTGTTTGATATAAATTACTATTACCGAATATTGGAAAGCTATCACCCCATACCATGAGGAAATTTGTACCGTCAAAAGCCACCATTTGGCTGCTTCCGGTTTGACCGAGTGAAATTCTTGAACCTACAAGACTTCCGGATGAAGAAACCAGTTGTGCTGTAACACTATATTGGTTTTGATTATCACCCTGGATGGCGAATAAAAAATTTGTACCGTCGAATGCACCTCCGCCTCCAAATGTATTATCACTTCCAGTTGCTATTGGATATTCCTGTGCTGTTACAATTCCTGTGAGGGTAATAAAGATCAGTACCAGTATTATTGATGTAATGTATTTCATAATGTCATTCCTTCAAAAAAATATTATCAATTTCATAGAAGCAACATTTCATGATACTATATGAGAAACCCTATGAGCGGTAGTGAAGCTATCAGAAAAATGTGCCGTGATTTCAAGTTGCGTTTTTTTTTAATTCAAGCGAATAATTTTCAAGAATCTTGTGTATTTCAAGAACATTGCAATAAAGCTATGATGAAAGGAACGTGACAAGGAGAAGAATGATGAGGGTATGAACAGAAGGAGCAGTTTAATTCCTCACCCAAAAAAGGAAGAGGTTATGATTGATCTGTAATAATGTAGAGATAAATACTATGATTATCAAGATAAGGATTTTGAATAGATGGGATTTGTTTTCATGGAGAAAAGAATTACCTTTGTTGGACCATGAATGATGAGATATCATTATTAAGGGTGGTTCTAAAAACCCTTTACGCTCGGTTCTGCATCTTCGCAGAACCACGAAATCAACAAGGGTTGAGTACTCTGCGAGGACGCAGAGTGGAGCTTGGGTAGTTTTTGGAACCACCCTTAAGTATTATGATTCATGTGTTCAATTCACAATTAACTAATTATCCATTTATTCAAAGCATACAATGAAAAAGTTAATGGCGGAATTTATCGGAACCTTCTGGTTAGTATTAGGAGGTTGTGGAAGCGCAATGTTAGCGGCGGCATTTCCCGGTGTTGGAATAGGTTTAGTTGGAGGATCTCTTGCTTTTGGTCTCACTGTAGTGACAATAGCGTATTCACTTGGTCATATTTCCGGAGCGCATCTTAATCCGGCGGTAGTAATTGGATTGTGGATGGGAGGAAGGTTTAGTTCAAAGGATTTACTTGGCTACATGTTCGCTCAAATTTTAGGAGGGATTGTTGCCGCAGGTGTTTTGTACATTATTGTTACCGGAAACGAGAGCGCAATCGGCTCGTTTGCCGCAAACGGATATGGAGAGCATTCTCCCGGCAATTACAATCTTGCCGCAGCGTTCGTTACAGAATTTGTAATGACCTTCATGTTTCTCATCATCATCCTTGGCTCAACCGATGAACGAGCACCCAAAGGGTTTGCCGGTTTGGCAATCGGCTTGGCATTGACATTAATTCACTTGGTTAGTATTCCTGTGACTAATACATCAGTGAATCCAGCAAGGAGTATTAGTCAGGCTCTCTTCGTTGGAGGCTGGGCAGTTGAACAATTGTGGCTGTTTATTGTTGCACCAATTTTAGGAGCAATAGTGGCAGGTGTTGTGTATAAGATTATAGGAGCGAAAAATTAATAAAGGAACATTTCAGTAGGGACATGGTAAGTTATGTCCTTACTGAAAGTTATGCAAAATGATTGTAAAGAGAACAGTTGTGGCATGTTTGCACAACAACGAAATATTTCGTACATTTTACATCTCAAAGTGTTGGAGAGGTGGCCGAGTCGGCTGAAGGCGGCGGTTTGCTAAACCGTTATAGGGGCTTTAACCTCTATCGGGGGTTCGAATCCCCCCCTCTCCGCAAAAATCCCGTAATCTGTTATCTTGTAACAGGTTAGCGGGATTTGTTTTTGGTACAGTGTCCAATTCATGTCCACTTTTTAAGGATATACAAGGAAAGGCAGGGAACTGTATGGCAATTCCAACGGTTCATCTAAAAAAAATTAAAGGTAAAAAAAACACCACCTACCAGATTGACTATCGAGTCAATGGTCAAAGAATACGTAAAAGCGTTGGTAGAAATAGGCAAGATGCAGAACTTGCTCGAACTCAAGTTCAGCGAAATCTGATGCTGGGGATTTATGATTTGCCTCAATGTCAATCGTCTCATATCAAACTTCATGATCTAATTACTGAATATCTTGAAGAGAGAAAAAATCGCGTTAGGGCAAATTCGTTAAAGCGCTACAAAAATTACTTTGATCGATTTCAGACATACTTTAAGACTTATTTTCCGGAACCGTCAGCTGATATAACACTTATTTCAGCGAAGTACATTAACAAATTTGTTGAAAATGCTATGGAAAGTAATAAGAAGGACGTAAAAGCATGGACAGCAGCAACAACTAATGATGCTATCTTGATGCTCCGGTCACTTTTTAAGTTTGCCATTAAGCACAAATACCTTAAAGATAATCCTTTGGAAGGATTTTCGTTAGTAAAAGAACGCGGTGAAACTAAACCTGATTTTTATACTAATGATGAGCTGGAATTGATTTACAAAACTATTGATCCATATTGGTTGGATCCAATAAAATTCATGGTCAATACCGGGTTGAGAAAAGGTGAATTAATCCATCTGAAATGGGAATCTGTGAGCTTGGAGCTTGGAAATGAGCGTATAACAGTCGAGGGGTGCGATGAATGGGAAACTAAAACAGGGAAGTCACGCATTGTTCCGTTAAATCCTGAGGCAATAAATATTCTAAAAAAGCATAAGGGCTTAAGGTCTGGGTTAGTCTTTAAAGCACAAGGGGGAGGAGAGATTCATCCTGATAAGATTTATCACGCTTTAAAGAAAACCTTAGATGAACTCAAATTGGAAGGAACGGTTCATAAGCTTCGGCATACATTCGCAAGTAAGTTGACGATGATGGGAGTTGACCTTACAACGATAAAACAATTACTAGGCCACTCAGATTTAGAGACTACTCAACTATATGCACATCTCGCCCCCGAACATCTAAGGAATGCAGTAAATAAGTTAAATTAGAAAACTAGGAGCCCGACTTCTAGTCGGGCTTTTTGTTTCATTGGTCTTTTAAAAAAATCCTTTAAATCCGCGCGGAATTGCGGGGTTTTTAAAATCAAAATATATTTTTTATAGTTCTAAAATTTCCAAAATCGTTTAAATCGCGTCATTTTAAAAGAATATGGAAGAATTATGGGCCAAAACGCGTTGTTTTCCCTGTTGACTCTTTTTAAATCTCTTAGTATATTAATAAGAAGGCAAAAGTATGAGAAAAAATATTACAAAAATATTTCATAGCTATTGACATTACGAAAATATTTTAGTAAAATCTGTAAATGAAAGCGCGAACGAAGTAAGTTCGTACCTCTCACCTAAAAAGACGGCTCCTGAGCCGATGATTCTCGCAACAAGATCCACCTATAAACCAATAGGATCGAGGCGAATCTCTTACCTGAAAAATAAGAAAGAATATTTATGAGTCAAAAATTTGACCGAGTAGCATTTCGCTGTCATATCCACGCCATCAAAGAAGAGGCAATTAACCTGTGCCTTGACCATATCAACATAGCTGTCCGTACAAATCAACCAGATATTAAAGAACTTGCTGATAAAGCTTATCACAATTATGCCCGTATACTTATACTTGAAAAGTATATTAAAAAGTTAGGATGCGGAACAATAGTAGAGTTAAAACAAATAGACCATTCCTATGATAACATGACCTACGAAGAAATGTTAGAACGATTAGACCCTGATGTTGTCGATATAATAGAGCAAAAAGGAATAGAATTAAAATGAAATATGAAACACAGGATTACTTTTTGAGTGCATATCTTGTTGCATCAGGTTGCGTAATGGTATCTCACCATTGGAACGGTAGTAAATTGATATTCGAATTTGATCAATCAGAAAAGCTGTTAAAGTTTGTACAAACCTATTATTCACTGCAGGGCCAAATAAATCCCCAGGCATTTACAGCTGCATTGAAGAATTTGAAAAATATAATGTACCAATACAAAAATAACGATGATAATGAACATATGTCCAACTTTAGACGATAAGGACAGAAATGACCTGATACCGAAAGAAGAGACGAAGTCTCTTGAAAATTTAATTGTAACCTATGGTAAAACGGTAGAACAGAAAATTGAACAGAAGCTGTTTAATGAAATATTTAATGTCATTAAAACTGGTAAAGGTATTGCTAGTGCAATTGAATTAATTCGTGCCGAGCAAGATATTGAAAAACGTCGAGGACTAAAGAAGAAACATTTACCTTGGTTTAATTTGGGTATGTTTAATAACCAACGCAAGAATGAGGATCTCATCAAGACAAGATACATTGTAATTGACTTTGATCATGTTGGGGAGCTTCTTGATGAATTAAGGGAGAAAATAGAAGCAAGCAAATATGTCTTCTGTGCATTCACATCACCGAGTGGCGATGGTTTGAAAGTAATCTTCCGTTTAGACCACGATGTTACAAATCAAGTAGAATACGAACGAATATACAACTATTACTGTAAGCAATTAGAAGAACAATATGGGTATAAACCCGATCATACTAAAGATTGTAGTAGAGCGTGTTTCTTGTCCCATGATCCTGATATTTACATCAATTGGGATTGTAATGAGTTAGTAACTGAAGGTTTAGAGATTCAAATCCCGAATGTCAGTAGCAATACTAAAAATGGTAAGAAGCAGGAACTACTGGCGTCACTCGCTGGGACTACTCCTGGTAATCGAACTCATACGCTAACTCGAGTTATTGGTTTATTTTATGACCGAGGCTTTGACATTGGTTTTACAAGTGAAATGTGTCTGGCGTGGAATGAAAAGAACAAACCACCTTTACCGGATGAAAAAGTAATAGCAACTGTCGATGATTTGTATGAGCGTAATAACAAGAAGTATCATGGTATCCCAGTTCGCTTTGAACTTGGGCAGAATGCATATTATAAGAGGACAAATAATAATGGACGTATTCAAGTGACCTCATTTACAATTAAGCCGAAAGAACTCCTTGTACTTGATGATGGAGATTGTCTACAATGCGATATTACAACGTCGCAGAATTACAAATATGAAAATATCTTGATAGAAAATACCGATTGGCATTCAAAGCAGAAGTTTCTGAAAGCCATCGGACATCAGGATTGCAATTTCTTTGGTTCAGAGAATGATTTACAGTCATTATGTAGCTTCGTAAATGTAAAGGTTCCGGTACGAAAGACAGGCACTAAGGTCATCGGATTACATGACACACACTGGGTAGTTCAAGATATGAATATAACCTCAAGTGGTATTTTGCCTGAGCCGGAAATTGTTCCTTACGAAAAAGGTGCAGATGCTTTTTATCATGGTATAGACTACGCCTTATTAGAGAAGCCTGATTACAATGTATTGGTATCTGGAATTTATAATAATGTTACGAATATTAATCAGCCGGAGGTAGTTCTTCCCTGGATCGGCTGGACATTTGCATCAGTCGTCAAACCGAACATAATGAGCTGGACCGGATCATTCCCTTTGGTCTTTGTACATGGCGGTCAGGGTAGTGGAAAAACGTCAACTGGGAAGTTATTCAAACGATTATGCGGATATACGGATTCATCTCCTGTTTCTTGTACGCTCAGATCCTTTCCAATGTTAAAAATGCTTTCATCGACAAATGCCATCCCGGTATTGTTTGATGAATTTAAGCAATCCGATATGAAAGAAGAGCAGATTGATAATCTCTTACGTTTTATGCGTAAGTCATACGCGGGTGAAGTTGAATCAAAAGGCAAGGCGGATCAGACTGTTGAAGATTATTTACTTCAGGCTCCAATAACTGTAATGGGAGAATGGAGCATTAGTCAACCTGCTATTAAAGAACGAATACTACTTATTCGATTTACAGACATCGTAAAGAAGAATGCAAAGATGCGAGAGGCATTTGAACGATTAAACGAATTACCTCTCGAAGGTTTCATGCCGAGATATATACAGTTCTGTTTAGGACAAGACATTCACGGCATGTATGATAGAGCAAAGAGAATTGTGAATAAGCACTTTGCGAATATGATAGTCGCACCTCGAATATTGAGCAATCTCACTGTTATGATTTTAGGGTTAATGCTCTTTAAGAAGTTCGGTCGTTCTTACGGTGTGTCTGTACCGAAGTTGAAAGTTAAAGAATTGCTTGACAACCAGCTGAAGGAAATCACCGGATCGTCTACAGGTTTTGTGAAGTCTGCTGTTGATCAATTAATGGAAGAGTTATCTGTCATGGTACAGAATGCAGTGATTAAGCCAGAGGATTATAAGGTAGGGAAGGTAGGAGCATTGAATGTACTTGCCATTAGATTCAGAAAAATATTCCCTGAGTTTAAGAACTACGCTCAGCGGACGAAATATGAAGGTGATTTATTAAACCATGATTCGTATATGAATTTGTTTGAGGATTGTGACTATGTGGTACACAAGAGCCAGCCATTTCGATTTGGTGGCAATACGACGCATCGATGCTTAATAATCGACGTCGATAAGATTAAGAAAACGGGAATTGATATGGCTGGATTTGGTATATGATAGATTCTGTTACGCTCTGTTACAGCTTGTTACAGGCAGAGCGTAACAGAAAAATCCCCTAAAATAAACCAGAATAGACAAAAATTGATATAAAATGAATCTTGTTACAATGTTACAGTAAAATATACATACTTAAGAATAGAATAATCATATAACGAATGTTGTTATCAATACATTGAACTTTTTAAGTTTTATAGGTAGGTGTATGTTTTTAGTGTAACAGTGTAACATTTTCAAAAAAGCTCGAAAAGTGGTCAATGCGCGTTATTTAAAGCAATTTTCTGTTACAGTTGATTGTAACAAAGCTGTAACAGACTGTAACAGTCCCCGAGAAGACCCGAAAAATTATGAAGAAAAAATTCCTACAAATAAAAAACTTAAAAAAGATTCTAGAAAAACACCCCAGCCTTCCCGCCGAGGGTACAGTTGGTGCAATAATAGAAATGAAGGAAGACCTCCCGATTAATAAACAGTTGATAGACGAAGAAAAATGAACGAAAACTACAAAGAACTCTACGCCCGTTTCGACGGGTTAACTGAAGATGCACTTAAGAAGTGCATAGAATACGCTAATAAAGAAATCATTGCTGGTGCGGAAAGCCCGGCACACACAATGTATATGGCATTTGAAGTATACAAGCGCGCTCGCTTACTTGAAGACAAATCGCGTGACATCTCGAAAGAGATTTACAGGGATCCACTTCCGGTAAAAATGCGATATGACTTTTGGCAGTTTATAACACTACTCGATCCTAAAGTAAAGGAAATATGTGAAAAAGAGTATGGTAACAGATCACCATACGCCGAAAAGGAAGCCGAGATTTGGCAGGCTAAACAGAACTGGTCATGACACTGGGTACAAGGCCGGAGAATCGATTCAAAAACTGTCCCCAGGTTGGTAATATCTTTTAAAAATATTTGGAAAAAATAATGGGTCCCAACTTGATCACCGGTATAGGAGTCTAGACCATGTCTGGGAATCAAAGTAGCGATCTTGATTCCTATATAGGGCTCCCGATTCTCGAGAGCCCTTTCTTTTACAACATTTTACGAAGTGTTCTGCGGACTCGTTTGTACCGGCAATTGCTACAAAGAAGAAGCCAATCCCAAAGTACGTCACCTATTACGCGCTTAAATAACTTTCCACAGTTCTTGCATCGTATCTTCTTCAAACCATACCAAGGCATATTCAACCACACCCGCACGCTATGCAAGTCAATGTTGCAGTCAGCCCAGCTATAGCCTCAGGGATTCGATCAATAGAAACGGTAAGCTTATGCGCTAAGGCTACCCGTTTCATATTTTCGTATTCCCAACGATTCGATTGTTCATCAGCGTAGGCATACCAGGAGACAGAGTTCTGGTATATCGTCTCACCGTATTTGTCGAAGAAATCTTTCGCACTCATCGAAGTCTTTTCATAAGTACAATCAAATACTTCGAGCAGATCTTCCAAAAAATACCCATACCATTGTGCAAATTCGGTATCTGCTTTTAACGTTTTCGCTATCGAACTAAATTGTGGAACGATTGAGTGTCTTAACCCCTCGGGATCCATTGGACTTACAGCGATGAAATAAAACTCATCACTTTCTATCCAATCCGTTATATCATTCCAAGACCATGCACCAATTAATGCATCATCGAAACTATCTATCCACATATACTTGTCACCTGATCTGCCTGCAAGAACTGCCCAATGCTTGAAGTCTTCGACACAAAGTATGATCGAAAGACCTAATTTTAGATATGAATCTACTTTAGCCCGAGCTTCTTCTGGATCAGAGTAAGAGTGATCGTAAGCTACACAGCCTACTTTGCGAATACCACGTAATATTGCTTTTTCGTTGGTACCATTTATCTTCGCGAACCAACGTGGTATCTTTGTGGTCTTATGAGCATCGTCTTCACTTAGCGGTGTGCCGAGTAGAAGTAATGCATGGATTAAAGCTCGCTGACCACAGTTGAAGCTGTTTGCTTTTTGATGGTCGAAACCAATTGTTTGTTGCATATTTGTTCCTTTCACTAGTGATACAATCTTATACCATCAGAAAGAGAACTTATTGGTTAAGTGGGTTCCATCATATTAAGTCGTATAGGATTCGTTGAAAAAACAACAGAGGTCGTACACGTCCCCATATACAAAAGCCCACGTCAATTAAGTTAACGATGGGCTTGCTTTTTTGGAAAAAATAAGCCACTACTCGGGAAGCTCTAAATAGTCTAATAGTCTAATCCTATGAGGCAACGAACGCTGAAACCATACTCCTTGACGTTAGGATTGTCGTCATAGAAAAAGATATTGCTACCATTGTTGTACAGGCTAAGGTAGTGGGCGTACGTAGGACTGCTCTCGGTAGAGCTCCAATAGTCAATGGTGTATCCTATATTGTAGAAGTTACTACTAGTGTTTCGGCTGCCCGAAAATAGAGAAGAGAATCCACTTGTATTTGTGCCAGCACCGTCGCCCGCTCCTTGTCCTACCGCTTTTAATGCGTTTCCATCATTGTTTACTGTGGTTGCTAATGTTTGTAATTCTGAATGTGTTGGTATGTGCCAACCTGCAGGACAGATACCTTGAGCACCGGCTGTTGTATCATACTGCATTGCTTCACCCCATTGGTATAATCCTCCATAGATACTACAGTTTGCAGGATTATTGTCATAGCAATACTTTTCAATTGTATTGTTGTTGCCCTGGTTTTGAGAACCATTCACCATGGTGCCAATATCGAGGTTTTGCAGGAACCAGCATTGTGTTCCTACCTGTATTGTATTATATCCCCTGCCTCCATACAAGACCGTTGGTGGGCAAGCGTTTACTGAATATGTTCCCATTATTAATAATCCTGCTTGGTTTGCTTTTACCCAATACCCAGAACCTTTGTTTAGGGTATCCGTTGCCGTATAACCTGTGGGTGTATAGCCAAAATAATATGATGTAATTATTCCCAGTGGTTCACTTCTGATTTCGCTAAGAACCTGTGTTGATATTGCTCCAATATTATTCCAACCAGAACGAATTTTGATTGTGTCCTGTGCATCGAGTAAAGAAGTTGATACAATTACAAAGAGAAAAATGAAAATAATAGTTTTCATTGATTGTTCCTTTTATGTGATGTGAATGATTTTTAAAAACAAAAAACCTCTTAACTCCATCCCACGCGGGAACAGAACTAAGAGGTTGTGAAACCAAATCTAACCGACAAAAAACCCCTTGCTGCTCGCTGTGGGCAACCATGCTGTCGGCAGACATACATAGCTCGGCTCACAAACAAATGCAGGCAAGGGGCAACCAAACCTTCTGGTCGCCCTTTGCTATTTGTTTTTGTATGTGAGCATAAACTTGTATCAAGTATGAAGAAGGAACACTTCTCCACTTATGGTACAATTATCATGCTATGTATGTCTGCCGTTGCTAATTTCGGAAAATGTCGGATGAAAGGCAAGTTAATTGTTGATTCTTGTTCGGGCGATAAATAGGCACGATGATATTGCCCGAATATCCTCGTTTTGAAATGGTACATTTCCAAATGATTTAGTAATGTCGATAGCATCAGATATACTGAGACGCATTATTTCTTTTAGGTCATCTTTCTTTACCTGGCTATTACCGTTTGTAGGTGGTTGTGGAACAAAAGCTTTCTGTTCCAATTCAAAGATCAATTGTCCGGTAATCTTCTTACCATTCTGCCCGGCTACTTTCGACAGCCTGAATTCATCACCTGTTTTCAGTTTATTCATTACGATTTGTTGATGTACTTCAATCGGTGCAAAGAAAGCATGTTCATTGCCTTCGTATTCTACTGAATACAAATAGTAAGGGCCATAGGTACTGCTTCCTTCGTAACACTTATCCTTCAACAGCTTCAGCTTCGCCGACTCGTTCAGTTGCAATTCCAATTTCGGAGGATTCGCTTTCTCCGCCATGTGTATCTCCTTTCAATGTTGTGTATGAAAATTTGGTTTGTGCGGGAGTCATTCTAACACCTTCTGGAATGACGTTTTTGATTTTGATGTAATTGTGAATCTTTTGCAAATCGGGTTCGTAGGACTCCGGTATCATTTTCAACATGCCTAACTTTGGAGCCTGTTTCATAAACAAATCCAGATTGGTCACTTCTACCTTGTCTCGCCCAAGCCTTAATTTGATAGCCCCGTGAGGAAGTTTGATCGTCTTCTCGTTTGTAGATCGAATGAATTGTTCCAAGTTCCACGTAAGCCATGAACGTCTCTTTTCAAGCTTTGCAATCTCTGATTCACGATATGTTTCGATGATTATGACCTCATCATCACAGAGTTTATTTAGAGCATCCATCTTGCCTTCCAGAACACTGATCACCATAAGCAACTGATCTGCTCTCAACTTGTTCATCTTCAGTTCTTTTTGCTCAGACTCTGCAAGTAATTCATCTATGAATGTCATTTGCTATCTTCCTCTTCTCGTGACGATGACTACGATTTTCACTATTATTCGAATGATGTTTCCCATGCGTGTTTTCTCTTTCTGTTGGAGTGAGCTCTTCTTTAATAACATGAATTACCTTTTCAGCTACTCCTAACACCTTTCTCCAATTAATGTTCATGAATATTCTTCCTCTAAAAATACAGCCTTCTTTTTAAACGCCTCCCCATAAAATCCCTGTTTGTATTTACTTATGCTACATGTGGTTGTGGAGCTATCGACATAACTGAAATCGGTGATTTTCCCATTCTCCAACGATAGTTCATGTCGTGAAAAAAGAAACCCACAAAGACGAAACTTCAATTCAAGTCTCTTTCCTTCCTTCAGTTTCTTAAGAGCTTCTTCAAATGTTATCATGGAGACTCCGGCTAAGAAATCAGGGTTATTGTTTTCAAGTCGAATGTGAGTTCCTTCTTCAAGAACTCCCCGGCAAGAAATTTTTTAACCTGATTTGATAGCAATGATGCAATCGATAGAACAGTGTACATGATAGTCTTTGCAGTACATCGCACCGGTATTGCTTCACTAGAAGGGTAGAGGTTTGCTTCATACTCTTTACAAGCATAGAAGTCATTCGGATCGATGGAATAGACTCGCATTACTTCTGCGCCCATACGAGAATCAATGAACAGTTTTACATCAGGATTATGTTCTACAAACTTCCAGATATGAATACGGGCATCCATTGAATCAACGGCAACAATTACTATACCCTGCAATCGTTGACCTTTGTACTTCTCATTCTTTGCAACTATACTGATTCCTTCGAACTGTTCGATAATCTCTTGCAAGGCGATGACTTTTGGTTTACCAATATCAGATGTTCGATAGAATTGATTTGGAAGGTTGTGTTCTTTCACCGTATCAAAATCATACACTGTAATGTTGTGGACACCCATCTTTGCAAGTGTTAAAGCGGTGAAACTTCCAGTAGCCCCGGCTCCAATGATTGTAACAGGTGTCCTGATTTGTGCCGGGTCGAGCAAATCAAGTTGCCTTGTGAATCGTGTTTCATTCATTTATTGTTCTCCTTCATACCAGATACATTCTTCCGGTTGTTTAGTGTAATTGAGATCGATATACTGAGGATGGCGTATTGCTCCTGATTTGAGGCGTTCCATTCCTTTGATTGTGATAACCTTTCCTATGTACTTATCCGGACATAGCGACATATCAGACCGAATTCCATCGCTCATACCAGAAGCTTGTCCAATCTCAACGAGCTTCCCATCGACATATTGACCAAAGACAATTGCTCCAATTCGATTATTGTACTTTCCGGCTCCTTTTGTAAAACCGATAACAACACAATCGAACTTGGCAGACTTCTTCTTTTTGTACCAATTATTACTTGGTCTTCCACCTTGGATATACAGAGCGTCATATCGTTTAAGCATTATGCCTTCACTGTTTTGTTGTAGGACTCTATTGTAGAGTTCACGCTTATCCTCCGGTTTGTGCGCCCACGGAAGCATTATGATATGAGGCGATGCTAACTGTTTGCCCAGTACATCTAATGTTGAAACTCGACCAAGGAGTTCTTCGTTGGTGTAATCCTGCCCATTTAGACTCAGAAGGTCAAAGACAAACATCTTCACAAGCCTGTTTTCTTCTTTGATCTTCTTGCGATGAATGGTTCCTGAAAGTGTTGATGAATCAACTCCGGGAAGGAGTATCTCAGTATCCAGAATAGTTCCGACAAGATTGGGAAATTGTAATGCGGCTAAGTGGGGGAGAGCAGAAGTTTTTTCAAGTGGTGTTGTAGGATCGTTTACTCCGGCAGAACGGGAGAATATCCTTAAGCCATTTGCTGTAACATGAACTACTGCCCTCATACCATCTAACTTTTCTTGTGCTATGTATTGGTTGTCATCTAACAAGCGATTAAGATGATTATCATCCTTCACCCCTTGAGCATTCATTGGCCAGATTATAGGGAGGCTACTGTTTTTTTTTTGAACAGGTACATCTTGTGAAACAGAGTTATCGCTATTCACAATAACGTATCCTTTCTTTTCTTTCTCACGCTGTTTCTTTTGTAATTCATGTTGTGCTTCTTCGTGAGAGTCTCCATCATATATGATGTGCTCTTTGGCTGCTTGCCCGAGTGCTCCATAGAATCCTTTCACGGTGAAGCGTCCGTTTGATTTAATAAGATGGAATTCATAATATTTATTCGAGCCACCTCGTGTACATTCGAGTCGTATCATGGTATTTATTTCTTTGTGATTGAAAAATTGATTTAATAGTTCTGCAATGCGTTGTGCTGATTCACTTGCATCACATAAAGAAGGCACGCAATAACAATCTGCGATTGTATACCACGTGCCTTTTATTTGGGTTTTCACCTCATATCCATTGGGCGTTCTGACAGATTCAAACTTCATAATTCATCTTTCCTGAAGCTTACTGAGTTTCCTGTTACACTGTTCTCCAAGCTTCCAGCTATACAAAGGTCTGTAAGAGCATCTGCAATTTTATCCTCGATGATTTCCCACATACCTGCTGGATATGCTGTATCAAGCGTAAGTGTAACAGTTGCAATGGAATGGCATCCTCGTTCATCTGGTTCAGCCATATCAGACCTCAAACATTTCTTCTCGAAACATCAGTTCGTTCACTCGTTCTTCATATTCATCAACAGATATCCTGCCTGAAGCAACCAAGTTTTCCAAACGTTCAACTTCTGTATCAAATCTGTCAGATGGTTCTAGTATACTTGGTTCCGGCATCATCCTCATGAAAGAATGTTCAACGACCTTTGCCTTAAACTCCTTTTTACAAAATTCAAGTAGCTCAAGATCATCAGGATGCTGAATACCCGTTTCAACTTTGTTCAGCGTTATATGAAATGGTTGATAAACATCTATTCGAGTAAGAATGTCTTTCTTCTTGTTTGTGACAATTGAAATCATATAGCTCGAATTTGCCAACCCCAGAACACATTGCTCGTCAGTTTGGGACCAAAACACATTCATATCTGCATGGGAATGCCACCAAAGTTTAACCTTTGATGTATCAATGTTCTTTTGGACAAGCTCAATCAAGAACTGACCAACAGAAGCATCATCCAATAGAGTTTCTGTTCCACTGCATTCTTGCTTCAAAAGAAACACATCATCAACGATTAGTTGGCGAATGTTTCCTTTTTCATCTTTCTGTTCCGATACCAAACCAAGCCCTGAGACTTCACCGGATGCAAGCGTTACCCAATTGCGTATCTTTTGGTACGCACGTTCGTTTATTAAAACTTTCATGCTTTTACTCCTTGTTCTTGATTTTCTTGTATTCGTTGCCTGCCCAGACGACATTGGTACTCACAATTTGTACAGTCATCTAAATCAGAGTTATTAAAACATGTTTCGTAAGCGTATTCGTAGAAAGGACATTCACCATCACCACACTCTACACAAGTATATCCTGAACTCCCTTCGTGGCATGATTCATATCGATCATCTTCCTCATCTTGATAATCAGGATCCCAGTGTTCAATTTTGTGATAGGGTGAACTTGGATTATAACTATGAAGGAACATATTGATAAGTTGAAGTGCACCGAAGAATTCAAATTCAGCCAGCATCTTCGTTATACCCTTACCGATATTTCCTAAGCATGCCGCACCATCTAAGATATGAGGGTGGTCGTATTGATCGTCGAGCCGGTGGGTCAGATTGGAAATAACTACATCGCCTGATTCAAGTTTAATTCGTATATCGAATTCACCAATATCATACGTATAGTGATTATATGTGATTTCAACGTGGTAGGAGATAGCAACTATTTCACCATCCGATAAATAGACATCCTTGAATTGATTGGGTACAAGCTTCATTAGGTGATTGAATTCTGATTCTGCCTTTTGTTTCCACTGACCAACTGTGCCTTCGATTGCCTGCATCGATAACGAATCCATGACGATCTTTTGCTGTAAGGTTAGAAGTTCTCGTTCTTTCTGTAGAGCATCATATTTATTCTGTTCGATATCATCCTTGAACTCTTTTACCTTTGTATCAATGGCTTTTGCGTAGGCATTCTTGAAATTGTGTTTTCTCTTTTCAATTGCTCTTTCAACTAACTCAGGCAATACTGTGTTAAGTATCTGTTCAAGAAATTTCTTCCCGTTATCAGATACTTCAAACAACAGATAAATAACGTTGTCTTTAATCAATGCGAATCGAATTGAATCTAAAACGTGTTCTTTTGCTACTTCGATTGGATAAGCATCTGAGTTATACTTGATATGTTCATCACCGAAGTCATAAAAATGATAGCCTTTGTTTGTGCCGATATTCTCTGAATAGACAATCGTAACATTTTCAGGATTGGGTTCTTTAATCTCACTTGTATCTTCCGTTACAAAAATGCTTAAAATATCGAATGGGCATAGCTTTTTGAATATATCTTTAATGAGTCGTTGCATAAGATTCATCAGCAAAAGCGATGGGGACAGAGTTGAAGCAACTGTCCCCATTTCCCTAGCGCTGACCCCCTTCAACCTTAGGATTCAGCGTAACAACATCACCGTCGTTTACTTTTGTGGAGTCAAAAACGATTTGACCATTGAGGGTGCGAGTATATCCACCCTCGGAAAACTTTGAAGCAGAAATTACATCAGCAACAGATGAACCTGCCGGCACATCTACTTCAGTTGCTGATTCACCAAGTTTTAATACTTTGACTTTCATAAGAGATCTCTTGAATAATTTGTGATTAATATTTAGTTAATAGTGTTCACTTGTTTTCTTATACCATGATCTTTTGTGCTAAGTTGAATGCTTTTAACTTCAATTTATCGCCACCACCAAACCAAATGCTTTTCAATTGTTTTGAAGAGTCTTTGGAATTCTGGACATGATCTGTGTACTCAGTTACTGCGTTGTATGCACCCCAAACAGTTCCTTTGGATAATTCTGCACCTTGTCCGACTTCATGCAATTCAAGAATGGCTTCACGAATGTTCTCGTTTCGAGTTTGATGTTGTGCTTCGGGGTTGGAGGGGATAAGCGTCTGAACATAGTCCAATAACTGTTTATCAGTTACCTTCGTTAATGCCATCTTCTTAAAGATCGGTTCAAGTTGCTCGTACAGATGATTGGTAAGCCCAAGAAGTTTATGCGCTTCTTCCAATCTAACTTTTGCATTAGCTGTGTGACGAATTCCAACCTCTTGTTCGCTTCCTTGCAGTGCAACTGATAATGTGTTATTGCAGACAACTCGGATAGGTGTGAGTTTTGCTCTTGCAAGTGAAGAGCCATCATGTGAATTTGTAAGAAGCAAGTATTTATTTACCAGATCTCCTTTGTTCACTCGAATGTATCCCGGTAACTTTGCAAGTATCCATATTCGCTCGCCTTGTCCTAATACACCTGCCGTATGATACATTGCTTCATCATCTCCAACGATTGCATCGAAGAATGAGAATGCATCTTTGTTTTGGATGGGTTCGTAACGGTTGCCGACAACTCCGAGAATTGTACCATTATCCATACGTACAGTTGCGAAACTGCCCGGTACTTCTACACGTTTACGATTGATTGTTGTAAGGAGTGGTTTGAGGTGGACTTTATAATCCAAACCGGCGGCTTGTATTGCTTCTTTTGCAGTTGCAGGACTATCCAACTTTGTCCCGAGTTTATGCCAAGGAGTCTCGCCAACATAGAACATGCTGGCTTTTCCCTCCTTGATGAAAAGATTGTGTGACATATATGTTATTCTCCAATTGGTATGTAATTTAAAAAGGTAAACGGGCAATGAATGCCCGTTTCTTCCGATTAAGAACTATTTGCCTTTTAAGTCCCCAAAAGTTCTTTGAAATAGACTGTAGCTACGATCAATTGATCTGTAACTTCTTATACCAATTTTACAATCGGATTCAATTTGGAGCCATACTTTATTTTTGTTATGATACGGAAGCAAATGGTCTGAATCAGACATTAATAAAAAAGGCTCTCTAAAACATGAGAGAGCCTCTTTATAAAATTTTAATGGTTATTATTTTATCAACAGCATTCTCTTTACATCGGTAAATGTGTTTTGTATTCCATCATCATCAACCGATTCAACATTGATACGATAGAAATAGACACCACTTGTCAATGATGTTGCATTAAAGGTTGTTTGATAGTTTCCCATTTCCATTGTTGCGTTTTGTAATACTGTAGCTACTTCGCGTCCGAGAACATCATAAATCTTTAACGTTACGATACCATCGATTGGTAACGAATAACTGATGACTGTCGAAGGATTGAACGGATTCGGATAATTTTGCATTAATCCGAATGAATTTGGCACTTCAGATTCTTCGGAATATCCTGCGTCTTGAATTACGACTGCCGGGGTGTTACCCGGAACATATTTAACCAAGCCGACACTTGAAGCTGTAGCAACACCATTCAATGTTACTGCATACGGATTTTTCTTCGTTCCTGGAATATATATGTCATCCACTAAAACAGCGGCAGTATCGATAGCTGAATTTCCAACAGTAACGTTAGAAGAAAAGCCATCGTTTAATCGTTTGAGGAAGTTCGTTGCAAATGAACCGAGTTCAGCGTAGGCAGTGGAATTATCAACACCAAGAGAATCCCAATACGTCATGAGTGAATTCATCCAGGCAGAAACTTCTGATAACGTCATCCCTTGAATATCACGTCCACCAAGCATGAATGATGAATCGACGACGAGGTCACCAAACCCTTGTGGGGTTACGCCAAGAGCGCTGGCGATGACGTTTAGGTTGAATGCAACGCCTTGTTCCCACGCAGCGTTGTTATATGTTTTACGATCTGCTTTCAATGTGCCTTTTAAGAATTTTGCTTTCTTTCCTGCCGGACGTAATGAATCGATTGGGTATGATGTACCGGTATGTGCCGAGAGAAATAATTTGCCGAGATCTGCCGCCTTTGTGTAGGCAACCCATGCAAATAATTTTGCGCGATTTTTATTAGATTGTGGAACACCAAGGAATGTAGCGCCATTTTTTCCAAGACGTGCAAATACATTTTCTAATGCAGTTGTCGTGTTGGGGTAAGCAGAAGTTAAAACACCATTTTTAAACGTCATTTTAACAGATTTCTTTGTAAGTAACGTATCCGCTTTGAACGTACGAAAGCGTTGTAATTCTTGATATATGCCGAAGTTTTCGATTGGTGAATTACCATTGACAAAATCGACTACAACACTATCGTCATTTTCAGTTCCTACATATCCGTTAAGGGGTGTAAGCCTAACTGTGTAACTTCCGAGCGTGAGATTGGAGAAGCTATACATGCCGGAAACATCGGTAGTATCTGCACCCACCAGTGAGTTATTTTGCCAAAGAGTAACTTCTTGCCATTGGAGAAGCATTTCGCCGCTATCGTATGAATAGCTCGCATCAGCGTCGAGATACACTCTGCCTACAATTGAACCGATGGTTGATACGACTGAATCTGTGAGGAATGGCATGAAAAGAACATTGCCTTGCATCTTGGATGCAATATCGGCAGAATCAGTTGTACCCCACCAGCAATAGCGCGCATCAATCTGACTGCCGGTTCCATTGAAGATGTTGAGATAATTTCTCATAACATTCTGATAGTTGAATGTTATGGGAGATGCAGGGTTACGATAGAATGCAATTCCATTTCCGTCTGTGAAGGTGTTGGGCGGGATAGGAGAGGAACTAATAGGCAATGACTCGGTTTGTTTGAAATCTATATTTTCACAATATATTTCAGCCTTTAATCGTTTGAGAGTATTTCCGATTATTGTGAAATGAACATGACCACTATCGAATTCTGCTTCAGATAACGAAAGGATACCTAAATTACCTTCTGAAGAAAGTGAATTTCCATCAACACTAATTTCCATCGTATCGTTTTCTACATAGTTTTCTGTGCTGATGTATACTCCGCCACCATCAAGTTTGTTGAAGAAATTATTTTTCACGATCAAGGAATCTTTACCACTTAAAAATGATCTATTGTTTTGCTCAATAGTGGAATTATTTTTATTTTCTGTTGCTTTCACTTTTCCTTGATGTTTCAAAGCGATATTTGGAGTTCCAAATGTGTTCTCTTCAATACGTGCAGTACCAATATCACCGTCATTTGATAAATCAATTAATCCACCATCTGAAAACCCGCTTATTGAATTATTCTGATAAATGAACCATTCATGAACGCCGACCCCTCTTGACTCCCCACTTGATATTGAATAATTTGTTGCCGTTTGATAGTTTTTACTTTTTCGCACAGAAACTTCATATTTATTTCCGGCAGTCATTAAAGGACTATTCTTTAATGACCTCAGCCCAGTATTATTATTTGCCAATTGATAGTTTTTACTTTTTCGTACGGCAATCTCATATTTATTTCCGGCAAGCATAGATGTTCCACCATTGGTTTGTAGAATGCCTGTGCCGATAAACGTATTGTCTCTTATTGAGGATGCCATTGTTCCTGATGAATCATCTAAACTCACACTTACATCAGGATACCCTGTAACTATGTTATTTGTATAATCAAATGAGGATGACCCGGCATTGGATGCGTTATTTAATGCCAATTGATAGTTTTTACTTTTTCTCACAGCAACCTCATATTTATTTCCGGCAAGCATTGATGCACCACCTGTTGTTTGTTCTCCACCTATACCTGTGAACGTATTACCCGTGACCAATGCTGAAACAGTACCAGAGGCATCATCAAGTGAGAGGAGGACTTCACCAAAACTGGTTACAGTATTATTTGTGTAATCTAAGTCATCACTACCACCGGAGAGTGTTGTCCTATTATTAGCAAATAACTGAAAGTTTTTACTTTTTCTCACAGCTATCTCATATTTATTTCCTGCAGGCATTTTCGAGGGTGAACTTGTGTAAATCCCACCGGAACTTTGGTTCCCCGTCATGTGAAGATTTGCATCTTCTACATCTATGGTTATGCCACCATCTATATTGGTAAAAGTATTATTTAACAGCCAAAGTTCCCCGGGAGTTATGGCTTCTGCCGGAGAATTTACACCAGAGAAAGCCGAAACTGCTTTAGCTTTTGGTTGATAACGAATGCGAAGTTCATACCTATGGGTAAGGGTGCTTCCTAATGTATTGATGAGAGATGCGCCATATACAGTATTTTCTTCAATGAATATCTTCATAGCACCTGCTGTATCGTCGTTGGCAGCGTCAATTGTTATGTTTTGGAAGTTAGTAAATGTATTGTTGGTAATTGTAACCTTAAGGGTATCGTTGGTTGAATATTTAGTTGCCAATTGATATGTTTTACTTTTCCGAACAGAAATCTCATATTTATTTCCCGCGAGTAAATTGGTTTTTGAATTTACTAATTCTCCTCCTGTGCTAATATTTCCCACCATACTAAATTCAGTATTTTCAACATCAATAGAAATATTGTTGACTGTTGTTAATGTGTTCCATGAAAAACTTGACGGAGCGATTTCTGCTCGTTTTGATTTAAGTTGCAAAGCAACATTACCCGTATAATCTGTTATGATATTTGAATCAACTTGAACATACCCTGGCACAATGTTTGCGTCAAAGAGGAAGGGAGGTAAGAATGAACCACCCCCTTCAAACGTATTGCCCGATATTATTATTCCATCAATATTTGGAGCAACTTCTGTTCGTTGTGCTCTTAGTTGCATAGCAGTAAATCCGGGGTCTTTTGTTGTGTTGCTGAAAACATTGCCGTGTATTTCTACCGGAGGAAAAAGACTATTCGTTGTATTGAGCAATGAGTCGGGATTAAATTCCATATCTATTGCGGTGCGAACACCGGAGAATGTATTTGTAGTAATTTCAGCAGTTGTCAGTCCGTTTAATATTAATGATTGGACGGGAGAAATGAAGCTATTGCTCATTGCTGGGAGTTCACTTCTTTTAGCGCGATACTGGAATGCTGTATAAACATCTCCAATAGTATTATTTTTTATTATTGCACCGTTGATTGCATCGAGATTCACAAGAGAGAGCCCTATACCACTCATCATTGTATTTCCGTTTATCGTATTTCCGCCAAGATATATTGAACGAACTCTTGTCGGTAATTCAGAGCGTTTGGCTCGTAATTGCATTGCCTCAAAATTGGAAAGGCTACTTGTTGAACTTACACTAATAATATTATTGCTCAGATCAAAAAATGGAAATATTTCCAAAGGGAGCGGTGTAATTCCAGCCGTGTCATTATTGAGTTCAATAGCAATACCGGTAGGGCAATCAGTGATAGTATTATTGTTGATAACTACAGAATCCTCAGCTACTACAGGTTGACATTCAAAAAAGAAAGCAGTGTCTGCGTTTTCTATGAAATTATCAAACAATGATATTTTTCCTGAAACGTTAGTTGGAAGCTCAGAACGTTTAGATTTCAGTTGCATAGCTGAATAGCCGCTTCCGTTCAAATCTATATTATTATCGGTAATAGCGGTCCTTCCGCCGAAGCCTCCTCCTACAAGTATAGCTTCACCTATCCAATCAAAATCATTCCCGATGATATTCAAAATACAGGGAACAGTAGAGTCATTATTGATAGTAAGATCATAACTCACCGGAACGTTACCGGATGATAGTGATTTCGCCGAGGAAAATTTTAACATGGATACGATAGCACGCCTGCCAATTTTTCCTGTTACCGATTCTAAGAGTGATACGTCGCCTGCCTCAAATACTGATACGTTGTGTCCGTTTGGGATATGGATTGATTTGCTTGCAACCGTATCTACACCGCCTATAAACCGGATTTCCGCACCATCTGCCATCGAGTTGATTGAAGTTCCGACATTACATTGTGTAATGACTGTGTTGGTAGAAGTAAATACTTTTCCAATACCATTGATGCTAATTGCCGTATCAGCCCCCGAGATATATCCATCTTTGATTTTAACACCTGAAGCTGATACTTGATTGAAAGATGAGAGTTTCTTTACAGATGATGTTATTGCAAAACTTTGAAGTTCGACATAAATACCAATTGACTGAACATTTAATACAAGACATCCGAAAATATTGATTGTAGATGAGCTATCAGCCATTACATCGTATCCACGTTGTGTGCTATAGCCAATCACGCCACCACTTTGAATATAGACAAGAGAATTATTTTGTTGTGAACGTATATTCACGCCAGCAAGCCAAGAAATGGTTGTATCTGGTTCAACGATAATATTATACATGACAAATTCTGTACGGTTCATTGCCATAAACGCATAGGGGAAACCTCCGCCGGAAACATGGACATGTGGCTTTGTACTACCGCCCTGATACATATACATTGAATTTGGTTGACTTGTTGTAGGATTATAAATAAGAGTTGACTCATTATAGATACTATCCATGAGCATCAAACTTACGCTGTCTGCAAGGCCGTTTGTATTGATATCAGCTAAGGCATCGGCGATTGTTGGATAATTGCAGACGATGCTAATTCCAACAGTCTTAGTTACAGATGAGCTATAGGCTAATTGGATGAATAAAAAAACGAATAAGAAAAGAATAAAGTATTTCATAAGACCCCTGTTGATAATGTATTGATTATAGAATTATGATACATCTGACAATTATTGGAGAAGTAGATCAAAAGAACTATAACCTATAAACTTTGTAAAAAGGGTAAATGATAAAATGAATATAGATATTTTTGTCCGATTTGTCAATCCTAATATTCTATTATTGAGTAACAGGTAGGTTTGAATGACTATTAGGCGGTAGTCATTGAGTATCCAACATGAAAGCATTACAAGAAGCAAATTGGGATACTAATTTGTATATGATTAAACTAAGCTATTGATAATTATGGACTTAGAGTTTTTTAAATTAGAAAAATTATGTTGCTAATTTCTCAAAAATGATAATATTTTAATAAATGCCTTATCAAAAATGATAAATATCGAATTGTAAAACCTTAAAATGGTTACAAAAATTGTAAAAATATTTATGGTACATTATTTGTATCGGATAAAAAAGTCTTATTTGAGAAACTTTATTAGTTGATATACATCCTAAAAAAATGTATATTCATCCAAAATGAGTACATACGAATTTTAAAAACAAAATAAATATCTAAACGATGAAAAATGTTCGTGTGATGTTGAGAAGATTATATCCGACGTTACTATTTCTATTTATAACAATCATTCAAGCACAGCAAGCTGATGAATATTTCAAACAGAATTGTATGAGTTGTCATACTATTGGAGGCGGACGGTTGACAGGGCCGGATTTGAAAAATGTCAGTCAGCGTAAAGATCGCGTCTGGCTTGTAAAATTTTTAATGGATCCGAAAGGAATGATTGATTCGGGCGATCCTTATGTATTAGAATTACAAAAGGGAGCGCGTGGAGCGGTCATGCCAACCATTGTTGGAATGAATAAGGCACGCGCTGAATTGCTTTTAGATTTGATTGAATCTGAGTCGAAATTAGAAAAATCAAAATTTATGGGAATGCAATTGAGTGACAGGCCGTTTACTGCGACAGATGTTCTCAATGGACAATCGTTTTTTGTTGGAGAGACGAAATTTATAAATGGCGGACCGCAATGTATTTCTTGTCATGGTGTTCGTGGTATAGGAGGGTTTGGCGGGGGTTCATTAGCACCTGACCTAACAACAGTATTTGAACGATATGAGGGACGTAAAACTCTATCTGTCTGGCTTTCAGCACCAGCGACACCAACCATGCAATCGATATTTAAACAACACGCATTAGAACCGGACGAGGTTCTTGCCTTAGCCGCTTTTTTCCAACATACGCTCCAACGCAGTCCTGAAGATGCCTCAACAGCAAGATTAAATTTTGTCTTGATTGGATTAGGAGGCACGTTGTTATTACTGGGGGTTTTTGATGTGATATGGGGTAAGAGATTTAGAGGAGTGCGTAGTAATTTAATACAGAAAAAGAAATCGGAGATTATTCATGAGTAGTAACGATAAAAGTAATTGGATCAAAGATGAAACTGATGCTAAGTTGCGTAGCTGGGAAGAGTTTTATCGTAATCGATGGCAACATGATAAGGTAGTTCGTAGCACTCATGGAGTAAATTGTACAGGAAGTTGTACATGGATGATTCACGTAAAGGATGGAATCGTTACGTGGGAAATGCAAGGGGTTGATTATCCGAGTTTAGAAAAAGGATTACCTCCATACGAGCCGAGAGGATGCCAACGAGGAATTTCGTTTTCATGGTATCTCTATAGTCCATTACGGGTAAAATATCCGTATATCCGCGGAGCACTTTTAGATTTATGGAAGAAAGCCAAAGCGGAACATGATGACCCGGTTGATGCATGGAAATCATTAGTAACGAATCCTGAAAGCAGGGAACGATGGCAGAGGGCGCGTGGTAAAGGCGGATTTCGACGTACAAGTTGGGATGCGGCATTGGAAATAATGGCTGCGGCGAATATCCATACCATTAAAACACATGGACCTGACCGTATTGCAGGGTTTTCACCGATACCTGCTATGTCGATGGTGAGTTATGCGGCAGGAGCACGACTGATGCAACTCATTGGTGGAATATCGCTTTCATTTTATGATTGGTATTGTGATTTACCTCCGGCTTCTCCTGAAACATGGGGAGAGCAAACAGATGTCAATGAATCTGCTGATTGGTATAACTCAAAATTGCTTGCCGTGATGGGATCAAATTTAAATATGACACGCACCCCAGATGTACATTTTGCTGCGGAAGCGCGCCATAACGGAACAAAAATGTATGTATTTTCTCCCGATTTTAGTCAAGTTGCAAAATATGCAGATCATTGGGTTGGAATCAATGCCGGGCAGGATGGCGCATGGTGGATGGCAGTAAACCATGTGTTATTAAAAGAATTTCATGTTGATAAAAAAGTACCCTATTTTATTGATTATGCGAAGAAATATACCGATGGTCCATTTCTCGTAGAGCTTCATGAAGACGATGGTGTTTATGAAGCGGGGCAACTTCTTCGTTCCGCCAGATTAGAAAAGTATTCATCAGAGGAACATGGTGAATGGAAATTTTTAATGTGGGATGAAGCAAGTTCACAGCCGAAAATGCCGATAGGAAGTGTTGGTCATCGGTGGGGAAAAGAAAAGGGAAAATGGAACCTCACGTTACAAGATGGGGTTGATGGGAGTGAAATAAAACCCATGCTCTCATTTCTTGAATCCTCGGATAATGTACTCAATGTTCGATTTGATGATTTTGGAGAAGGGAGAAGTTTAGTTCGTGAAGTGCCTGTAAAATATATAACAACATCGGATGGTAAAAAAGCAATTGTTACTACGGTGTATGATTTGCTCATGGCTCAATATGGTGTTTCACGAGGACTGAAAGGTGATTATCCGACTGATTATGATGATGAGAGATTCCAATTCACACCGGCATGGTCAGAGAAATATACCGGTATAGGGAGAAAAGATTTATTGCAATTTGCACGTGAATGGGGATCAACTGCTGAACATACCAATGGAAAATGTACTATCATTATCGGCGCGGGTATCAATCACTGGTATCATGGAAACCTTATGTATCGTGCCGGAATTCACGCACTCATGTTCTGCGGTTGTGTTGGAGTCAATGGAGGAGGGCTTGCTCATTATGTCGGGCAGGAAAAATTAGCTCCCGGAGAACCTTGGGGAGCAATCGCATTTGCGAAAGATTGGTATCCGGCATCGCGTCAACAAAACGCGCCAAGTTGGCATTATGTGAATACAGACCAATGGCGTTACGAGAAAAATTTTACTGATTATCATACTGTTCCTGCTAAACAGCCTGCTGATTCATTAGCGCAGGGACATACGATGGATGTTCAGGTAAAAGCCGTGCGAAATGGATGGTTACCTTTTTATCCACAGTTTAACAAAAACCCACTCGATCTTGTCAAAGAAGCTGAGTCTAAAGGTGCAATATCAAATGAAGACGTTATTAACTATACAGTCAATCAGCTTAAAGAAAGAAATCTCAAGTTTTCCGTCGAGGATCCCGATGCTGAAGAAAATTGGCCCCGTGTATGGTATATATGGAGGGGTAATGCGTTAATGGCGAGCGCAAAGGGGCATGAATATTTCCTCAAACATTATCTTGGAACGCATACGAATACCATTTCTGAAGACATGGCAAAAGATCATGTTAAGGAAGTCGTTTGGCATGAACATGCACCTCAGGGGAAAATGGATCTTGTGGTTGATCTTAATTTTCGGATGGATACATCGGCACTATATTCAGATATCGTTCTTCCTGCGGCGACATGGTATGAGAAGGCTGATTTAAATTCTACAGACATGCACTCATTCATTCATCCGCTTTCAGCGGCAGTTCCACCTTGTTGGGAATCGAAGAGTGATTGGGACATTTTTAAGGCGATAGCAAAAAAGTTTTCAGAGTTAGCGAAGAAGCATTTCCCGGAACCGGTGAAAGATATTGTTGCTACTCCACTTGCTCACGATACATCGGCGGAAATTGCTCAATCATCGATGAAAAACTGGATTAACGGAGAGATTGAAGCAATACCCGGAAAAACCATGCCCGGTTTTTCAATAATGACGAGAGATTATAAAAACACTTATAATCAATATATCTCCTTCGGAACAAAGGCAAGGGAAAATGGATTGGGCGCACATGGCACAAAATATGCCATTGACGATTTTTATGACCAAATGCTCATCACTCATCCAACAGTTGAATTTGATGGTAAACTCTATCCTTCATTAAAAGAAGATGTTCATGTTTGTGATACGATTCTTCTGCTTGCCACAGTAACAAACGGTGAGTTGGCGTATCGTTCCTATAAAAATATGGAAGAAAAAGTCGGTTTGCCTCTTGCTCACTTGGCAGAAAAAAATCGCGGAAAGAGGATAGACTATAAAGATTTGCAAGCGAAACCAACCCGTTTATTAAATAGCCCTATGTGGTCCGGCATTACGGAAAACGGTAGAGCGTATTCTCCGTTTACATATAATATCGAAGCAATGGTTCCGTTTAGAACGTTAACCGGCAGGCAACATTTTTATCTCGATCATCCCGGGTACATACAATTTGGGGAACATTTACCAACCTATAAACCCAAACCTTTACCCACTGATTATGCCGACCTGCGATTTAGCAAAGAAGTAGGCAAAACGATGATGCTTAATTATCTCACACCCCACGGGAAATGGCATATTCATTCGACATACGGTGATAACCAGCGGATGACGACACTTTCACGCGGTGTAGAGCCATTCTGGATGAATGATAAAGATGCTGAGCAACTTGGCATATTTGATAACGATTGGGTTGAAGTTCATAATGATCATGGCGTAGTGGTAACACGAGCCGCTGTGAGCGCAAGGATTCCTCGCGGTATCTGTATTATCTACCATTCGCCGGAGAGAACATATTCTGTTCCTAAATCTCCGTTGAGAAACAATAAGCGCGCCGGTGGACATAACAGCCTGACACGTACTCGACTAAAACCGAATTTGATGATTGGCGGTTACGGGCAGTTTACATTCCACTTCAATTATTGGGGTCCTGTAGGGAGTAATAGAGATACACATGTTTTAGTTCGTAAATGTCCCGAATTAATTTGGTAATCAAAAGAAAATAAGGTATCACGATGAATGTACGTTCACAAATATCAATGGTGTTCCATCTTGACAAATGTATCGGTTGTCATACATGTAGTATTGCATGCAAAAATATATGGACTGATCGCCGCGGAACAGAGTATATGTGGTGGAATAATGTTGAGACAAAACCGGGAACAGGTTTTCCGACACAATGGGAGAATCAGGATAAATATCGCGGCGGATGGAAAGTTGATGATGGAGCGCTAAAATTACGCTCGACAAGCAAAGCGCGAACGATTACTGAAATATTTCATAATCCATCCCAACCAAGTATGGATGATTACTATGAACCCTGGACATATAAATACGATGAATTGTTCAATGCGCCGGAAGGTCCCGATCAGCCAACTGCCCGCCCTATTTCTATGGTTACCGGTGAATATATCAATGTGGAATCAGGACCTAATTGGGATGATGATCTTGGCGGTTCCCCTGTTTATGCTGAGAACGACCCCAATCTAAAAGGACTAACACAAGAACAACGCGATCAATTGTCAGCTGTTGAGCGTTTAGTCATGTTTTATTTTCCGCGAATATGCAATCATTGTCTCAATCCGAGTTGTGTTGCGGCGTGTCCTTCAGGTGCGTTGTATAAACGGGGAGAAGATGGCATTGTGCTTATTGACCAAAAAAGATGTCGTGGATGGCGTGCATGTGTTGCCGCTTGCCCGTACAAGAAAACGTTTTACAATTGGTCAACCGGAAAATCCGAGAAGTGTATTTTGTGTTACCCTCGTTTGGAAACAGGCCAAGCTCCTGCTTGCTTTCATTCATGTGTCGGCAGAATACGTTATTTGGGCGTATTGCTTTATGATGCTGACAGGCTTGATGAAATAGCGAAGTTACCGGATGACCAATTAGTTGATGGACATCGTTCGTTGATATTAAACCCGAATGACCCGGCGGTGATAGAAGCGGCTCTTAAAAATGGAATTCATGAGTCTGTAATTGAATCGGCTCAAAAATCTCCGGTCTACAAATTTGTGAAGGAGTGGAAGATTGCGTTGCCGCCTCATATTGAATATCGCACGTTACCGATGTTATTTTATGTTCCGCCAATGTCGCCGGTAATGGCAAGCAGAAATGATGATACCGTTCAAAGCGTTTCGGATGACTTCTTCCATGATATTGAGGCATCACGTGTGCCGCTTCAATTTCTTGCAAATCTTTTCGGTGCGGGTCATCAAGGTAAAATTGTGTATGCACTCAAAAAACAAAAAGCGATTCGAACCTATCGACGTGCGTTAACTGTAGGAGACATCGATATTAAAACGGCAGAAAAATTGTTACTTGAAGCAGATTGCACTCCTGAAGAGGCAGACGGTATTTATAAATTAACGTCGTTGTGTACATTTGAAGATCGCTTTGTTATTCCACCGATGCATAGAGAAGAAGCAATCGAAATGCTGAAAGAACCACACTTGCACAAATCTTCCGTAGGATTTGGCTTTGTAGAAGGACCACAAAGAGGTTTATAAATGGCAGACAATAGATTTTATGAGATGTTTCCGAAAATCCTTTCCTACCCCGTAGAAGGATATCGTGAGTCGGTTTGTAAGATAAGAGATGAATTTTCCAAAGCGGATTCTCATAGCACAGAATTCAAGCAAGAATATCTTCGGTCGATAGAGCAAATTGATTTGTTTCTTGAAAAAACAAAAGAGCTTAGCCTTGATGATTATGAAGAACTGTATACCCGGACATTTGATATTAATCCTGTAGCAAGCCTCGAAATCGGGTGGCACATTTGGGGTGAAGCATACGAACGAGGTGTTTTTCTTGTTACGATGAGATCAATTCTCAGGAAATTTGAAATTACGGAATCCCAAGAACTTCCCGATCACCTTAGTCACGCATTAGCCGCCGCAGGAAAGATGGAGGAGGCAGAGGCAAATGAATTTATCTCAACATTTTTAATAAAGGCGCTCGGAAAAATATTAGAAGGATTTAAAGACAAAGAAAACCCTTACGAACATATTTTGCAAGCGCTTCAATATTATGTTATGATTCAATATCAGCAAGGAGTGAAAGTAAATGGCTAATTCAAACCCGTTTTTTCTTGATCAGGTTCTATTTATTGTTCTTCCTTATCTTTCTTTTACATTATTTTTACTTATTTCAATTCGTAGATATCTTAGGGAAACATTTACATTTTCAAGTTTATCCTCACAGTTTTTGGAAAACAAACAACACTTCTGGGGACTTGTTCCTTTTCATTATGGAATGATAATTATTCTTATCGGCCATCTTATCGGCTTTTTTTTACCCCGCGAAGTGTTATGGTGGAATAGTATACCTTTGAGGTTGTATGTTTTGGAGCTGACAGCTTTTATCTCCGCGATTCTTACCCTTACAGGATTAATCAATATCATTGTTCGCCGTTTAACCGTTATCAAAATGAAGATGGTGACGAGTTTTGCCGACTGGATACTTTTCGGAATTTTTATACTCCAAATATTAACAGGGTTATATACAGCTATTTTCTATAGTTGGGGTTCGTCATGGTTTGTTGTAACGGCAGTACCATATCTTTTTTCACTCTTTACGCTCAATCCAGATATATCGTTTATTACAGCAATGCCATGGATGGTGAAATTTCACATCATTAGTGCCTATCTTATGATTGCTTTTTTTCCTTTCACACGTCTCGTCCATGCACTTGTTGTTCCGAATCCCTATCTCTGGCGAAAACCTCAAGTTGTACGTTGGTATGCTAAGTGGAGTAATGTTCGCCGTGTACAATAGCAAGGAGAAATACGGAGAGATTGTATGGTAGAAAAGCGTAAGGCTATCCAAGTACTGACAATAAACACGATTGCGTTTACAGTCTGTTTTGCAGTTTGGACAATGAATGGCGTTTTAGTGACCTATCTTATTGATCAAGGAGTTTTTGCATGGGATAAAGCTCAAATTGGTTGGTTAATAGGGATTCCTGTTCTTACCGGTTCAATACTACGCTTACCTATTGGAGTTCTTACTGATAAATATGGAGGAAGGGTTGTATATGGAATATTAATGATTATTGCAGCTATACCGACTTTTTTACTCAGTTATGCTACAACGTATGAACAGTTTATCCTGTGTAGTTTAGGCTTCGGGATTTCTGGTGCAGCATTTGCAGTCGGGATTGCATATTCATCTGTTTGGTTTAAAAAAGAGAAACAAGGTACTGCCTTAGGAATTTTTGGGATGGGAAATGCGGGTTCTGCAATAACCAGTCTAGGTATGCCAATTCTTTTAAAAAATTTGACCAATGGGAACCAATATCTTGATAATTGGAGAATGGTTCCTAAAATATATTCAGTGGTTCTCCTTCTTATGGCAGTTCTATTTTACTTGTTTAGTTATACAAAAAAGGTTGAGCAAGGGCAAGATAAAACTTTACGACAGCGTTTAGAGCCGTTGAAATATGCGCGTGTTTGGCGATTCGGGCTTTATTATTTTGTCGTTTTCGGTGGTTTTGTCGCCTTAGCACAATGGCTTATTCCCTATTACGTCAATGCGTATACGATGAGTATCGCAACGGCAGGCATGATGGCATCGATCTTCAGTTTACCTTCGGGTGTT